>Ga0310690_10010386_pt1 | contig 11586 bp, 14 predicted proteins | sample AusTroGonzalo_MG_2_FD_207661 | JGI IMG/M metagenome (GOLD analysis project Ga0310690, IMG submission 207661) | Bovine rumen microbial communities from tropical cattle in Woodstock, Queensland, Australia - Gonzalo_04 (v2) (version 2) | ecosystem: Host-associated > Mammals > Digestive system >...
TTGCGTATTATGACCGCAAGAAACTTGGGGCCGTCGTTGCGGAGGCGTTGACCGCCTACGTTGAGGCGTGGAAACCCGCCAACGAAAAACCCCGCAAGTTATGACGATGAAACCGACCGAATACCAACGCCGCAAGGAACAGGCGAGGGAACAGGCGAAACAATGGCAAAACGAATTTGCCGACGCGTCGCACAGTTGGGGCGAAATCGCTCAGGCAACCGCACGGTTCGAACGTTTGGCCCGTCGGTACGGGTTAACCCACGAATTTCGTGAAAACGGTATAATTTGAGGCCGTATTGTTTTACTATTTCGGAACGCCTGTGTATTTTGTAAAAAGCAGAAAAGTCGGAAAAGTCGGAAAAGCCAACGCGCGCACGCGTGAGAACGAACGGGCGTACGACCGAAAATATTACATTACGGAAGTTAAAAATAACTGATTAAAACTACATTTTACTATATGGCGAATGAGCGAAAACAGGCGATTGTAAACGCGGTTTGGAACGACCCCGCGCGACTGTTCGGTGGCGAATGGAAAACCAACGGCAAGTTTGCGGAGTATTTGCGGGGCGGGCAATGGAACCAACGCGGGGCGTTGAGAATGACGCAAACACCCAACGGGGAAAACATTGTATTGTTTTTCAATCACGGCCACGAATTGGCGGGCCGTAAAGAACAACGGTTGTTTGACTACATAATGGAACAACGCGGTTTCACGGAATACACCGACGCCGAACGCGCGTTGGCCGATTTGTACGGCCTCAACCTCAAATTTTCGGAAGATGAACAACAACGAATCAAACGGGCCGAACTTGCACAGGAGTTGGCCGCGTCGTTGGTTGAGGCCCTGAGGAACAACCCGAACGGAGCAACGGCCCAATACATACGGAACACGCGGCGGTTGAATCCTGACGGGCATTTTGGCGAACTGACCCCCGACAGTATCAAACGGGCGTTGGAACACCTACGGAACAGGGGGATTTCATACGACCCCAAAGACGTTGAGGCGTTGGGAATAACGGAACAGTACGCGCGATACGGGTACAACTGTGTTATACCGTACACCGTCAACGGCAAGGTTCGCGGGTTTCTGTTCCGCAACATACGGCCCGACGTCGCGGGAAAAGACCGTTACCGTTATAGCGCGGGAATGGTTCGCGGGGGTTATTCCGACCTGTTGGAGTACGGGCAACCCGCCGTTATCGTTGAGGGGCCGTTGGACGCAATACGGTTGATACAGGCGGGCGTACACAACGTTGTCGCAATGGGCGGCGCGCAAATGGGAGATGAAACGGCCCGATTGCTCAGGGGGCGGGGGATTACGACGGTTACGTACGTACCCGACCACGAAACAGACGCCGACGGCCGACGCGACGCCCGCAACCTCAAATTGACCGCCGAGGCAATCCGCAAGTTCACGGCGGCCACGATTGAGGGCGAACCCGTGATTAAATCCCTATTGGTGGCCGACCTACCAACACCCGACGGGCCAAACAAGAAATACGACGCCGACAGTTACGGAGCCGAACACCCCGACGAAATTGTGGGGTTGGTGGAACTTGGGGCCGTGAGTTGGTGGACGTGGGAGTTGGACGGCCTGACCGCCCGCGCCGTTGCTCAGGGACAACCGACCCCCCGCAACATTGAACCGATTGTGGAGGCGTTCAACGATATTTACGACCGTTGCGTGGACGTGTACGAACGCCAACGCGTACGCGATTATATCGCCACGGGGGAGAACGCCCGCATTTACGCCCCGTACGGCATCGCCCCGCAAGCCCTGACCGACAAAGACGAATGGAACAAATCGCGGGAGTACAACAACGAAATACGACAGGGGGCGGCCGACCTAAACCGCGCCGTGGAGGAACAGGCAAGCCCCGAAAAGATACGGGCAATTATTGACCGCCTCAACGATGCACAGGGGGCCAACACCCGCGACGAATGGGAGGCACAGTTGGCCGAAACGTTCGACGATGAATTGGAGGCCATACGGAACCAACCCGATACGTTGCAAACCCGTTGGGAGGTTGGCAACATTGACAAAATGGGGAAATATTGGCGGTACGAACGAATTGAGTATTACCCCGCCGACATTACCGTGTTTTGCGCGCCCACGTCGCACGGCAAGACAATGATTTTGTTTCAATCGGCGTTCGACCTGTTGAGGTCTTACCCCAACAAAACGTTTCTGTACGTGAGTTGCGAGGAAAACAAACGACAGTTGACCCAACGGGCGTTGAACGTGTACATTGACATACCGAACACCCCCGACGGAATGAGGCCCAAAGTGGCAAGGACAAACGCAAACGGCGAACCGAACCCCGCCGCGTACTGTTTCATACAGGGGACACGGAAAAAGACGATAACGGCCGTTTTGCGCGGCTCCGTACCCCCTGAGGAGTACACCCTGAATTTGGAGGCGGGCGTACATTACAACGCCCTGACAAAACAAATACGGCAAGGCGTGAACGATTACGGCAAGGAAATACGGCCACGCCTGAAATTCGTACACACGGAGGCAAGCGCGGAAAGCATTTGCGCCAACGTCGTACATTTCGTTGAGGCGTTCCGAAACAATGGCGTTGAGGTTGGCGCGGTGTTCGTGGATTATATGCAACTGTTATCAACCGACGCCCGCAATTATTCGCGCCACGATGAGTTGAAAGACATTTGCAAGGCCCTGAGGGAGTGCGCGGCCCGTATTGAATTACCCATAGTTATTGCCGCCCAACTCAACAGGGAGGTTTTGCGGCAACCCATTGACAACGTAACGGAGGCCAATATCGGCGAGGGCGCGGACATTGAACGTATTGCCCACGACATTTTGTTTGTGTGGCAAGTTGACCGAACGCCCGTTGGCCTGTACACCTCAACCCCGTCGGGAGGAAAAAACAACGTCGGCCCCGTCGAACCTCAGGTGGACGCGTCGAAACTTGGGCCGCGTTCGATACGGTTGTTTACCAAACCCCGATTGGGAGGCAACGAACCCCGTGAGTTGAAACAGGGGTACATTTACGTTGAACAAATGAAAGCGCGCGACGGACGTTCGGGCGGTTGGGGCCTGTTCCCGTACGACGGGGAGCGCGGCAAGATTGGAGAAATTGACACAGACGAAATGAAACGGTAACGGTATGGGCAAGAAAAAGAACGACACGGACGGACAATTGACGTTGCATTTCGAGGGCGGCGGCCAAATAGATTTCAACAAAAAGCGGGAGGCAATGCAAGATTTCCAACAATTCATTGACGAAACGGAACGCGACGGAACGGTCAATTACGCCACACAGGAACAAGTGTTTAAAGACCTTGACAGGTTGGCGAAAATCGGCGATAAAATGGGCGTTTACATTGTCAACCCGCCCGAACCGTTGACGGTGGCGGCCCAATCTTATTACGACCGCAACGCCGAAACCATTGTAAAGACGTTGGACGAAAGCGGGGCCGACGAGGAAACGATACGGGCCGTTCTTGGCGATTTCGCGTTGGCGTTGTACGGTACACCGATTAAGGCCACACGGGAGCAAATGGAACGGGCCATTAAATCCGTCAACCCCGTTACGGCGTTTACCATTGACCGCAACGTGTTGTATTTCGCCGTTCTCAACACGTACCACGTTATTTTGCGGCTATTGGACGAATACGCGGCCAAAGTCAAGAACCAACCCGACGCAATGGCGCGCCAACAGTATTTCGACCAACTGTTGACCGACTTGCCAATACTGAGGGCGGCGGCGTTTGAATGGCTCAGGAAAAACGGGTACATTGTCGTTTCGGATTTCGCGGGCGTTGAACAGGAGCATATCGCAACGTTTTTGGATAGAATGGACGCGGCGGCCGACGTCGGGGTATATTTCAATTACTATTGTGTTGCCAAATTCGCGTTGGGGGCAACCGATGAACAGTTGAAACAGATACGAACCCCGCAAAGGTTTTCAACGCCTGAAATGGCCCACAGGTTCGCGGAAACAACGGCCGACGAAATTGCCCGTACCCTCAAAGACGCGGCCGCACGGTTCGCAACCCTTATGGGTTCCAATACGGGGGACGCCGACACGCCGTTGTCGTTCAAAACCATACAGGAACAGGCACGGGAAATAATCACGATACCCGAACATTACGCCCTGATTATGAGCCGCCAATTATGGGCCGCAAGTGCCGCCACAAAGGACGGCGAACGCGTCAACGGGATATTGCCGATTGCAAACGTTATTGACGATTTCCTGAGGCGTAACCCCGACCAACAAAGTGTAACCCCGTTGATAATCCAAAAAGCCATTGAGGGCGTGAACCTGTTGCAACAAATCAAATGCGTTACCCCCGTAAACGGCGTTTACACGTTCGACAGTAACCTGACGGAGTTTAGCAACATTTGCGGGTACAAAGACGCAAACGAAACGGAGAAACAACAACTGTTGTCGGGCCTGTTGGTAATTGACGGGGTGTTTCTCGTTGTGTGGAAAAAGGGCGGCCAATACGCCCAACGGATATTGACGGTTGAACGTTTCCCGTTGGGAGGCAAGGAAACCAAATTGCGGTTGCACGTTTTCGCGTCGGCGTTCAAAGGTAGGCCGCAATTCGTTTCCAAACAGGAGTTGGCCGCAATGAAATACAAAGAAAAGGGGGAGGCGAAACGGCATTTTCGCGGGCAAATCTTATCAAAGGGACACAGGCAAGAATCCCAATTGATAGACGAAATTTTTGAGTTCTCCGACAAAATCCGAATGGCCGAGGCAACGGGGGACGCCGAACAGATACAGGCGGCACGGGTGTACAGGCAAAACGAATATAGCCGCGCCCGCAAGAAATTACACAAATGGTTCGACGATTGGGGCAAACGCGGCATAATCCGCGCGGAGTACGACGAAAATACGGCCGTTTGGAGTTGGTGGCGATTAATCCCCCCGACGGAGGAAGAATTGCGGGAGTTGCGGCCACGCCTCAACGAAATACCACAGAACACCGAACAAACCGATAAAAATTAACCGTTATGATAGTACGCGACGAAACGTTGTTGGGTTGCCTTTCGTTGTCGGCCAACATTATGTTGGGCGCACACACTACAATTGAACAGGCGGGCAAGATAATACAGTATTGGGAGAACCAGCCGACGGGCCGCAAGGTTCAGGAGAACCGCGAACGGATTGTGGAAATATACAATAGCATACGCGGGAAATTTCGCCAATACTACATTATCGGAACCCCGACCGATACCGTACAACGAACCCTCAACGACATTTCTTTGGCGATATTGGAGGCCCGCGACGCATTGATTACCGACAACCCGTTGTATCATAATTTTGCGGGTTCGGCGGCGTTGTCCCCGTTGAGGGTGGGGAAAAGCAATTGCAACTCAATACAGGCGAACACGGCAAGCGCGTTTATTTCGTTGGCCTGTTTGAAAATCGCCGACGCCATAAACACGTCGCGGTTTGCTGAGGAGGGGTTGTTGTTCTATGAACACCGACGCGTTGACGATGAAACACAGGATTGGTTGAACACAGTACGGGCGAAAACGTGGGCGGCCATACAACCCGTACGGGACAAATACGGCCTGTTCATTGACACGGCCAAGAACGGGGACGAATTGGAGGACGCGATGCAAGAAACGCGGGAGGCGTTGCGGGACGTTTGTAGGTTGTCAAAGGTTGACCCGTACTAAAAACGGGGGTTTCTGTACGGGGAAACGGGGGTTTCTGTACGGGGAAACGGGGGTTTCTGTACGGGGGGTATTTTTATATATTGTTGAGGTTTAGGGGGTTAGCACCCCCTTTTTTCTTTATATCTTTTGTACCCTTTACAAAAAGATATATGGGGCGTTGTTGCTGACGCCACGCCCCAATATATTTTCGATTTCTTTTTTCCTTTTCCGTCAGGAAACAACGTTGAGGTTTCAAGATAGAACGCCCGCCGCTGACGGCCGAAAAAATGGGCGCGCCGACCGCCCGACCTGAGGGCCTGACCCGTCAACCTCAACGGCCAATGGGCGGCCCGCAACATATCGCCACGCCTGAGGGGAGGAAACGGCCCAAACGCGTGTTGTTTCCCTTAAAACGATAGAACACCCGCCCGCAATCGAAACCCGTAAAAAACCCCTTAAAACGGCCAATACCGAACGGCACGATTTCCGACCATTTCGACGGCCTCAACGCCAACACAAACAGACGCGAAACAGACGGCGGCCCCGTCTGATAATTACACCCCGAACGGGGGCGATAACAGACACGAAACAAACATAGCGCACGTTTGAAATGATGCGGAGAACAACGGCCGATAACAACGACGAAACAGTGATAAATCGGCCGAAACAGTGAACGGCAACAACCGCCGATTAGCGACGGATTAGCGACGGTTGAACGTCCCGTATTTGCGAACGGTTTGCGAACGATGAACCCGCGCGTTTTGCGAGGGATTAACGAGGGACAACGACCCATATTTGCACGGGGGTAGCACGGGCCGAAACGTCCGTGTTTGCGGTGGGTTTGCGGTGGGGGATACGTCCGTTATAACGGAGGGTTAGCGGAGGCGATAACAACAACGCCCGTTGTTCCTACCTTAACCCGACCCGTACGGCCAACCACAACAACACCCCCAACAGATAGACGCGAAAAATTTGCCCCGTGGTTGAATTTTTCCAAAGTGAACTATATTTATAATACGGGCAATACGGATAATACGAACTATACGTGTAATACCGTCAATACCCGTAATAAGCACAATAAACACAATACCACAATGGCAAAACGAATTTGGCGTAATGATATGCCACAACAACAACGCGACAAAATCGCGGCCGCGAACACGGGCAAACACCTGAGCGCAACCACACGCCGCAAGATTTCCGACGCCCTGACAAAGTATTGGGGCCAATTACCGTTCAAACCGACCACGGGCGAAACCTCAACACCGACGGCCGACAGTATGGGGGGCGCATAACCACGGCGGGAACGGCCCCACGGTAATTTGTGATAGTCAATTTCACGCGCGTACGCGCAAACGAAGCAAGAACGAACCAAGAAAAACGGAAAATACGGAACCGCCAACGCGCGCGCGTAACGGCGTGGGAATAATCGGAGTTTCGACCCCGACGGGCCTGTGTTGCTCAGGTTGTCGGCGGGGGTTCCGCACGGCAAAACACCCCTGTTTCGGCGTTTCTAAAATAGAATGAAATAGAAACGACGGGCCGACGGTTTACCGTTGTAAAAAAACGGCGTTTTTATTTGTTAAATATAGTGATTTTTAGTAACTTGCACGTATTGAGGAACTACAAAAATACACTTGAAAAATGGGACGTAAAGCAAACGACGGGCGGGGCCGATTGGGCGGCCGCCGACAGGGGACGAAAAACAAACCGTTGGAACCCCTCAACGAATGGGTGGCGGGCCTGATAGACCGCCGACGCGCACAGTTTGAACACGATTTGGACGCGTTGGAACCTGAGAAACGGGCCGACGTGTTGGGCCAACTTATCGCCGCAACGACGGCGGGCGTGTTCGACCCTCAACGTACGGCCGTGGAACCTCAACCCGTGAGGGAATGAACGGCAAGAAACGCAAACGCAAGTTACCGCCCGAACAGTTGGCGGCCCTGTGGACGCCTAAACAGTTGGCCGACGCCCGCAAGAAATTGGGATTACCTGAGGGCAAGACCCGCGAACGGTTGGCCGCAATCATAACAGGCAAGTACAAACGCAATGGAAACAATCGCAACTGACCGCAACGGCAAGGTTTGGACGTTGACGCGTGAATGTACCCCGTACCAACGGGCCGTGTTCGGCAAGGTATTGGCCGCCGTCCACGGGGTGTTCAGGCGTGAACAGGTGTCGTTGTCCTATTTCGCCGACGATAACAACGACCGTTTTTTTGATACCGTGGAGGCCGCGTTGTTGTCGGCCATTGCGGAACCTCAACGACCCAAAGGGGCCGAACCTCAACAACCCGTACGGGCGAAGAAATCAACGGAGGGATACCGACCGACATATTGGTGGGAAAACGATTGAACAAAGGACGAACAAAGGAAATGGCAAAGAAATCAACGACAACGGAGGCCACGAAAACGGCGGGTATCGCCGACCGCCTCAAACAGATTGTACAGGAGGAAATCGAACATTTGCCCGAACTGTTGGAGCAACTGACCCCCGACGTACGGGCCAAAACCCTGTTGGAACTGTTGGCGTATTGCGCGCCGAAATACGATAAGAAAAAGCCGCAAGACGATGAGGGCGATTTGTGGGCGGTTCCGTCGTGGAACCCGATACCATAAACCCCCGTTTTGTCTAACAATTTAGGTTGTTTTTATGTTGACTACCATTGAACAGTTGTTGGCCCTGACCGTTACCGACCTCAAACGGTTGGGTTACCTCAGGCCGAACGACGTACACCGTGGGGCGGTTGAATGGAAACGCGGGGACGGTACGCGGCGGGCGTCAATATACGTTGAAACCGACCTGAGGTTTGAAATACCGTCCGTTCGGTTGGTGTACAACCACGCGGGCCAAACGTTGGATTACGTAACCCTGTTGAGGTGGAAACAATCGAACCTCAACAACGGCGGGTTTTACTATTTCATTTGTCCCGTTACGGGCCGTTCGTGTCGCAAACTGTATTTGGTGGGCGGGCGGTTCGTGTCGCGGTTCGCGTTCCGCGCCCTGTACGACAAACAATGTTGGAGCAAATCGGACAGGGTTGACCCCCTCAACGACCTGTTGGCGTTCGCGGAATGGGAACAGTTGGCGGGGCAACGATACCGTAAACCCGTGTACCGTGGGAAACTTACCCCGTACGGCAAGAAATTGGCGAAATACGACCACAACGCCGAACGGGTGGCGGCGTACTACAAACAGGAAATGGCCGACGGCAAGAAACCCGCGTAACGGCCCAAAATAGGCGATTTGGCGCGTTTTCTTGGTTGAAACGACAAATTACGTATCTTTGTAGTCGAAAGCCGTTTTTTGTGAATCCTCAACCCGTTCGTGGGCCTACCTACCCACAAAAACGGCAATCGTAATAATTCGCCCAACCCCTGACGTTGTGAAACGTTGGGGGTTATTTTATGCGGCGGGCGTTCAGGTTGTTAATATGATTAATACGATTAATAACAATAAGAAAACTAATTTTCACTAAATTTTATTAAAAACATTGCGGAAATTAAAAATATTTGCTTACCTTTGAGGTGGCGAATATATTACGATTATGGAAACAAGCATTACAACCACACAACAGGGCCTCAAAACGACGGCCGACGTTCACGGAGTTGTCGAAACGTTTGCGGCGGCTCAGGACGTCAAGAAAACAAGCCGCGATTTGTACACGCGTACGTTGAACGCGTTTTTTGATTGGGTTGCAACCTCAGGCCGTACCGTTTCGGCCCTGACCGTTGCCGACCTTATCGCCTACAAAGACGAATTGTTGAACGCGGGCAAATCATCGCTGACCGTCGCGTCGTACGTGAACAGTTTGCGCCGTTTCTACGAATGGGCCGAATCCGTCAAGTTGTACCCAAATATCGGCAAGGGATTACACGCCCCCAAACGTCAACAGGTGTTCCGCAAACAACCGTTGACGGTCGCACAGGTTGGCAACCTGTTGAGGTACGAACGGGCCGAACAGTCCCCCCGCGATTACGCCATTATCAATTTGTTGGTTCGTACGGGCCTACGTTGCGTTGAGGTTGTACGCGCCAACGTCGGCGATATTACCTACAAAGGGGGCCAACGCGTGTTGTTGGTACAGGGCAAGGGCCGCGACGAAAAAGACAATTTCGTAATACTGACCGACGCGGCGTTTGAACCGATTGCCGCCTACCTCAACACCCGCAAGGACACAACGCCCACGGCTCCGTTGTTCACGTCGGAAAGCCACAACAACGTCGGCGGCCGATTGGCAACGCGCGCCGTTTCCGCAATCGCCAAACAGGGGTTAAAAGGTATTGGCCTCAATAACCGCGTGTTTACCGCCCACAGTTTGCGCCACACAACGGCCGTTAATATCCTGAGGGCGGGCGGTTCGTTGGAACAGGTACAATACACCCTCAGACACGCCAACCCCGCGACAACGCAAATATACACGGCCACGTTGCGGGAGGAACAACGGTTGAACAACGGCGGCGAACTTATGTTGGACGCCCTGTATAACACGGCAATTTGAACAATACCCGTAATATCGCCAATAAGGTATTGCGGGTATTAAACATATTAACAACCTTAGCGAAATTATTACGATGAACACACAGAAAACACGCGGGACGGTACACGCCAACGGCGCGGGCCTGACCGTCGGCCCTGTTGCTGAGGGCCTGTTGTTGGCATTGCGCCACGTTGAGGCCGCCCGCAACGAACTGTACACGGCCATTGAACAGAAAATCGGCGAAGAATACGCCGAGGCAAGAATGGAGAACGACGCCCCCGCGTGGGACGCCGTGTTTACGATTATCAACAACGCCGTTATGGAACACGTTGTCGAATGGTCTATTACTAACCCCGCAACGAACGTGATTTGACAATGGCGAGAATTTACACGGTAGCGAACAACAAAGGCGGTTGCGGCAAGACGGCCACGGCCGTAAATTTGGCGGCGGCCCTGAGGTTGCGAGGGTTCGACGTCCTTTGTATTGATTTGGACGCACAGGCCAATTTAACGGCCTGTTTGCGTGTTGAGGTAACGGCGGGCCGTACAATGTACGACGCCCTGAAACAACGCGGCGCGGCCTACATTTCCCCCGTACGGGTGTTGAATCCTGAGGGGCGAACGGTGGGCGCGTTGGACGTGTTACCGTCCACGCGTGATTTGTCGGCCGTTGAGGTGGGGTTGGCTCAGGAACGCGACCGCCTGACCCGCGTACGCACGTACGTTGACCGTTACCGCGACGCCTACGACGCAATACTGATTGATACCCCGCCCGCGTTGGGATTACTTACCATTTCGGCCCTGTATGCGGCCGACGGCGTGATAATGGCCGTACAACCTCAGTATTTGGCCGTACAGGGGTTGTTGTCGTTGCGTGAAACCATTGCGAACCTCAACGCCAACGGCGCGGCCATACTGACCGAACGGGTGTTGTTCACACAGTACGACGGACGCAAGGGGTTACACCGTTTGACCGTCGAACAGGTGGCGGCGGCGGGTGTTCCAATGTTCAACACCATTATACGCGACAATGTTGCGTTGGGGGAGGCCCCCGCCACGGGTACGGATATTTTCACGTACAACCGTCGTTCGCGCGGCGCGGCCGATTATGCGGCGTTGGCTGACGAACTGATTAAAACCGACAAATTGAAACACTACAAACACCAATGAGCAAGAAAAACAATATCATCGCGGGGGGCCTCAACGGATTATTGAACCCCAACGCGTCGGAACCTCAACCCGTACAGGCACAGGAACCCGAAACCGCCGAAACGAAAACCGCCAACAAAACGGTTTGTTACTCAATCCCCGTTGACGTTGCCGAAAAGATACGGTACATTGCGTATTATGACCGCAAGAAACTTGGGGCCGTCGTTGCGGAGGCGTTGACCGCCTACGTTGAGGCGTGGAAACCCGCCAACGAAAAACCCCGCAAGTTATGACGATGAAACCGACCGAATACCAA
>Ga0310690_10010387_pt1 | contig 11586 bp, 6 predicted proteins | sample AusTroGonzalo_MG_2_FD_207661 | JGI IMG/M metagenome (GOLD analysis project Ga0310690, IMG submission 207661) | Bovine rumen microbial communities from tropical cattle in Woodstock, Queensland, Australia - Gonzalo_04 (v2) (version 2) | ecosystem: Host-associated > Mammals > Digestive system >...
AAAGAAAGAGTATGATCAGATGGCCGCCAGGGGAGCTGTATATACCGTCAACCTGGGAGACTTCGCCCACGACCGCTACTGGTACGACTTCGACTTCAACGAGTATAAGGCGGAGCAGTTCCTGGCAGAGGCAGGCTATCCTTCTCCCGTCTATTCGGTTACCGGCAACCACGACAACGACGGTGCCATAGCCGGCCTGGGCGACAGGACGGACTTCGTGTCTGCATGGAACTACCGGCACACCTGGGGTCCCGCGTGCTATTCTGTCAATATAGGCGGCGACCACTGGATTTTCATGGATTCAGTGGAGTACCTGAACGACGGGGAACCGGATCTCAAGCACAAGAACATCAACGGCAAGCGCAATTACAACTGCCGCTTCCTGGAGAAGGACCTGGAATGGCTGAAGGAAGACCTCAAGTACGTATCCACCGATACCCGGGTGTTCTTCTGCTGCCACGTTCCCGTGGTCAACGACGCCAGCAAGTCGGAGGTGCTCATGCCCGGCCAGGCGGAGCTGCTTTACGACATTTTCCGCGATTTCCCTAAGGTGTACCTGTTCTCAGGGCATACCCACAAGCACATCAACACCGACATGGGGCAGTTCACCCGTTTCAAGCAGTACATCTTTGGAGCTACATCCGGCAGCATGTGGCAGCACCCCGAGGGCTATCAGCCCATAGGTTCCGACTCATGCAACCAGGCCTTCAACGTGATGGACTGCAGCGCCGCCGAGCCCCAGCCCCGCTACGTGGCCGTGAACGGCAGCCCCGAAATGATGAGGGTGTACGACATCAACAAGGTAGGGGAGTTCTACCGAAACGACCCCCAGTGCCGTATTTTCCATAAACTCTATCCGGAGCGCAGCTGGTATGCCGACCCCAAGTTCAAGAACATGATATATGTGAACTACTGGGGATACGCTCCCGGCCAGAAGGTGGAGATCATTGAGAACGGCAAGCCCCTGAGCGTTACGCACTCCAAGCTGGATGAACCGCTCTACGTGATTACCTACATAACTCCCAAGCTGGACGAGAAGAGCGAAGCTTCCAAGTCCAACATGAAGGACAGGCGTACGCCCCACAGCTTCGTGGCCACTGCGAAAACCGCCACGGCTCCTGTGACTGTACGTGTTGTAGATGCCGATGGTAAAGTGCTCTGCGAGCAGAGCCTGAAGCGACCCAAAGAATTCAACAAGAACACACAATAACTAACAATCAATTAATTATGAAGAATTATTTTGACCTTACCGGCCGTGTTGCAGTTGTAACCGGCGCATCCACAGGACTCGGTCTCCAGATGGCTAAGGCTTTCGCCAGCCAGGGAGCAAATCTGGTACTTCTCGCAAGGCGCATGAACCTTCTCGAAGAGAATGCCAAGGCTATTCATGAAGAATTCGGCGTTGAGGTTCTGCCTTTCGCCTGCGATATTACCGATACCGAGAAGGTTAAGGCTGCAGTGGCCGCCACGATGGAGAAATTCGGCCGCGTGGACATCCTTATGAACAATGCAGGTACCGGCGCAGTCGCCCCTGCAGAGGAAATCACCGACGAACAGTTCAAGAAAGAGCTGGACATCGACCTCTTCGGTACATTCAACTGCTCACGTGAATTCGGAAAGGAGATGATCAAGGCCGGTTACGGACGCATCATCAACATCGCATCCATGTACGGTCTGGTGGGCAACCTCATTTGCGGCAGCGCCCCTTACCATGCAGCCAAGGGCGGCGTCGTGAACCTGACCCGTGCACTCGCAGCAGAGTGGGGCAAGTACGGCATCACCGTCAACAGCATCTGCCCCGGTTACTTCTACACCGACCTCACCACCGCAACCCTGGATTCCGATTACTTCCAGGCCATTGCCAAGCAGAGCATCCCTATGGCCCGTTACGGCAAGTCCGGAGAGCTTGACACCTGCGCCCTCTTCCTTGCTTCCCCTGCCAGCACCTATGTCAACGGCCAGAATATCGCAGTTGACGGCGGCTACACCTGCATCTAGTAATATATTTGGGCAAGGTCTCCTTTTAAGCAGCAGACCTTGCCCGATTGCTTTCCATTTTTTGGACACAAAAAAGGGAAAGCTGACTGTATCGCACCGCTACAACCTCATACCCTTGCTACCTTCCGGTCCTGGGGGAGTTTTGAGGGAGCTGGTCGTACAGGACTTTCCCGCTGCAAAGTTATAAAAAAAACGGAGAAAGCTCAGCTCTCTCCGTTTTTTTCTTTAGATACTGTCGAAAATCAGCGGAAGAATATCATCCACCTTTTCGAATTTCCAAATCCTTTTGCCTCCTACCATAATCACGCTCATGGGCTTGCCGGACCTTGTCTGGTACTGGGCCATCACCTGGCGGCAGGCCCCGCAGGGCGTAGCCGGCTCGTCTGTAATGCGTCCGTAAACGCCGCCGGCGAGGGCTATGCTCACCATTTCCTTGTCGGGATACTTGGCGCTGGCTGCGAACATGGCCGTACGCTCAGCGCAGAGACCCGACGGGAATGCTGCGTTTTCCTGGTTGGCTCCGCGGACAATCTGGCCGTTGGTCATCCGCACCGCGGCTCCCACGTTGAAGTGGGAGTAAGGTGCGTAGGAGCCCTGCATGCCTTCAATGGCGGCATGCGCAAGCTCCCTGTCCTCGGCATTCAGCTCGTCTAAGGACGCGAACTCCTGGTAGCTTATGTTGATTTTCTGTTCTGTCATTGGTTATCAGTTTCTGTAAGTACTAAGTAAACTGCTCCTTCAGGCGGGTAATCTTCTGGTCGGCATCGTCTCCCTTGGCTCCGAAGTAGAACTTGATCTTTGGCTCGGTGCCGGAAGGACGCACGGACACCACGTCTCCCGCCTCGTCGAAGAACTGCAGCACGTTTGACTTGGGCTGGCCGGTCTTCTCGGGCTCCAGGTAGTCCACCACCTTGTTGACGGGGGAACCGCAGAGCTCCTTGGGAGGGTTGTTGCGGAGGCCGGCCATGATCTGCTGGATCTCCTGTGCGCCGCTGATGCCCTTGCGGACCAGGCTCACAAGACCTTCCTTGCGGTAGCCGAACTCCTTGTATATCTTCTGCATGAGCTGATAGAGGGTGAGGCCCTCGCCGGCGGCCCATGCGGCACACTCGGCAATCATCATGCAGGTCACGGGGGCGTCCTTGTCGCGGACGAACTGGCCCACGTTGAAGCCGTAGCTCTCCTCGCCGCCGCAGATGAACTCGCCGCCTTCGGCTTCCTGGCGCTTCACCACTTCGGCAATGTACTTGAAGCCGGTGAGCACGTTGTAGACGGGAACGCCGAATCCCTTGCAGATGTCGCTGATGAGCTCGGTGGTCACGATGGTCTTCACGACATACTTGCCGGGGACGAGCTTGCCCAGTTCCTTCCAGCGCCTGAGGATGTAGTAGGTGAGCATGGAGGCCGTCTGGTTGCCGTTGAACAGCACTATCTTGCCTTCGTCGTCACGTACTGCGATGCCTACGCGGTCGGCGTCGGGGTCGGTTCCGATCACCAGGTCGGCTCCGGTTGCCTCTGCCTTCTCTATCGCCAGCTTAAGGGCGGCCGGCTCCTCCGGGTTGGGGGAGACGCAGGTGGGGAAGTTGCCGTCGGAGATGTCCTGCTCAGGTACGTGGATTATGTTGTTGAAGCCGCTGCGCTTGAGGATTTCGGGTACCAGGCGTACGCCGCATCCGTGCAGGGGAGTGTAGACAATCTTGAAGTCGTTGTGCTTGGCTACGGCCTCGGGGCTGAGGCGCAGGGAGAGCAGGTCGTTGAGGTAGAGCTCGTCTACATCGGCGCCCATGGACTCAATCTCGCCGCAACGCAGGCCGGCCTCGAACTTCACCATGGAAGGGTCGGTAATCTTGGCAACCTCGGCAACGATTTCCTTGTCCACGGGGGAGGTTACCTGACCGCCGTCGGACCAGGAGACCTTGTATCCATTGTACTCCTTGGGGTTGTGGGAGGCGGTTATCATGATGCCGGCCACCGCCTTCTTGAGGCGTACCGCATAGCTCATTTCGGGAGTAGGGCGGATGTTGTCGAAAATGAACACGTGGATTCCGTTGGCGGAGAGCACGTCGGCTGCAATGCGGGCGAAATCCTTGCTGTTGTTGCGGGAGTCGAAAGAAATGACAACGCGGGGATCGTCGCCGTCGTAATGCTGAAGGATGTAGTTTGCAAGACCCTGGGTGGCCATTCCCACCGTGTACTTGTTCATGCGGTTGGTGCCCACGCCCATAATGCCGCGGAGGCCGCCTGTGCCGAACTCCAGGTCTTTGTAGAATGCATCTTCGAGTGCTGCGGGATCCTCGTTGCGGAGTTTGAGAATCTGCATTTTGGTCGCCTGGTCAAAGTCTCCTTCGAGCCAGTTCTGTACTTTGAGTTCAAATTCTTTCATATCTCTTTGCAAGTTTCGTTCTTGGTCTCGAATACCCTTCCCGGGTAGCGTTCTATGATGTTGCGGTTGTGGGTCACCATTACGATTGCGGTGCCCTGCTCGCGGTTAATCTGCATGAGGAGCTGGAGTATTCCTTCTGCGGTCTCTGAATCAAGGTTCCCCGTGGGCTCGTCTGCGATAATTACTTCAGGAGAATTGAGGATGGCGCGGGCTATGGCTATGCGCTGCTGCTCGCCGCCGGAAAGCTGGTGAGGCATTTTGTGGGCCTTGGTCTGCATTCCCACGGCGTCGAGCACCTCGGCGATTCGCTTGTCCATGGCTTCGCGGTCCTTCCATCCGGTGGATTTGAGCACGAAGTCCAGGTTGGCCTCCACGCTGCGGTCCATCAGCAGCTGGAAGTCCTGGAAGACCACGCCCAGCTTGCGTCGCAGCATGGGTATTTCACGGCTGCGAATCTTCGCAAGATTGTAGCCGCAAACCTCTGCTTCGCCGCTTTGTAAGGGGTTTTCTGCAATTATGGTACGGATTATGGATGTCTTTCCGGTACCTACTTTGCCGACGATATAGACCAGGTCGCCCTCGCGGACTTCCATATTCATTCCGTAGACGACGATGCTCTCGCCGCTTGTGATGTCAGCATCTTTGAAAAATATCACATTTTTCATGAATTTTCTGGCCTTAAACTCTGCAAATATAAGTTATTTTGAGTAAATTTGTAAGTTAAAATACCAATTTTATGCGAGTAAGATTATTATTGGCTGCCATATTGCTCTCAGTGTCGCTGAATGCGGCTTCTGACGGGCGCACGGAGCTCTTCCGCGAGGCGGTCTCTCTATATAATGCCGGGATGTATGAACGCGCCGCTTCTCTCTTCGACCGCATCAAGGGAGACGCCTTGATCGACGGGTATGCGCTGCTGTGCGCAATCAAGATGAAGAGCGCTGACGTGGACGTCCTGCTGAAGAATTACGAAGAGAAGTGGGAGAGTTCTCCGCTCGCTTCCCGGATCGACTGGGAATACGGTCGGGTGCTGTTCGATGCGGCCCGATACGATGAGGCCGCCGCACGCCTGCAGAATGTGGTGCCCGGCAAACTGGAGGACGTAATGCTTCCGGAACTGGCCTTCAAGCAGGGCTACTGCGATTACGTGGCCGGAAGGTATGCGGACGCGCGTGCCGGTTTCCTGAAGGTGGAAGACCTGCCCATGTCCGACTACAAGGCTCCCGCACGCTACGCCCTCGGCTACATGGCCTACTGCGACAAAGACTTCTCCGAGGCCGTGAAGTGGTTCGAGCTTTCGGCTACTGATCCCCGTTTCGACCAGCTCTCCAACTTCTATCTGGTGGACTGCCACTTCATGCAGAAAGACTACGGCTACGTGCTTTCTGAGGGTGTGGCCCAGTTCGAAAGCCAGCCGTCCATACGCAAGCAGCGTCTTGCACGTATGATTTCCGAGGCCTTCCTCGTGAACGGAGACAAGGAAAAGGCCATGGAGTATTATTACGATATCTCCCAGGAGAACATGAACCGGGCGGACTGGTTCTTCGCCGGTTCCGTCCTGTATGCCATGGAAGACTGGGAGGGCGCCATAGGGAACTTCAACAAGATGACGGAGCGCAGCGACTCTCTTGGCCAGATTGCAAATTACCAGCTGGCCAACGCCTATCTGAATACGGGCAACAATGTGGCTGCGATGAATGCATTCAAGGGGGCCTCCGAGGTAGCTTGGGATAAGAATCTCCAGGAAGACGCCATGTTCAATTATGCCAAGCTGGCCTTCGACCTGAACAAGGATACCAAGCCTTTCGGGGATTATATCTCCCGCTACAATACCTCCAGGCGCGGAGACGAGATTTACAGCTACATGGCCCTCGCATCCCTGTATAACCGGGATTACGTGGGCGCGGTTGAGGCTTACGACAAGATAGACGAACTGGACGCAGACCAGCAGAGCAATTACGTAAAGGCGTACTTCCTCCGTGGCGAGCAGCTCATAGCCAGCGGGGCCTACCGGGACGCCATCCCTTGCCTCAAGGCTGCCGCCTATTATCTGCCCAAGCACGACAAGATCAACCAGCTTGCCCGCTACTGGCAGGCCGAGGCGTGCTACCGTTCCGAGAACTATCCGGAGGCCGCAAAGATTTTCGCGGACCTCTACAATCTCTCCGCCCTTGAGGAGGAAGCCGAAGGCAAGGTGCTTTCCTACAACGTGGCCTACTCCCACCTCAAGAACAAGGAGTACAATCCCGCCGCCCGCTGGTTCGACATCTACCTGAACGAGGGCGACAAGAGCTACCGTAAGGACGCCTTGCTCCGCCGGGCCGACTGTGATTACGTGCAGCGTAACTACAATTCCGCCATCAACTCCTACAAAAACGCCATCAAGGAGATAGGGGTTAGCGAGGACATCTACCCTTACCATCAGCTGGCCCTTTGCTACGGCCTTACCGGCAACAAGAAGGCAAAGGCCGAAGCCCTGTCCTTCGTTATGAAGGCTGATCCTTCCACTCCCATGTATGCTGAGGGGCTTTACGAACTCGGCCGCGCCTACATGGATATTTCTGATAATGCCAAGGCCATGGGTGCCTTCAGCCTGCTGAGGGACAATGCCGCGGACAAGGAGACAAGGGCCAGGGCGCTGATAGGCATGGGTATGGTCAGCCGCAACACCGCCGATTACGAAAAGGCGCTCAGCTGCTACAAGGAGGTCGTGCGCCTGCTGCCCGGCAGCCAGTACGCGGAGGATGCCATGTTCGCCATAGAGTCCATCTACCAGGCCCTCCAGACTCCGGAGAAGTATCTGGAATACGTGGAAGAAAACGACCTTGCTTCCGGCAAGTCCGAATCGGACAAGGAGAACCTCTACTTCAACACCGCCGAGCAGGTCTACCTCTCCGGTAACTATGTGCAGGCCGCCGCATCGCTCCAGAAGTACCTTGACAGCTATCCTGAAGGCAGCCACGTCACCAACGCCATATTCTATCTGGCCGAATCCTATGCCTCCCTCGGCAACAAGGAGAAGGCCTGCGACTACTACGAGAAGGTTATAGCCGCCCCCGACGCCGGCTCCTTCGCCGAGAGTTCCATGCTCCGTTCTGCGGAACTGAATTACAGCCTCGAGCGTTATTCCGCGGCTTACGACGGCTACGTCCGCCTGCGCGACAGGGCAAAGCTGGACGACAACCGCGTCAAGGCTCTCTACGGCATGATGCGCTCCGCATACAAGGCCCGTTCCTATGCCCAGGCGGCCGAAGCAGCCGCGGCGGTGGAAGCCCTTCCGGGCCAGTCCGGCGCACAGATGCGCGAAGCGTCTTACATCAAGGCAAAGTCCCTGCTGTCCTGCAGCCGCCGCGACGAGGCTCTTGCCGAGTTCCTCAAGCTCTCCGCCCAGCCTTCCACCGACGAGGGCGCGGAAGCCTGCTACATCCTGATCCAGGATGCCTTTGACAGGGCCGACTACGATGCCGTACAGTCGAAGGTGTTCGACTTCTCCGGCAAGTTCGGCGGCCAGAACTACTGGCTTGCAAGATGCTACGTCACCCTTGCCGATACCTTCGCACAACAGGGCAAGAAAGACCAGGCCAGGGCGACCCTCCAGAGTATCCTTGACGGTTACACTCCGGAGCGCCAGAACGACGATATCCTGGATCTCGTGCAGCTCAGACTTGACAAACTTAACTAGTTACGCTGGAAATGAAAAGACACATCATACTGATTGCAGCATTCCTCTTGCCTCTTGGACTCGGCGCCCAGAACCTTAATCCGGAGGTGCAGGTGACCAACGAGTACGAGACCCGTATCAGCGACGTCACCAAGCAGGGCCCGGCCATGACGGTTCCCGATTCCATGCTGCGCTTCAACTATCATTTCGATTATTCGGTATTCGAGTCCCCGTACAAGGGAGCATACGAATTCTCGCCATATTCCGTGATGATTACCCCGGCCGCCGGGGCTTATGACGGACGCAAACTGTACCTGCGCGCCGGCGCCGGCTGGGTGCTCAAGCCCGAGCTTGACTTCGTATGGTCCGCCCTGGACCGCAAGCGCGCTGCCGTTAATGTGTTTGCGACCGGCAGGGGATTCTACGGAAACTACCTGAAGATTGCTGAGGATACTTTTGTGGCCGACAAGGGTACGCTGTACAACGGCTGGGATTTCAATCCCGTTGCCGGCGTGGACACCCGTTTCAACATCGGCAGGTCTGTGCTTCGCGCGGAACTGGCGTACGAGGGCCTTTTCACAGGGCACGAGCTTTACCACAATGCCGTCGGGCATGCCCCTTATGCAAATGTCAGCATAGGCAAGGAAGAGCCTTACGGCTTCACCTACAGGGCCGACGTCAAATACCGTTACGTCAACGACACGCTTGAGGGATGGGCTCCATTGCAGGATCACGATGTGAAGGCGACGTTCATGGTCGCTCCTTATGTCAGCGACAGGGTGCGCGTACACTTCGACCTCAACTTCGCCTACAACAACTGGTACACTGGCTTGGAAGGTCATCCGGGCATACAGTTCGGTTCCGGAAACTGGGACTTCGACGCCGGTTTCAGGCTGGGCTGGAACAGCGACGGGGCGGACGTCAAGTTCATCATCAGCCCGGACGTCAAAGCATACTTGCACCTGCTGAACGGACATCTTGACATTTACGCCGGTGCCGTGGGGCAGAACCATATGCTGAGCTACTGGGATTACAAGACCATGGCTCACCGCTACTTCGTCAGTTACGATACTCCCCGTCCCGTATGGGAGATAGCGGACCTGTACCTCGGTGTCCGCGGTTTCACCGGCTTCGGCCTCCGTGCCGACCTCAAGGCGGGCTACCGTTTCCTCCAGGATGCGCCTCTATGGACTGTGAGCGCAACCGGCGGCGAGACTCTGACCGGCAACGACCTGGGCATGCTCCATGCAGACCTGGACCTTGCCTGGAGCAACAAGCGTGTGGACGTTCAGGGTGCAGTTCATTACAACTGGCTGCCCGAAGGAGTAGGGGATCGTGTGTTCATGCCCGCCTCCGTCCGTGCAGACCTGAAGGCATCCTACAACTGGATGAAGCGTATATATGCCGGTATCTCCGGGAATATGTCCACCGGCCGTTCGGCTGTCGTAAACGACACTACCGTGGAGCTGCCCTGGTATCTTGACCTCGGTGTATGGGGCGAGTACAAGTTCAACAATAAACTGGGCGTCTGGCTCAAGGGAAGCAACTTGCTGAACCATCAGATCAGGCAGAGCCCCATGTACTGCCAGTACGGCCCTTCGGTCATCGCCGGCATAACCCTTAGTTTGTGATTTTTTGTGTAAATTTGCGAGTTTTTTTAAGATATTATGATTGATCAGGAAGAGATGAAACAGGCGGAAGAACAGTATTCCGCTAACAGTATCCAGGTCCTTGAGGGACTCGAGGCAGTCCGCAAGCGCCCGTCCATGTATATAGGCGATATTTCCGAAAGAGGTCTCCACCACCTCGTTTACGAAGTCGTGGACAACAGTATCGACGAGGCCATGGGAGGCTTCTGCGACACCATAGACGTGCGCATACTGCCCGGCGACTCCATCCGCGTACAGGATAACGGACGAGGCATCCCTACGGGCATGCACGAGAAAGAGCACCGCTCCGCTCTTGAAGTGGTTCTGACCGTGCTGCACGCCGGCGGTAAGTTCAGCAAGAACAGCTATAAGGTCTCCGGAGGTCTGCACGGCGTGGGCGTGTCCTGCGTGAACGCACTGTCCGACCTGCTGATTGCCGAAGTGCACCGCGAAGGGAAAGTGTTCGAGCAGCGCTACTCCAAAGGCAAGCCCATCACCGAGGTCAAGGTGATAGGGGAGGCTTCCGATACCGGAACCATCATTACCTTCCACCCGGATCCGGAAATCTTCCAGCAGACCACCCACTACAGGTACGATACCCTGGCGGCCCGCCTCCGCGAGCTTGCCTTCCTGAACAAGGGAATCAAGATAACCCTCACCGACGAGCGTGAGGAGGTGGACGAGTTCGTCCAGGACGAGAGCGGCGAATCCAAGGCCACCGGCCGCAAGGTCTTCCGCAGCGATATCTTCTATTCCGAGAAGGGCCTGAGCGAGTTCATCGAGTATCTGGATGCAGGCGCCCAGACCATCATCCCCCAGCCTGTCTGTATCGCTTCCGACAAGATTATCCCCATAGACATAGCCCTGCAGTACAACAGCGGCTATTCGGAGAAGATTTATTCCTACGTCAACAATATCCACACTATCGAGGGTGGTACCCACCTTCAGGGCTTCAAGATGGGCCTCAGCCGCTCCCTTAAGCAGTATGCGGAGAAGAACAAGCTCCTCGACAAGTTCAAGGGCGAGCTTGCTCCGGAAGACTTCCGCGAGGGCCTTACCGCCGTTATCTCCGTAAAGGTGGCTGAGCCTCAGTTCGAGGGCCAGACCAAGACCAAGCTCGGCAACCCCGAAGCAACGTCTGCCGTCTCCCAGGCCACCGCAGCCGCCCTGGATATGTATCTGGAGGAGAATCCCAAATTCGCCAAGACCATAATCGACAAGATAGTCCTGGCTGCCACCGCCCGCGCCGCCGCCCGCAAGGCACGCGAGATGGTGCAGCGCAAGAGCCCCCTGGGGGGCGGCGGCATGCCCGGCAAGCTGGCCGACTGCTCAGACAAGGATCCGGAGAAGTGCGAACTCTTCCTGGTCGAGGGTGACTCCGCAGGCGGAACCGCCAAGCAGGGCCGTGACCGCCGTACCCAGGCCATCCTCCCCCTGAGAGGTAAGATTCTCAACGTAGAGAAGGCTTCCGGCGACCGCGCCTTCGATTCTGAGGAAATCCGCAACATCTACACGGCCCTCGGCGTCACCGTGGCAATGGAAGACGAGACCGGAGAGAAGCATATGGACCTGAGCAAGCTGCGCTACCACAAGGTGGTCATCATGACCGATGCCGATGTGGACGGTTCGCATATCGCCTGCCTCATCCTTACCTTCTTCTTCCGCTATATGTACGACCTCATCAAGAACGGCTATGTGTACCTTGCTACTCCGCCGCTCTACCTGGTCAAGAAGGGCAAGGAGGAGATTTACTGCTGGACTGAGGAGCAGCGCGAAGAGGCCGCCCTCAAGCTCGGCAAGGGTACCGACAAGGGCTATACCGTACAGCGCTACAAAGGTCTCGGTGAAATGAGCGAGGAACAGCTCTGGCAGACCACCATGAACCCTGCCAACCG
>Ga0310690_10010390_pt1 | contig 11585 bp, 3 predicted proteins | sample AusTroGonzalo_MG_2_FD_207661 | JGI IMG/M metagenome (GOLD analysis project Ga0310690, IMG submission 207661) | Bovine rumen microbial communities from tropical cattle in Woodstock, Queensland, Australia - Gonzalo_04 (v2) (version 2) | ecosystem: Host-associated > Mammals > Digestive system >...
CAAGCTGTGCCGGTTCAACGACGATATGTTGTCAATGGTCAAGTACAGCGACGGATTAGTCGCCGTGCCGGGAGCAGACCCGACGAACGAGCACCAGGCATGGACAGGCGGCACGCGGATAAAAGCGAAGTGGACGACCAAGGCTGACACCTTCGGCACGATCGCACGAGTGAAAACGCTGACAAAGCGCGGGTGCACGGTCATGTTAAAGCCGTATGCGCGGTCATCCGTCCGGATCGCGGTCACCACGCACAACGTCAAAGACTCCGTATTAAATGACGTCGAGATGAACGTGTGGGATTTCTCCGACCTTGACTTCAATAGAATCGACTTCAACGCGATGGCGACTCCGCAGGTCGTGCCGGTGGGCAAGAAGGTCAAGAAGTTCCAACAGCTTCAGCTGATCCTGGAATCCGACGGTGTGGAAGAGTGCTTCGGGTTATATGGGATACAAGTCCAGTACACGGTCAACAATTACATCAAGTGAGGTAAGCAATGCCCAACAATTACGATGATGTTGTCAAACAGAACAAAAAGTATTTGACGAAAGCGCAGGTCAACTCCCTCGCTGCCGCATCAAAAGCATACGGATTACAGAACGCCGGCACACGCGCCGGTGCTTTGTCACAGGCGAGAGAACAGTACGACGCAGGGGTCAGGGGCTTGCAGAACATGGGTCTTGCCGGCAACGCGAACGCAGCCCCGACAAGCGGCGAAGTGCCACGGCTGCAGACACAGATACAGCAGCCGTTCCAGGCGTACAACCAGCGGCTGCAGGACGTGGAGAATCAGCGGCTGTCTGCGTTGGGCGCGGCTATGAAAAAGCAGACAATAGCGCAGAGAGCGGCGGCGTACGCGGCACGGCAGAAGCAGCTGCAGGCGGCGAACGTGGTCAAGGCGGCGACGTCGAACATCGCGAACACGATACAGACGCTGAGCGCGGTGGGCAAGGCGCAGCAGAACATGCCCGGAAAGCAGTCGGTATTTGGGCCTGTGCAGCAGAAAACAAGCCAGCAGGCAGCAGAAGCACAGCAGCAGGTTGAAACGCAGCTCGCGTATCTGAGATCGGCAGCGCAGTTACTCGGAACAAAAGTAGACACAAAGTACACAAGGACGGAAACGGAAAAGCTCGCAAACAATGCGAACCAGGCAAAAGCCGCGCTGGATACGGAACGTCAGAAGACAGGCATGAAGCTGTACGATGACTTAGTCGAAGCAAAGACCACCGTGCAGAAAGCCGAGCGAGCCTTGGATTCCTTCAACAACAAAAACAACTACGGCTACGACGCCGAGGAAGACCGTCAGAACCTTAAAGCGGCGCAGGCGAACCTTGAGAAGCTGACGCGGATCAAGAACGCCCGCGAAGGCACCGGCAAGAAATCATTCGATGACGAAGTCGAAGCAAGGGAATACGGCAAGCCGGTCACTGACGCGGACATCCGGCAGGCGCAGAACGCGTACGACATAGCGAAGCTGAAGGTAGACAACCCGAAGCTGTACGCGTCGTACGTTGTCATCGAAGACCCGAATTCCAACATGAAGGCGCGGCAGATAGCGGCTGACGAGATCATGAAGACCTACGGGATCACTCAGCAGGCAGACACGAGAACAGACGCCGAGTACGCCGCTGACCAAAAGAAGAAAAAGAACGTCGAGTTCTGGCTGTCCGTGCTGAACGACAGAAACGCCGCAGCTGACGAGAAGGAAGCCGCGGAGAAGGGTCTGAAGGGTTACGGGCTGGATGTAGAAAGCGGCAAGCAGTACGTCAACGAACAGGCGCAGAAGCGCACCGCGAACGCCGAGTACGAGTATTACAAAAACGGGCTTATGAACGAGCTGACCTACGCCGGCAAGAAACCTGAGCAACCCGTCAACAAGCAGGAAACCGACCAGCTGTACAGAGCCGTCAACCAGCTGACCGAAGCCGACGTCAACGATCCGTACCTGAGAGATGACCTTCCTATCGAGGAGATCCAGGTAGCCGAAGTCTACGGCGTGAACAGGCTGCAGTATTTAACGCCGGACGAAGTCAACGCCTATAACTACATCTACGAGACGGAAGGCTTAAAAGCGGCGAACCAGTACATTAAGGACAACGAAGCCTTGAGGAACGTACGCGCAGCTGAAGCCGGAGACAAACGCGCCAAGGAATTGGTAAACAAAAACTTCGGCACGCGCTTGGGTGCAAACCTGATGAGCATTGCCGCCAACGCAGCCGGCAACGTGCCGGCGATGTTAGAGAAGCTCGTAACGGGCGTATACAACATCGTCGATGAAAACATGGGCGGCAGGAACGCGCTGTGGATCGACACGAACGACATCACTCATGAGATGTCAAACTTTGCGACGGGCATACGCAGTGAGACTTCTCAAAGGATACTCGAAAACAATCCCGGCACCAGCGGCAAGGTATACAACTTCATTTATCAGGGCGGCATGAGCATGGCTGACAGTGCGGTCGCGATGACGTTTGCGTATTGCGGCGCACCGGGCGCGGTGGACGTTCTGTTCTTCAGCTCCGCAGGCAACGAAGCGTACAAGGACGCGATGGAGCGCGGCGCAACGCAGGAGCAGGCTTTATCGCTGGGCGTGCTGTCCGGCGCAGCTGAAGCCATATTCGAGCATGCATCCGTTGAAAACTTCTTGAACCTTGATTATCAGGGCAAGGGGCGACTGATCAAGAACATGCTCATGCAAGCAGGCGTAGAAGGGTCTGAGGAAGTAAATACTGAGATTGCGAACATCCTTTCTGACGTGTTAATCATGGAGAACAAAGCAGACATACAGTCAGCGATCGACAACGGAACGGTCGGTTCGTACCTGTTGGAGCACGTCGGGATGGCTGGATTAGGCGGTCTTGCGTCAGGTCTTGGATTCGGCGTATTCGGCGCGGTACCGAACGCCGCCAGTCAGATATCCACCGGGCGTGAGGTCAAGCGCACCAACACCCTGGACAGCTACACCCAGCGTGCTGCTCTGTTGGGCGGCGACGCGCAGAGAATGGCAGACGAGGTGAAGTCTTCATCCAAAGTCAGCGACCGTCTTGCCGGCGCGCTCGTGCAGCAGGTGAACAAGCAGGTGCAGGAGCAGATACAAGGCGAAGGCGAGCAGGCTGATCCCGACAAGGGCGCGGCAATGCAGGCGATTATGACCGGCGACAAGCTGACGGTGAACGGCGCGAAGGCTGTCATGGACACACTGGGCGAAGAGACGATTAAGGGCATGGGCTACGACACCTCTTCCCCGTCCGCTTTCGCGAAGTCGTACAAAGACAGGCTGGAAAAGTACGGCGTGCAGCCGAAGGCGTCTGCTGCAGAATCGCAGCGGGCGCGGGCTGAGTATCAGTTCAAAAAGGATTACATGCGCACGCCTGTCATATCCGAAGCCGCACGCGCGGTCATGAACAAGGACGTCAAGGACGTGAACGTCATCTCCGCGAAGGCGAACGCCGCTAACAGAGTGTGGGCTAACCCAGAACAGGGAATGAAGCTTGTCAGCGAAGGCAGGTCTGTCACGCCCATGCCGGGGAACATGACCGCGGTAGCTTTTGCCGAGCAGGAGCGCAGCGGGTTCAAGACGCGCACCGAAGCGACTACTGGAAAGGTAACGTACGCGATATCGGGCATGCAGGCGCGTGAAGGGCTGACGAACGAGCAGAGATACAGCGAGATACAGAAAGGGCTGACCAAGGAAGCGCGGCAGAAGGCGAAGTTGTACGAAGCCCTGTCCGACGCATTGAATATGAAGATGGTCATCCATGACGTCATGGTAGGCACCAACGGCTTCATTGACGAGAACGGCGTCATGCACGTCGTATTGTCAGGCAGGCAGTCTGTATTAAGGGTAGCTGCGCACGAGCTGACGCACTACATGAAAGCACACGCTGCAGCCGAGTACGCCAGTCTCAGGAAGCACCTGGTCAACGAAGTCGGTCAGGAGCGGTTCGACCGATTGGTAAAGCAGAAAGCCAAGGAGTACGGCATCGACACCAGCACCGAAAAGGGCAGGCAGGTAGCCGATGACGAAGTCTGCGCAGAGCTGTGCGAGCGCATGCTATCAAACGAGGAAGCCCTTGAGAAGTTTGCCGAGAAGGACACCGCCGCGGCAAAGACATTGAGAGAACACTTGCTGAAGATACTGAACGCTATCAAAGCTGCGTTTAAACGTGCAGAAAACCGCGATTTCGGCGAGTCCTGGAGCGACCTGATAAAGAGCCGGGATACGATCGAAAACTGGATTACGACGCTGCAGACGGCCATATCGAACGCGGAGTCAAGAGCGCAAACGAACGAAGGGCAGATTGCTCAGACCGCAGGCGTGACGGCATCGGCACAAAACGAGATGCTGGATGACCTGTTCATGAGCGAAGCCGACACCGAGAAGGAAGCGAACAAGAAAGCAGCTGAAGCCAATGCCGACAAGGGCACATACGTACGCGGTATCAAGACCAAAGAGATGGACACCGTGCTGTCGCAGTCGATGTACGGCGACAAGGAAAACTACGAAGGCGCATGGGATCAGTCGCGGTCTATGGTCGCGCAGTTGGTTCCCGACGCACTAAAGGCTATCCGTGAGGGCGGCGACTCGCGAGAGTTCGAAAAACGCATGGACGCAGTGTTCAACGCGATGCTCGACAACTACACGGAACGCACGAACGGCGACGGCATGGCAGACGATATCCCGTCCAGGATCTACGTTGACACCACAGCGAAGGGCGACCTGAAGTCGCAGGACACGAACCTGTTTGCAATGTCAGCGAAGATAAGCAAAGCGTTAGGACGGAAAGTTACGCTGACCAACAACGATTCCAATGCCATGAAGCTGGACGAGCTGTGGACGGATATGCAGTCCAGGTACAACCTGAAGGACGCAGACGATTTCTCAAACGACATAACCAAGCTTCTTGACTACGCCGAAGAGCACGGCGCAAAGCTGCAGTCGTTCGACGAAGCATACGGACGCAAGGCACGCACGGAAGTGGTCAACGGTCTAAAGGATGATTTCATCGCATCAGTCCTCGATATGGCTGAGAAGAGCGGCGAGTACTCGCTCGATACCGACTACATGCGGCTTGCAGAGAAGCAGAACAGGACACTGATCGATGATGCCAAACTGAGGAATATGGTCACTGATGCGGCACGGAAGGCTGGTTACACAATTCACGGGTATCATAGAACAGCTGCGAACTTCAATGTGTTTTCAAAAGAGCGTCAGGGTCAGACGCATGGCGGCGATAGCCGACTTGGGCGCGGATTTTACTTTGCAGACAATGCCGCACAGACAAGCAGGTACTCAGACGGGTCAAGAGTGATTGACGCATATTTAAAGATGGACAATCCGCTTGACCTAAGGGGAGAAATACCGGCTAATTTGAAGAGGAAGATTGATGAGTATTATGAAGGGAAGAAAGGCGAATATGAGTCATGGTATCCTGTCACAATAGAACAGTATTACGATAATCTTGAAAGACTCAAACAGATTGAAACTGAAAACCCCGCAATATTTCTAAACCGTTTCAAGTATGACAATAATGGGAACATGACGGACGGCATTCGCGAGTTTCTTTCAAGTCTTGGCTATGATGGTATAATATCTAATTATGAAATGGTCGTGTTCGAACCTGATCAAATAAAGTCTGCAGACCCTGTCACCTACGATGACAAAGGCAACATCATCCCGCTGTCAGAACGGTTCCGCACCAACAGAACAGGCAGCGAGTCATGGAAGAATGAGGACATCCGTTACTCCCTCGACACCGACGAAGCACGCAAGGCGTTCACGACGATTGACACCGCCGCGATCGAGAAAGGGCTGGAATCGCTGAAGAACGTTACACCCGGCAGGGGGCTGTGGGCACTCAAGGATATAAGCCGGTTCCTTGACAGCGTAAGCGGCGGCAACAAGGAACTGCGGAACACGTTGGGTGACATCTTTGAGAAACCGCATTCTGAAGCAACAGGCAGATACGCCCGCGGCGTGGAGCGCATGCAGGCACAGGTAACCGACATTGCAAACCGCGCAGGCGTGTGTGATGAAAAGGGCGGGCACTTTGACAAGAAGAAGTCAGCGGCTATCCAAAACTACGGTGAAGGGTTCAGCAACACCTACACCACGCTGAAGTATAAGGTAAAGGACGCGGAGCATGTGACCGTGCAGGCGTTCGACCCGGAAACCGAAAAGCTGGTGGTAGCCGAAAAGGACTACACGCTGAAGGATCTTCGCAAGTCGTATGGCTCGAACGTAGCCGACTTCATCTTTGAGGAAGCGTACCGCACCGCGCAGAAAGCAAAAGAAACCGGCAAGGAATTAGGATGGAACGAGAACACCGTCAACACAAGACCGTACACTATCGCAGACCTGAAGAAGGCGTTCCCTGACGATTGGCAGAAACTGGAAAGCGCGGCGAACGAGTTCCGCAATATATACGATGACTACATCAGGAACACAAACAACATGCTCGCTACTATCTACCCGATAGAGAACGAGTACGCTGACGTGGACAAGCTGACGGAAGGCATCGCGAAGAAAGAGAAGCGGCTCGCTGACCACAAGGCTGCAGTCGAGAAACAGATCGCGGAGCTGACCAAGAGCCTTGAGGAAACTGAAGCCGAGATAGCCGGCAAACGAAAGACGGACACCAATGTGTACAGAAAGCTTGGCGAACGCGCGAACAGGATCAGTGATCAAATAGAAAAGCTGAAAACCGACATAGACAAGTACGAAGCGCACGTCAAAGACGAGATCGTCAAAATGAATGCGCTCAAGGCAGAGATGCAGAACGCAATCAGCCATGGCGAGACAGACCCGCTGAAACGGATGCACCGCCTGCAGTACAGAAGCGACTACTTCCATCACTTCCAGGAGCAGCTGAACGGCGTGCAGAACCTGAAGTCGATATTCACCGATAACACCGACATATCGCCGGCGATCGTCGGGAAGAGCGACCAAACAAGGGCGAAGACAAAGTACGCAGGCTACTTCCAGGAGCGGATGGGCGCGGACTACACCGCAGACGCCATCAACGGCATGCTGAAGTATGTGCAGCTCGCAGAGTACAAGCTCGCATTTGACCCGCTGGCGGCGTACCTGAGAGAAGTAAATCAGCAGCTGCGCGACCTCGACAAGACCAAGACGAACAGGGATAACCTGATCAGGTACATCGAGCAGTGGACGAACGCCATCCTTGGCAAGTCGCACACCATCGACCGCGCGATCATCGACAGCGGGTTCGGGTTCCGTAGCAAAGTGTTCAAGACCCTTGACTTCATCAACAGCAGAGTCATACAGAACACGCTTCTGTTCAACATGCGGAGCGCACTGGTGCAGGCATCGAACCTTACCAACGCGAAGGGCATTGTTAAAAACAATTTCGACTGGATGAACGGTCTGCGGGCGTGGGCACTCGCACGCAAGGGCGACGAAGCAATGGCAGCTATCATGGCGCAGTCGAACTTCCTCGCATCCAGGTACATGGACACCATGCAGCTGACCGACAGCACTCTGAAGAACGCGAAGAAGTTCGCCGGCTGGATGCTGGGCGCGTTGGACGAGTTCTCCTGCAAGGCAACCTGGTGGGCGGCGTACACGCAGTTCAACAGGATGCAGGATAAATCGTCTATTGAGAAGACAATGGGCAGGAGCTATTCGGACGCGGTCGAGTACGCTGACGATGTTTGCCGCAGGACGCACGCGGGGCGCGGCGTCGGCGAGCTTGCTCCGGCAATGACGTCAAGGGTCGTGAACCTGGTGGCACCTTTCCAAGTCGAAGTCAACAACACATGGCAGTTACTGAAGGACAACATCAAGCGCAAGAATTACCTTGGCTTACTGTCCACGGGTCTGAGCGTGTTCGTGTTCAATACGATCTTTGAAGCGATCGTCGGGTCTACCCCGCTTGGTTTCGACTTTGCAAGGGCGGTCATGGACATTGTCATGGGCTTAGCAAACGATGACCCGGATGATGACGATGATGACTACGGCGTGACGCAAATCGGTCAGCGGCTCGCTGGCGAGCTTGCGAGCGGTTTGCCGTTTGCAGGGCAGATAGCCGGGATCGTCGGGCAGGACACCGCGAAGAAGTTCCTTGGCGAAGATACCGACGTGACCAGGTACGGCAACACGCAGATAGGGCTTGCTGCTGTTGAGAACACGCTCGCCGGCGTGAAAGACCTTGGCGACGCGGCGTTGAAGGGCAAGAACCTGCTGACGGAAACTAACTTCATTGCCGACATTGATGACCTGCTGAACATCCTCATGCCGATGGGCGCGAAGCAGCTGACACGAACCATTGAAGGCGTGAAGACCGTGGCGCATGGGTACAGCTCCAAAGTCGATAAAGAAGGTGAAGAGAAGATCCAGTTCATCACCGACGGCGACATCAGCGACTACATCCAGGCGGCGTTGTTTGGCAAGTGGTCACTGACAGAAGCTTCCGAATACTTTGGCGAGAAGCGCGTCCTGCCTTCCCTGTTCGGGAAGTACAACGGCGACAAGCACTCGCTGGGCAAGCCGGTCGATGCTAAGGAGTACAAAGCCGCGCTTGAAACCGGCATCGATGGGAAGAGCTACTTTGGACTGAAGGAAGACCTGAAAAAGTACACCACCGACGGCGGCAAGCGTTCCGAGCTGATGATGCAGTCGTACACGCCCGAACAGAAGGCGAAGCTCGACGTCATCCTGTTTACCGGCAAAGACAAGGAAACAAAGTCGGAAGGCGCGGTCGTTTACCAAAAGAACAGCGACGGCGAGTGGGAAGTCAAAGCCGACTACACGAACCAAGACCTGCTCGACCTGAGTCTGAAGGGCAACAAGACGTACGTTGGCACGAAGGAAGTCATGGAGAAGACCGGGCTCCCGCAGGATCAAGCGGCACTCGCAGCTGACATGTGGGATCAGGCAAAGAAGTCGGATAATAAGAACGCGGAGTTCAGGAAGATACTGATGGACAATCCTAATTTGACGGTTGAGCAGAAGGAATCCCTTGACAAGCAGTTCATCGGCAACAAGTACGCTGCCGACTATGCGAACCCCGACTTAGCAGAACTGTCCACCACAAACCACGAGCTGTACGAGAAGGCGAAGACCGCTAAAGCGCAAGGCATCGACGTGGACACGTTCACTGGTCTGCACGAAAAGCAAAAAGCGTACACCGGCGACAACCGAGCTGCCTACGTGCGGCAGGAGATAATGAACAGCAACCTGACTGCAAAGCAGAAGGAGCTGCTGGATGACCTTCTCGTCAGCGACAAGGGCTTCAACCCTGACTATTCGTCGCAGGCATGGTTTGAAGTCAGCATGCTTGGCAAGTACGCGTACGAGGAAGCAAAGAATGGCGCAAAGATCGGGCTGAAGCCTGAGACATACCTTGCCGCGTACAAGAAGTCGAAAACCATCAACGGCAAGGACGAGAACGGCAAGACCCACCGGAACCTGAAGAAGAAGCGCGTGAACGAGTACCTGGACGGTCTGACGATCTCCGCACCTGTGCGCGATTATCTATACCACGCGGTCTTCGGTTACAAGTAATGAACAGGGGAAACATGATAGTTTCCCCTTCCCATTCCATACTACCTTTAACGTGAGGTGATATCATGACTGTTGAACAGCTTTCAAGTTTTCCCAACACCATAGCCAACCTGGACGACAAGCCCAACCTGTCTGCCACGGACATGAAGGAAGCACTGCAGCAGGATTGTGCTGCATTGTGGAATAAGACCATCGAAGTCATCGACGCGCTGAACACTAACGATTCCGCGACGTTGGATGTTTCCCACGGCGGCACCGGCGGCACGACAAAGGACACCGCGCGCAACGGCATCGGGATCTTCTACGGCAATACTTCCCCCGATTCAATGGCGGCATCCCTGGCGACAGGAGATATATATCTGTACGCACCTGATTTACCGTGAGGTGAGCAATGCCTACTGTCCAAGTCGCGGCGACATACACACACAAAATATATCTGAACGGTAACGGCGGCACGGTGCCCAAAAGCTCCGTGGCGAATTCAAAGTCGTCCAATGCCAATTCCGTGAGCGTTACCACAACCATCCCTTCCGGTATTCCGACAAGGGAAGGTTATACGTTTATCGGTTATTCAAGAGCCAAGGCGTCGAACCCTGTCGACCGCCAACCCGGCGACTCGATGACCGCGATCTTCTCACGGACGATATCGAGAACGGAAGTCGTAGACGATACGACATATGCGTACGGACAAAACAAAACGACTAACAGCTATATCTACGCCCAATGGAAGTTGAACGCATGGACGGTTTCGTACAACGCCGGCGGCGGCAGTGGTGCTCCTGAATCTCAGACCAAGAACCAGGGCAGTGATCTTACGCTGTCCTCTACCGTGCCAACTTGGACGGGGCACACGTTCACCGAGTGGAACACGTCGCCAAACGGCACCGGCACGTCTTACAGCCCCGGGGATACTTACACCGTTGACGCTGACCTTACGCTGTATGCGATATGGGCTGTTAATACCTATACCGTTTCGTACGACGCAAACTCAGGCAGCGGCGCGCCGGCAGCGCAGACAAAGAACTACGGCGAAACGCTGACGTTAAGCGACACCATACCGACGCGCACTGGTTATGATTTTGTCAAATGGAACACCGCAGCAGACGGCACCGGCACCGACTACGAACCCGGCGACGAGTACATCATCAACGCGGCAGTCACGTTGTATGCCGTGTGGACACGCACCTACTTCCTCATAACCTATAACGCCAACGGACACGGCACCGCGCCTGCTGCTCAGTCGAAAGAGTACGGCGAGAGCATAACGATCGAACAGGATCCAACCGCGCCGACAGGGTGCTCGTTCGTGGAGTGGAACACCGCCGCAGACGCAAGCGGCACCAAGTACGACCCCGGTGATACATACTCCACCGACGCCGATCTGACGCTGTACGCCATATGGTTGGTGGGCGTGTACACAGTGACCTTCGACCCCGACGGCGGTACTGTATCCCCATTGACGAAGACCGTCCTTGCGGGGCACGCCTACGGCACGCTGCCTACGCCTACCAAGAGCGGCGAGACATTCTATGGTTGGTTCCTTGGGGATTTGTTGGTCACCGAGAATGCGATCGTCGAATTGGAAGACGACGCCACGCTGACAGCTTCGTGGGTGATCCGGTCGCTAATGCGCGTGAAGGGTTCCGACGATACCTTGCACACCGGGGCATTGTACATAAAAGGAAGCGACGGCAATATGCACATGGCTATTGCCTACGTCAAAGGCTCTGATGGGAACATGCATATAAATGGGTGACGGATATGCTGAACGAGTTTAATGTTTACCTAACAGAGCAATTAGCAGAGCCGTACTTGTATGGGGGTCAGCACACCAAGCTGACGCCTGAGAATTACAAAGAGGTCATTGCCCGCAAAGAAAAAGATCCGGCAAACCGCAAGCGCGTTGAAGCCTACTGTGAAAAGCAGTTCGCCAAAGGCAAGACCGTCCTCTATGCATACGACTGCTCAGGGCTTGGGTGTTACTGGTTATATAATCTGAAGCATCTGTATTCCAGTGATGTAACCGCTGATACCATGATGAGAAGGTGCAAGATAGTCAG
>Ga0310690_10010391_pt1 | contig 11585 bp, 33 predicted proteins | sample AusTroGonzalo_MG_2_FD_207661 | JGI IMG/M metagenome (GOLD analysis project Ga0310690, IMG submission 207661) | Bovine rumen microbial communities from tropical cattle in Woodstock, Queensland, Australia - Gonzalo_04 (v2) (version 2) | ecosystem: Host-associated > Mammals > Digestive system >...
TTATGTTATTGCTGATGTTGAAATATAAGAAAAAAAAGAGGTACATTCATTAGATGAAATTGAATAATGAGATATGGAAAGACATTGAAGGATATGAAGGATTATATCAAGTTAGTAATTATGGAAGAATTAAGTCGTTAGCAAGAGAAATTGAATATGTTGCCAGAAACCAATATACAGAATATATAAGAAAACAAAAAGTAGAAGAAAGAATAATGAAAACAGGTTTTGATAAAGATGGATATGTTCAAGTTGGTTTATCTTTAAATGGAAAGGTTAAAACAAAAAGAGTTCACTTTTTGGTGGCTAAAGCATTTATACCAAACCCAAACAATTATAATTGTCTAAACCATATCAACGAGGTAAAAACTGATAATAGAGTAGAAAATCTTGAATGGTGTTCTATTGCTTATAATAATGCTTATGGTTCTCGAAGTAAAGCAGTTAATCAATATGATTTAGATGGTAATTTTATTAAACAGTGGAAAAATGCAGTAGAAGCAACAAAAGCATTAGGATTAAAAAAATCAGGAAATATAACAAGTTGTTGTAAAAATAGACCACATATTAATACTGTTGGTGGTTATGTTTGGAGATATACAGATGAATAGAGGTGATGAAGATGGGTATAAAATATGAAATTATAAATTCAAATAGTCAAGGAAATGCAATAGTTTATAATGATTATTTGCTTATGGATTGTGGAGTTACATATTCTAAATTAAAACCATATTTGAAGAATATAAAAGTTATATGTTTAACCCATCTTTGACTTCACACAGACCATTTTAACAAAAAATGTATAGAAAAAATTGCATATAATTTTCCTACAATAAAATTTATATGTAGAGAATGGTTAGTTGATGAATTAATTAAATTAAATGTATCTAAAAAGAATATATATGTCTTAAAAGATAGAAAAACCTATGATTTAGGCAAGTTTACAGTTAAACCGATAGAAACATACCACGATGTAAATAACACTTCATATTTGATAGATTTCAAACCAAATACAATGTATTATGCTACTGATACTTGTAAATTACCTGATGATGAATGTTTGAAAGGACTAGATTTATATTGTATTGAAGCAAATTATAATGAAGAATTATTAAAACAACATATTGATAATTGTGAAGATGAAGGACAATTATATTATCTCAATAGAGTGGTAAAAACACACTTAAGCGACACTCAATCCAATGATTTCTTGATTTCTAATATGGGTAATAATAGTGAATATGTTAAAATTCACAAAAGTTCATTTAATTATGAAGAAATAGATTAAAAGGAGGAAAATGATGAAAATATTTAAGAACTATAAAAAATTATATAAAAATGAATTAGAAAATAGAAGATTACTAATTGAACAAAATAGTAAGCTTTCTAAAGAAAGAATTGAAGCTATGCAAAAAGTAGCTAAATTACAAATTGAATTAATTGACACACGTGGATTTCTTGCACAAGAAACAGAAGCTAAAGAAGAATTAAAAAAACAAAGAAAAAAATTAAAAAGAGAAATAACAATGCTTAAAAAGGAGTTGGGCAAAGATGGAAAATAAAAAAGAAAAATATTATACAAATAGTTCGGGTGAACAAATTGATATTTCTACAATGCACTCAACACATATAGAAAATGCTTGGATAAAAAAAAGCAAAGAATTGTTTGATTGTAAAAATAAAGATGAATTTTCTAAAAAATTAGAAGAAGTAAACAATTTAAAAGAAGAATATTTTAAGAGATTAAATAAATTTTATGATACATTAGGGGATGAGTAAAATGGAAGAAAATATACCAACAATTTATCACAAAATAGAACCTAATAGAAAAATAAGGGTATTTAAAACAACTTATGGTGATAAAACATTTTATAAAACTCAAATAACTCAAAAAAATTATGATGATACTCAAGATAAGTTTTATATAGGTTTAACTTTTAAAAAAGGGGTAGAATTAAGTGACCCTGATGGTAAAGGTGTAGATATTATAATAAATTGTGCATTTGAAAACTTTAGAAAAAATCCAGCAGACAAATATAATCCTATTATGTATTTGATGGTAACTGATTTTACTTTATGTGAAAGAGAAGAACAAGTTATACAAAATGCTTATGATGAGTTTAGAGAAAATTTAGATGAAAATGAAATGGTTAATATAGATGATAGCTTTTTAGATTAGAAAAGAGGTGAATAGATATGTTACAAACATTATGGTTAATATTTAAAGGTTTACTTTTAGTTTTTGGAATTATGGTTGTTTTAGATGTTATTATTGGTATGATACTTTCTCCATTTAAAAAGAAAAAAGAACGTGAACAAAAAGAAAAATTCATTAGTGAATTAGATAAAATTGCTAATGAATGTATTGAAGAACTTATGAAAGAACAAGAAAAAAAACCTAAAAAAACAACTAAAAACACAAAGAAAAGCAAAGAAAATTAAAAAACTTTGCTTTTTTATTATATTTATGCTTGACATATATATAAATATCTGGTATATTAGTTACAGTGGATGGAACAAAAGTCCACATAGAAAGAAGGTCTTATTTATGAAAAAAGTAAGAGTAAACAAAATGTATGGAGAATGGACATATAGAAAAGAAGTAGATATGGAAGACAGTTCAAATTATATGTACTATTTTAGTGGAAAAGATAGTAATGGTAAGGAATGGTCTTGGTCAACACCATATTATCACGAAATATTAGAATTTATTAAAGCAGATGACAAAACAAAACAAATTTATATTGATTGTTATTAGGAGGATGAATAAAATGAATGAAATGGTTTTGAAAAGAAATAATGAATTAACACTAGAACAATTAAATCAATATCAAGAAAGTTTTATAGACTATCTTGATGTTGATGACCTAACACTAAAAGCTTATCGTGTAGGAATTAATGCTTTTATGAATTATCTTAAAGATAATAGCATTAATTACCCTACTAGAAACGATATAATAGCCTTTAGAGATATGTTAAGAGAAAAGTATAGTAGTAATACTACAAATACTTATATGATTGCTATAAGGTCTTTATTTAAGTATTTAAGTGTACATAATTTGTATGATAATATTTGTGTTGATATAAAAGGTGCTAAATATTCTACAACACCTAAAAAACAAATATTAACACAAGAACAAGCTAAAGAGATATATTCTAGTTTAACTGACTTAAGAGAAAAATGTTTATTTTCAATTTTAATTACAACTGGTTTGAGGGGAATAGAAGTGGCAAGAGCTAGAATAGAAGATATACAAGAATATAATGGTGAAATAGTTTTATGGGTTCAATGTAAGAAACACGATGAAAAAGATGAATATGTTAAGCTTTCACCACAAGTTATACAAGATATTAAAAATTACATAGGAAATAGAATTAATGGGAATATATTTGTATCTACAAGCCCTGAAAATTATGGTCAAGGTTTATCCACTACAAGTTTAAGAAAAATAATTAAAAGCATTTTTAAAAGATATGGTTTAGATAGTGATACATTTAGTTTGCATAGTATGAGAAGAAGTAGTGCTACTTTAATGTATGAAAATGGTGCCGATTTACATTCTATACAACAAGTATTACACCACAAATCAAGCACAACAACTACAAGATATATTAATGCAATAACTAGAAATAATAATAAGAATGAATATATGGTAGCTAATGCTATTTTAGGAGGAATTTAAAATGAAATTATGGGATTTATATAGAGTTAAAAATTTAATGGAAGGTGGTGAATACTATGAATAATACTAATGAAATAATTGAAATTCAACAAATGTTAAAGAAACAAATGAAAAGATTAGATGAAGCTGTTGCAGGTGAAGTAAATATTGAAATCAATAGAAGTGGTGCTTTATCACAAAATGCACAAGCATATTTAAAAGCTGTTGGAACAAGCTTAAGAGTTAAAGAAATGGTTAAAAATAACCCACAAGCTGAAAATACTATTTTAAAAGAAATAGGTGTTCTAAATGAGAAATAAATATTCAACTAATTTTGAAAATAAAATGATAGAATTAGCACATTCAATGACTTTAAATGAGTTGTTGAATGTTGCTAAAACTAAATATAAATACAATATAACTAAAAAACAATTACGTTTGTATCTTTCTAAAAGAAAAATAAGATATAAAGATTTTGATTATGCTAGAAGTGAAAGAACAAGAAATTTAGGTGACTATTATCCAATAGGATATGAATATACAAAAGATGATGGTATGGTTCTTGTAAAAATAGCAAAAGATAAATATATGTATAAGCAAAGATATATATATGAACAATACTATAATGTTAAATTAACAAGTGACGACTACATAATATTTTTAGACCAAGATAGAACGAATTTTAACATAGATAATTTAAAAAGAATAAATAGGAGAGAAAGCTCTATTGTAGCTAATCAAAAATTATTTTTTAAAGAACCTGCTTTAACTGAAACAGGCATAGAAGTTGCAAAATTGATGATAAAGGCAAAGGATAAAAAAGGAAGTGGAGTAAATTGAATGACAAATATACAAAAATAGTATATCAAAGTGAACCAATAGGTAAAGAACAAATAATTTTATATCTTACAACATTTGATTTAGAAGCTTTTGAAAAAGACCAAAAATTAGAAAAAATACCAACAAAAACAATAGCAAAAGCGTTTGAAATGCCAAAACAATTAAAAGAAAACAGTTCTGTTTGTGTTAATATTAATGCTTATAATCAACAAATGTTTGAAACAATGATAGAAAAATTTATAAAAGAAACATATGATGAACAATTAGAACAAATGTCCCACTGTATTGAAACATTAAGAAAAACAAAAATTATTCCAATGGAATATGATAAAAATGCAAAAAATATAACAAATTCAGATGACGTACATTGTAATATTGTTTATGGAAATATAACTAATTGTGACAATGTTTATTGTAATGAGATTAAAGGTAATGTAGTTAATTGTGACAAAATAGTTTATAAAAAGGAAGTAGAGTAAATGAATGAATTTGAAAAGAATGGATTTGCAACATTTATAGATAATGGTGATGGCTGGGTAAGAATACCAAATGCAAAGTTTATGATGAGAGATGAAAATGAAACTGAAATTGAAATGACACCAAATGAAGTCATTAAACAACTAATACAAGATAACAAATCGTTAGAACATTATATAAACAATTTACAATCCAAAATAGACAAGGTAAGCGAATATGTAGATAAAATATATGATGTTATGAATTATAAAGATTACCCACCATATTTGGATGAAATTTATTATACATTACACCCCGAATTAAAGGAGGATAAATAATGAAAAAAGAACTAATAGATAAACTTTTTGATGAATTTGATAAAGATAAAGATGTAATTAGAAGAAATTTGCTTGAAGTAATGAACATAATACATCTTGAAACAAAAGATGAATGTGGCAAATTAACTTTAACAATCAAATATGAAAGGAATGATGATAATGAAACAAACAATAAATAGAACAGATGGAATTACTTATGAAAGAAAAGTGAGAGAAAAAAAGTATGATACTATGCTTTGGACTAGATTTAATGGTGATAAAGTGGAACAATTAAAGAAAATAGCTGAAAAACAAGGTACAACATTAAGTATTCTTATTAGAACTATATTAGAAGAATATATAGAAAAAGAAGCATAGTATGAATAAAGATATTTAAGGAAGGAGAATAGAATATGAAAATAATAGATTTATTAAATAAAATAGCAAATGGGAAAGAAGTACCAAAGAAAATAAAATATCAAGATGAAGAATATATAATTAACAAAATTTGTTTAGAAGATAACAAAACACATATTGATTATTATTTGAAAGGAAGAGAATTACTTTTATTTGAAGATATGATAAGTATAATAACTTTAACTTTAAATGATGAAGTAGAAATCCTAGAAGAAGAAAAGAAAATACCTGAAAAATTAGGCTCAAATTCTTATGAAGATGGTGAATATGCATATCCTTGGACAAAAAGTGAAACAGTATTAAAAGATAAATTAAATGAAATAATAGATTATCTTAAAAGCAAAGGAGAATAAGTATGAAACGAGAAGATTTAGGGCAATATTTTATTAAAAATGGTGAATTATATTATGCACTAGGTTATATAAAAGACCCTGCAATAGAACTAGAAAATGTAAAAACAGGTCAAAGAGAAGTAGTTGTTATAGGTAGTCCTGTTTCAAGAGAATATAGTAAATTATTTCAAATACCAGTAGAAGAAAATGGTTATAATTTAGATAAAGCAACACCCGTAAATAAAATATATTTTGAAAGCAAAGGTGAGTAATAATGAAAGTAGGAGATTATGTAAGAACACCACAAGGAATTATAGCAAAGATAATTGATATACAAGAAGATACAGGGCAATATTTTTTAAATGGTAATGCAGTTAGTTTAGAAAGCAAAAACTATATAGCAGATAAAAACATAACTATTGGAGAAAATTTTAAGCATAGTCCAAACATAATAGATTTAATAGAAGTTGGAGATTATGTTAATGGGTGTCCTGTTTTACATAAAGAAAATAATGAATTAATATGTGGTTTATTATTAAGATACAAAGAAGAAAATATACAAAATGTTGTTACAAAAGAACAATTTGAAAGTATGGAATATAAAGTAGGTGAGTAATTTGAATAATGATATAAAAGAAATATTAGATTATTTAAAAGAACAAATTGAAAAAGAAACATTAAATTATGAACCTGATGTTGAATTGTTAAAAGAAGAAGCACAAATATTATTAGATTACATAACTAATTTACAAGAAGAAATAGAAAGACAAAGTAAAGCACAAGTAATATTAGATAATCAAATTACTGAAATGTATGATTACAAATCAAGAAATGAAAAAGCAAATTGGTGGTTAAAAGAAATGCTAAAACAAGCAAAAAGTGAAGAAACAAAAGCAATTATAAATGGGGCATTAGAATTATTAAATGGTGGTGATGAATAAATGGAAAGTTGGTATATGCAAGATAAAAAAAGAAAACATATATGGTATTTATTTAAAAAACAAGAACCTAATTTTTTAATAAGAATTGCAACATATAATAAAAATACAAATAAATTAACAATAGATGTAGGACAATTAGATGACATAAGAATATTAAATGGTTTTGAATATATTGTTGAAAAAGCAAATAAATTAGGTGGTGATGAAGAATGAAAATATTAGCAAAATTCTTTATTCCTAAAAATACTTCATATTGTCATCATAATTTTAAATACAATAAAAAATATGGTATGAGTGCTAAACCTTGTAAATATTGGCGTTATAAGTTTAATAAAGAATATAATTGTAAAATGGAATATTGTAAATATTTAAAAGATTTTTTAAGTATTCAAGACCAAGTAAAAGATTGTGGTATAAATGAAGACCATTATTTAGGAGAGTGAAATAACAAATGAATAAAGAGAGTGAAAGATATAATACAAGAGTAGAGATACCAATAAGTGTAATATTAGAAACAATATTTAGTGATGACAATGAAGATGTAGAAACTTTATGTAGATGGGCTAAACATTATGGTTTTGTAGATTTAATAAAAGAAAATGAAAATGATAAATTAGGTTATTATAAATTACAAGATGATTATACAAAACAAAGTTTTTATATTTGGTTAAGTAAAGAAGAAAGAAAACAATATGAATATGAAGATACATTATTAGATAGAATTGAAGAAAAAGACAAAGAAATAGAAAGACTATCAAAAGAAGTAACAAAATATGATGAAATATTATGTGAAAGAAATAATGAAGTTGATAGATTAAATAATATAATAAATGAATTAGAAAAAACATTTGTTAATGATGACAAAATAATAAAAGAATATAATATAGAACATCCTGAAAGACCAGCAGATAATTATTCAATATATTATTTAGATAAATTAAAAGAATTGAAAGAAGGTAAATAATGGAATTATGGATTAGAAGTCAAGACAAAACCAAATTAATAAAAATAAATTTTATTGAATATGGTAAATATAACAATATACATTTTATTAATGGTTTTTCAACAAATGGTGTTGATAATTATGATTTAGGAATATATAAATCAAAAGAAAGAGCATTAGAAGTATTAAATGAAATACACCAAAGATTAATAAATCTACAATGTCTTGAATTTAATTGCATAACTGACACAATGAGAAAACAAGGAATGGATTGTGTATATGAAATGCCAAAGGAGTAAATAATGAAATCAAGAGAAAAAGAACTAAAATACCTTATATATCTAAAATCACAACTTATTAGACAAACTAAAAAAGAAATTAAAAATTTACATAGAGAACTTGATGAAGTTCAAAAAACTAAAAAGTATAAGAAAAACTCTTGAAAGTAGAACTATAAATTTGTATATATGTAAAATATATGATATAATTCCTATAAAGTAGAACTTGATATATTTATTATAGTATATATTAGTTTTATGGAAAGGAGTATATAATATATGGCTAAAACTACTACAAACGAAAAGAAATATGCTAAAAAGTATTATGAAAAACATAAAAAAGAAATAATTAAAGAGGTTCAAGCTAAACAAAAATCAAATAGAAAAGAATACAACAAAGACAAAAGAGAGTATTATGCCGATAATCCTGATTATAGAAAGTATAAAAGAGATTATGCCAGAAAGTATAGAAAAGCTGAACCTGTAAAGTCTAAAGCTAGAAAATATCGTAAAGCTCTAAAAGAAAAATAGGATATATTTGCAAAGAATATTTGCAAAGCATAATAAAAGAATATCACAGCATATTCTTTTTATTTGTATAATCATAGCATATTTTAAAGTATATCACGGCATATTAAAGCCATATTTTATGTAAAGCAGATGTAAAACATATTTTTAATTTGCGTAAAATATACACAAATTATAATGTATAATTGTGTCAATTTACATTTACTTTACATATGTAAAATTTTGTAAATTTACATTCATTTGATATGTAAACTGATTATAACATATATGTATATTTAAATATGAATAATATGTAAAAAAGTGTATATAATATATTTAAATATGTATATTTGTGTAAATGTATTTTATTTCCAATTTAAAGGCGTATTTTAAAGCTTTTTATACTAGATAGACCAATTTACTATTTTGAATAAAACAAGCCTAAAATAGCCTTTAAAATAGCATATAATTATATATTTAATATAATCTTATAGTCTAATATAACTTTATTTAATGAATAAATAACCTAAATTTAAACAAAAATATTAAAATAGACCAATTATACTAGAATAAGTAAAATGGCTCTTAAATGGCTTTAAAATAGCTAATTTTAGATATATTGATTAGATATAATAAAAAAAGACTATTTCTAGTCTTTATTTGTGATAAATCCAATAATTTATTAAACTATTTATTTTATCTTTTAATTCTTCGTCATTGTTTACTTTTTGTGTTATTTCTTCTATATCTTCTTCTGTTAAATCATTTAAATATTTTGCATCTTGCTTATCACACTCTAAACCGAAATAATCAATATATTCTATTTCACTTTTAATATATTCTTTTACCATATCACTGTCTATATAATTCATAAATCTACACCACCATTTCCAAAGCTAACATAAATGCACTTTCATAATCTGCACCTAATTGCATATATAAGTCTATATATTCTTTTAAATCTTCTAGTTTTATATCTTTTAATTTCATATTATCTACACTCCATATCTATTAAATTATTATCTAATAATTCTTGCATTGTTAAATCAATTCTACTGTTTTCTAATATTTCTAAAAAATCGTATAAAAAATTATGTATTGCAATTTTATTATCATTATAAGTAATAATACATAAAGAATAACTGTGATTATATAAATAATCATATATGTTTTCAATTATACAAATTGTTGTTAAATCTACATTAAAATTATTTTTTATATAATTTATTATTTTTTCTCTTTCTTCCATACTTTTCAACTCCTTTAATTCCATTTACTTCCGTCGTGTATACCTTTAAACATTGCATATATAAAACATAGTATGTATAAAATTATCATTTTTCCACCTTGTCAATTTCTTGCCATATATCAAAACTTAAACCCATACCATTATCATAATTGATACATACAATATCATTTTCTTTATAATCTTTGATAAAATCTAATATTTCCATATTTTCTTCGTCGTTTTCATATACTAACATATTATTTAAAGTATATTCTTTAATATCTTTTACACTGCCTAACAATAATTCGCCATTATCATATATATTATTCATAGTCTAACACCTCTTTTTCTTGAATATATACTAATTCGTGATAGTAAAGATATTCCCCGTTTACACTTTCACAATAATAATCTTTTTCGTCTTGTATTTCGTCATAACCTAAATTATAATTTTTTATTTGTTCTTTAATTTCATTAAACTTTACTTTTGCATTGTTATAATCTTTAAAAGCATAAATACTTTGCATATCTACATTACCACTGCTTTCACTAGACCAATTATTTATAACTAAATAAACTTTATTCATATTATTTCCCCACTTTCTTAAATATATTTTTAATATCTTTTATAAATTCTTTTAAATTAACTTGTCTATCTTTAACTAAATAAACTATTGTTGCCATTGTATTTATTTTAATTTCTTTTGTTGTCATTTTTTCTAAATTACACCATAATTGTTTATTATTCATTGTCTGCACCACTTTCTTTTATACAATATTTTAAACTTTCAACTAATAATTTTAATTCTTCAATATTATATTTGCTAGTTAAAAAATCAATTTCATTACATATTTTATAATACAATTCTTTATTATTCATAATTACACCTCCAAAATACCATTTTTAAATAATTCTTTTATTTGTTTATCGCTTAAACCATTTTGCTTAAAAAACTCTTTTTGATGTCTTGTTGTTGTTTGACTATATTTACCAAAATAATAATATTTTGTTATATCGTCGCGTTCGTGTATTTCAGCAACAAGTGTATCATAAGACCATAATTTAATAACTTTATTTAACCCACTATGTAAATATTTTAAGTCTTGTTCCTCAACTTGTGCTTTCCCATAAAAACTTTGTCTTGTATCATATCTACAACTTAATTCATACATAAATTACACCTCTTTCCTTTAAAGTAGAACTACTATTATATATAATATATATACTTAAAAGTAGAACTATTATTATATATATTTAATATTGTATATATAATATTTCTTGTTTATACCCGTTGTCTATATTTTGTTTATTTCTGTAATGAACTTTAACACATACATTGTTTTTTTCAATAACCTTTGTTAAATAATCATTGCTAATTATCATATTTGATATTTTATAGCCTTTATTTTCTAGTCTTGAAAAAACATTGTATATATCTTTTGCTTTCATAAGTCTGTTTTTAATGTTTTTGCTTTCGTCAAACATTTTTAACACCTCTTTCCTTTTTCTTGCAATAATCATACCACTTGAAATGCCCTAAATATGAAAGTATGAGAAATTTTTTTATTTTTTTTAATATTTTTCTAAAACATATTTTTGCACCTTATATAAAGCATATTATATATAGAGCATATTTTTAGAGCATATTAGCGTATATTAGAGC
>Ga0310690_10010397_pt1 | contig 11583 bp, 10 predicted proteins | sample AusTroGonzalo_MG_2_FD_207661 | JGI IMG/M metagenome (GOLD analysis project Ga0310690, IMG submission 207661) | Bovine rumen microbial communities from tropical cattle in Woodstock, Queensland, Australia - Gonzalo_04 (v2) (version 2) | ecosystem: Host-associated > Mammals > Digestive system >...
ATACAAAAATACAATATGTTAAAAATATAGGGTGATATTGAAATATGCAACTAAATGAACATTCGGCGATTGAAAGACTTAGCGCACTTGGGCTGGACGATATGCCGGTTATAGAATTTACGCCAAAACGTTGCCCGTTAAACCCCGATTGGTTTAAAAAATATTGCGAATTACGACGCGAATTTTTATCGTCATTGAGTGATTCTTTGGAAGAAATAGCATTCATGAATTTGCCACAAAATGAATTTATGGGGTTAATTATGGGGCAATCTTTGCCAGATAATTTATCAATCCGTTTTCGCATACCACTTCTTTGGGGCGGCGAATTAAAAATCGAAAATATGTTCATGTGCATGACATTTCCGCATTCGTTTAATTTGGATAAATTTATAATTGAACAAAGTGATGCAAAAACAATCTTTTTACCAAATCCGGAAAGAAAAGTTTATTTAACTACTCATACTGGTGGCGGTGGTGCCGGTGGAAATGCGACATCTGATCGATTAAGTCAAAGCGCTTTTAATTTTATGTCTGGACGGGGGAACGAATAAAGATGACAACAGCAGAATTTTTATCTTTGATAAAATCCCGTGGCGCGACAATTTTTGCGCCGACTAGCGCGACAGAGATAACTGTTGCAACCACAAATCTGCAAAACATACGCGCCGCAATGTTGCAACCTTTTATGTTGGATTTATATAAACATTGCTCTGGAATAACTTTGGGGTCTGCTTGCATCTTTGGACCAACAGAAATTCAACGCGGAACCAAATACCCCATGCCATCCATTGAAAAAATTAATCACGACATGATTGGCAATAAAAATTTATTTGGGAAAACAGTTTTTGGACGCAATGACTTGTTCTGGTTTGCTTTTGATGTAAATGGGAATTGTTTAATGTTGGATAATTTAACATTATCTGTTTTACGAAAATACGACGATCCGTATCGTGCAATGATGGATTGCTTAATTGTTGGGAAAATATAAAATGCACAAAATATCTATATCTTTATCGGGACATCAAACCAGTCTTTCATTGGAAAAAGAATTTTTTGATGTATTAAAAACATTAGCAGAAATGCGCAAAACCTCTGTTGCAGCAATTATTCAGGAAATCGATTCAATGCGCAAACCGGGTTCTAATCTTTCCTCTGAAACAAGGATATGGATATTGAAACAAATATTGAAAACATCAAAATAAATATCATCCATAAATTACGACCAATTACACGATACGGTGTATAGTGTGCCCCCCACACAAAACCGTCCAATGATCCGTTTTGACCAACTGGTAATGCAGATATTATATTCCCGTCTGGCGCAACAAACGCGCTTATACCCGAATAATTAGCTCTTATCACCGGCATCCCAGATTCAATAGCATACCTGCGCACCATATCTAAATGTTGATAAACTCCTGGGGTCTGACCGAACCATGTGTCATTTGTTATATTTATAATCGCATCTGGCAAAGCACCATCTGGTATCAAGGAATCAGAAAAAATAATCTCGTAACAAATCGCCGGCGCGAATACAAAGTCACCTTTAATCGTATTTATCGTTATCAATTCTTTACCGTTCCCAGTACTTAATTGTGCCGGCGTTGGAATAATATCACCAAAAGGCCGATATTCACCGAACGGCACAAGATGAGATTTGCTGTATAAATGTTGAACCTGTCCCGTCTTATCTGCATAAACCAAAGAATTATAGAATTTCCCGGCATTATATGAGTTTGTTCCGATAACAACATTAGTATTCAAAACCTTTGAAAAAGGAAAATCATTATCAACAATGGTGTAAGGATACGTTGTTTCTGGAAAAACGATTATATCTGGTGCAATACTGTCATCTTTGGTTGCCCAAATAAACAAATCACGAATTTTTTGATTTGCTATATTACGTGCTTCTTCCTTGCTGGACGGCATCTTGTATACGGCAGATTCTGCCGGTTGCACTATTCTTATTATCGGATATGGTGATACATTTTCTTTATCTGATAAATTCATATTGTGATGTCCATAAACACACCCAATGACAAGTAAAATCATATACACAACAAAAACAAACCAACGTGATTTGTATTTTTTATTTCTGCATAATTCCACAAAAGACGCGATCAAACCAATAATTACAAAAGTTAATCCGATTGACCCCCACAAGGAAATTGAATTTATAACCATTGGCATTGGCATCGCTATATTAGATATCGGATTCCATGGGAATCCAGTCAAAAACCATTCACGGCACCATAAAACCAGGGTCCAAGTGCACGCGAATAAAATCGCCCTATACGGCGGTTTCCGCTGTATATAACGAATCATTGCAAAAGGCAAAGACAATATTACGCCACACAATAATCCGATACCAATCAATGCCGGAATTGTCCAAATTGCAAACTGTGCCGCCAATTCAGGAATCACATATATAGAATTTAAAACCCACCAAAACATCGCGATACCATAAAACGCACCAAAAGGAAAAGACAACATCCAAGATTTCGTAAAACCAATTTTATTTGTCTGTTTGGTTATCAACCAATACATCGCACCAATACCAAATAATGACAACATCCATAAATTAAATGGCGCAAAACCGAACGAAGTAATCACACCCAAAGCGGCACTTGTAAAATACCACCAAAAACCATTTTCGCGAATTTTTATTGATTGTAATTTTGTAATCCATTTCCCAGGGCAACAAGATTTATCACCACAAACAAATTCATCATCATATGGATTTTTATATCCCAATTTTTTCAAAATTTGCACTTCTTTATTTTCCATAATTTGTGCCTCATCTTCCTTTATATGGTCAAAGCCTTGCAAATGCAACATACCATGAACAATCATATGTGCCGTGTGTTCTTCGACCGATATTTTTGCTTCCCCGGCTTCACGCACAACAGTATCAAGCGATATAAAAATATCACCCAACAAAACATCATCTCCCAATTCAAAAGAAAGCACATTTGTCGGCTTGTTTATCCCACGATATTCACGATTTATTTTTTGCATTTGTTTATCATCAACCAATGTTATTGAAACTTCTGAATCTTTGTGTACGGGCAAAGCCGCCGCATTGGCAATTTTTTTGAAATCAATTTTATATTTCTTCCAATTTTTATTATCGTAATTCACAAAAACCTTCATGGATTGCCCCTTTTAACTATCAACTTGATAATTTTGTTATTTAATACAATAATTATATCACAAATAAAGGCAAAGCAAAAGAAAATGACAAGACCTTTGGCAGATTTAATGCGTCCCAAAACGATTGACGGAATCGTTGGACAGACCGATTTATTGGGCGAAAACGGTATTATTCGTCAAATGGTCGACAATGGAAATTTATCCAACCTGATTTTATGGGGACCGCCGGGTTGTGGAAAAACAACTATCGCACGCGCATTGGCAAATTCCGTAGACATGGATTTCGTTCCGCTTTCTGCGGTATTTTCTGGCACGGCTGATATAAAAAAGGTTATGGAGGTTGCACGAACAAATCGTGAAATCAACCGCAATACATTATTGTTCATCGATGAAATTCATCGCTTTAATAAAACACAACAAGATACACTTTTGCCATATTTGGAAGATGGAACTGTCACTTTTATTGGCGCAACGACCGAGAACCCCAGTTTTAATTTGAATAACGCATTGCTTTCGCGTTGTCATGTTTGCGTCCTTAAACCGCTCTATACGACAGATTTATTGACTTTGATTGAACGTGCTGAAAAATATTTGGGCAAAAAATTACCACTTACAAATGATGCAAAAACACATCTTTGCCAAATGGCGGACGGTGATGCACGATTTTTATTAAACAGCATTGAATATATTGCATCTGCAAAATTCAAAAAAGATTTAACCCCTGAAAAATTAGACAATGCGATTCAAAAACGCGCACCGATGTCTGATAAATCTGGCGATGAACATTATAATTTAATTTCCGCGGTTCATAAATCTTTGCGTTCATCTGATACAGATGCCGCACTTTATTGGGTTGCGCGTATGATGACATCTGGTCAAGATCCACGATATGTCTTGCGTCGATTAACAAGATTCGCAATGGAAGATGTTGGATTGGCCGACCCAAATGCGATGCAGATTGCTCTATCGGCTTGGCAAATTTATGAACGCATGGGTTCACCAGAGGGTGACATCGCAATCACAGAATTGGTCATATATTTGGCAACCGCCCCAAAAAGCATTTCTGCATACAAGGCACAAAATGCTTCGTACAGGGTTGCCCGCGAAACTGGTTCATTAATGCCACCAAAAAATATCTTAAACGCACCAACAAAAATGATGAAAAATTTAGGCTACAGCGACGGTTATGTTTATGACCCAGAAACCGAATCTGGATGCAGTGGTCAAAATTGTTTCCCAGAAAATATGGAACGCGTAAATTTATATAAACCCGTTGAACGCGGATTCGAACGTGAGATAAAAAAACGTTTTGATTATTGGAATTCGTTCAGAAAATAATTTCTTGTAAAACATCAGAATAATACTTTGACATCGAATCCGCCTTGGACTTCGCTGGATTCAAATTCGTAGTCAAAATGCCCGACATATTGAGTGTTTCCAAATTGCTTTACCAATTTCAAATTCAACCATTCTTGATCAGCCAAGAAACGTGTATTCGTGGATTTACAAAAATCTAGGCCGATTCCAGCGCGCCAATCATATTTAAATCTAAAATAAGCCTCTGGTATAAAATTCAAATAAGAAAGTCCGCGATCGTTATCAAAAACCCATGTTGACTTAACAGTTCCAGCCAATGTCACACCAACAAAATTACGACCAAAACGCAAACCTGCATAATACGAAGAATCTGCATATTCTGGTGTTCGCACATGTGACGAACCCCATAATTTCAATCCGAACAAAGCATCAGAAATTATGCGCGATCCGGTATTTCCATGATTCATACGATACACACCACCGAATTCTGTCGCCGAAAAGCCATTTTCGCTGTGCCCGGAAACATCCCATTGATAAAGAATATTCGCATGCACAACGAGATTATTATTTATACCATAATCCAGATATTGCCCAAAACGAAATTTCTTGTCAAAAAAATACACATACGTATCAGATAAAAAATGGTCATCAGCAGTCAAAAACAGAGGATTCGTTGTATCTTTGGCCAAAACACCCTGTAAAGTAGTGTGGGTGCCAGACGACTGACGATTGTTTATTGATACTGTTTCTTCGGCCAAAGCATCGTCATCCACAGATGTATCGGACAACACTACACTTTCGCAATACGCGTTAAACCCGAAAGAAACCGCGATCAAAAACAAACATATCTTTTTCATCATCTGGCACCAAAATTCACACAATTAAACCACATTAGAAATAGAAGATTGCTTGGACACCAATTTTCCATTCATTGTAATCTTTGAGTTTATAGTCACCAGTTGTATAAACCAAAGTACTTGATGAAATTTCCGTTGGCAATTGATCTGCTGCAGGATTTACATCATAAGACATATACTTATTTACCTTATCCTTTGCAGAATCATACAAAGATGCAGTAGCATAAAGGTTCAATGCGAACATATCTGCCGGCTGCCAGCCAAAGGCCCCTTTGATACTCAATTGATTATGCCAATCATAATGTCCATAAATCAATTCGCCATTTAATGTCAAATATTTATTCAATACAGAAAATGCACCGATACCGCCTTCAACATAAATAATGTTTTTAACATCCGTTTTATAAGACAGCATCATCCAATCACCGTTTTCTTTAACATAAGCGCCGTATGTGTCACCCTTTGTTAAATCAGAATATCCACCACGCAACAAACCATAAACGGTCGTTCTGTCGATTTTATAACCACCCTTTAATTCAGCGATAAATGTATTAGCTGTATCTTTTTGATGTTCAAAATGTCCCGCTATCATCGCAATCCATTGATCATCATCAACAAAACGATTTTGCAAACCAATTCCGAACAAGTTCAAACCAGAATCAGAATGGCTGTCGTTTGGATCACCCGTTGACCAATCTTTGAATGATGTTTTGGTTGAATCATATTGCACCATACCAATTATCGCCAAAGTATCAGACAAACCGAAACTGAAATCTTCTTTGACCAAGAATTGTGTTGTTTCCGCCTTACCTTTAAGGTCTGTCAAACCAGAAACAATTGTACCATATGATGGGGAAGATTGATCCAAATCATGCCAATTAGCATTAAATATATCAAATTTGAAATTATTTGTTGCGTATGCAAAATCCGTCACAGAACCAAATTTACCCTTTAATGGTTGAAAGAACGGATGTGCCAAGAAATATTTGCGTTCCTGACTTGAATAAGTCCTTGTTGTCACCTGTCTTTCACGTGTGACATAACCAGAATTTCCGGAACCAGTTTCATTATAATATGTTCCGTAATTGCTTTTTTGTGCAGTGTTGTACGAACTCGTATTTCTGCTGCGTGTAGTTGTTGTTTTGTAATTGTTATTATTAGAAGTATAATACCCGCTGTTGGAACCAGTTGTATTATAATTATAACCACTCGCCGCAACCGCAGGAGCAGCCGCAACCAAAGCCAAAACCATTGTGTATATTTTCATTAAAGACTCCTTTTCTTTCTTTTAATTATATCACAAAAAAAGCATATAAAAAAGCCAAAAAATAAAAAATTATAAAATATGTCTTTTTCCGCCGGCATCAGGTGCACTGACCACACCTTCGTTTTCCATACGTTCAATAATTGTTGCGGCCTTGTTATAACCGATACCAAGTCTGCGTTGAATATAAGAAATCGTAGGCTTTTTATCACGCACAACTATTTCTTTGGCCTGTTCATATAAATCATTAGACTTTGCTTCTTTCGAAGGTGCAGCACCCGGAACAACGCCACCTTCATCACCACCTTCTTCTGAAGTCACACCTTCGGCATATTCTGGTTCGCCCTGTTCACGCAGGAAATCACCAATGGCCGCCAATTCTTCATCAGCAATAAACGCACCATGGATACGCACTGGAACACGCCCAGCCTCACTAAATAACATATCGCCACATGCAAGAAGATTTTCAGCACCCTTTTCTCCCAGTGTCGTTATAGAATCAATCGCACTTCGCGCCTGGAAAGAAATACGCGTTGGGAAGTTCGCCTTTATAACACCGGTAATTGTTGTGGCGTCGGGCCTCTGTGTTGCCATAACAAGATGTATTCCAGCGGCACGTGCCTTTTGCGCAATACGTTGAACGCATGCTTCAACTTCCTTGCGTGCCAGCGCCATCAAATCTGCAACCTCATCAATAATGATAACGATGTACGGCATATCAGACATATCGACTTCTTGGGTTTCGAATTCAAGTGCACCAGTTTCTGGATCTGTGCCAACCGCCACCTGTTTAGTCAATGTTTCACCGGATTCCCGTTTTTCCGCCATAATTTCATTATAACTTTCAATATTGCGCGCATTAACCAACTGTAATTGTTTGTATCTTTCTTCCATTTCGCGCACCGCCCATTTAAGCGCATTTACAGCCGCCGCTGGATCAAGTTTCACAATAGGCGTAATAAGATGCGGAATATTATCCCAAAATCCAAAATCAACCCCTTTTGGGTCTATGATAATAAGTTTACATTTATCAGGTGTAAAATGATACACTATTGAAGTAATAATAGATTGCACGAATACAGATTTTCCAGATCCGGTTCGTCCCGCAATTAACATATGTGGCATTTTTGCTAAATCGTAATACATCGGATTTCCACCAATATCAACACCCAGTGCAAGCGGTATTTTATATTTAGAATTAATAAACAAATTATTATCAATCATACCACGATATCGCACTGTCTGCCGTTTAAGGTTCACCATTTCAACACCAATAAGTTGCGTTGACGGAATATGCGCAATACGAATATTTTCCGTCGCCATCGCACGTGTCATATCTTTCACAGTTTTATTTACATCGACCATACGTGTCCCACTGTCCGGCATAAATTCATAAAGTGTGACGATTGGCCCCGGATGAATACCCATGACTTTGCCGTTAACACCGTATTCAGCAAAATGGATTTCCATTGCTTCGGCATTACGTTTTAATTCTGGGGTCACAACATTTTTTCCAAACACAGATTTTTCTAATAATGCAGGATCAGGCAATTCATACTCACGTTGTTCTTCTTCACTTGTTTTAACAACACGTTTACGCGCAGCTTTGCGTTGCTTTGGTTTTTCTTCTTCATCTTCTTCAACTTCTTCTTCCTCTTCTTCTATTTCTTCTTCTTCATCTTCTTCGGGCTCTTCATCTTTCATTTTAACAAGGTGGAACGCAGACAAACACCATCTTACCAAATTATAAGTCTTTATTGCCGCACTTTTTACATGATACCATTTTACATGCAAAAGGCCGCCAACCATTACAATAAAAAGCATTACCAATAAAATTCCAACCGGGATTACAAAACCGCCCATTAATGAACCAATGTCTGCAGAAGCAATAGCACCAAACAATCCACCAAAACTTTTTGCCGGGAACATCAAACCCAAACCAATACACCCTACACAAAGTGTGACAAAACCGCGAAGTAAATTATATTCCGGCGCACGTTCTTCTTCCCATGATATCAATAAACTTAATCCATACCGCATCAAACAAAGGAACAAAAACAGCGCGGGTATAAATCCAAAAACATACCGGACAAAAGCAACCGTACCAACAATTAACCCCTGGGAACCAAAGGACCCTTGGACAGCGAATCCAGACAAATATGAACTGGCGAAAAACAAATCAAGAATCAACCATAATGAAATCAGACAAACCAATCCACCCAACGCACGTAACGCCAAATTACGCAACAGCGCAGAAATACTTTCCGGCAAAAAATTAGACTTTTTATCCATGATTTGCATTTTATCATAAAACCAAAACAAAAAAAAGCACGAAAGGAAAATTATTGCATTTTATATTTGCATGGGTTGGTTTTTATGATATTATTTCCCAAAATAAAACAACAAGGAAAGATAATGTTTGACTGTATAATATTGGGTTCTGGACCCGCAGGATTGACCGCCGCAATATATTGCGGACGTGCAAAAAAAAGCGCCGTCGTTTTGGCCGGCGAAACACTTGGTGGACAAACTGGTGAAATCGCTAAATTGGAAAATTATCCGGGCTGGGCTGGTTCTGGTATGGAACTTATCCAATTCATAAAAAAACAGGCTGAATCTTTCGGGACAAAATTGGAATATACATCTGCAAAAGATATTAAATTTAACGACGAAGGAACATATACTGTCGTTTGCGATAATGGCAAAACACTGGACGCAAAAACCGTGATTTTAGCAACTGGTGCAACGGCACGCAGATTGGAAATCGCTGGCGCACGTGAATTTTTTGGACGTGGGGTTTCATATTGTGCGACATGTGATGGATTCTTTTATAATGGCCGCGATGTTTTGGTTATTGGTGGTGGAAACGGTGCATTAAATGACGCATTATATCTGGCTGATGTTGCAAAAACAGTGACCATTGTTTATCGCAAATCCGAATTCTTTCGTGCCGAAGCGGTGCTTCGTGAACGCGTTGCAGAAAAAGCAAATATCAAATGTATGTTTAATACGGAATTGAAATCTATTGCTGGAAAGCCTGACTCTGATAAATTAATCGCTACAACCATGGACGGCGAACGAATTGAAACGGATGGAATTTTTGTCGCCATTGGACACGAAGCGAACACGGACTATCTATCCGAATCGATTAAACGCGACAATATGGGTCGTATTGCACCGGAATCTTTGCCAGACGGAATATTTGTTGCCGGCGATGTACAAAGCAATGTAAAAATGCAAATCGCAACGGCCGTTGGAACAGGATGCACCGCCGCAATGGACGCAATCGCTTATTTAAATTCTAAAGAACAGGGGTAAAAAATGCTTGATTTAAAATTTATTCGTGAAAACAAAGATATTGTAAAAAACGCATGTGCTGTAAAAAATTTCCCGGATGTCGTTGACGATATCTTGGCATTAGATGTGCGTGTACGCGAACTTAAAACCATAACACAAACAAAAACCGCGGAAAAAAATAAAATTTCAAAAGAAATTCCAACAAGCAATGACAAGGCTCCATTAATTGCCCGTTCAAAAGCGATAAGCGAAGAAATCGCAAATGACATGGCAGAATTAGCAGAAAAAGAAGAATTATTAAACGATCTTCTTCACCGTGTTCCACAGATCCCAGACGCATCTGCCCCTGTTGGCGCGGACGAATCTGATAATATAGAGGTTAAACGTATTGGAACGCCACGCACATTTGATTTTACACCACGCCCACAATGGGAATTGTTGGAAATGAACGGATGGTGGATGCCGGAAAAAATCGCAAACATTTGCGGAACGCGTGTCTATGCACTTTGCGGTGAATTGGCAGAATTGGAATTGGCTGTACAGACATATGTGATTCAAAAACTTATATCCAAGGGATTTAAATACATTGAATGCCCATCAATCACAAAGCCACAAACTATATTTAATGCCGGTCATTTTATGGGTTCTGATTTATCGGTCATGAATAACGATGTGTTTATGTTGACTGATACAGACAGATGTCTGGCAGGAACTGCGGAAATTATTATAAATTCACTTTTTGCCGACGAAATTTTGAACGAAAACGATTTACCAATGAAATTCGCCGGATTTTCACCATGTTTCCGCAAGGAAGCTGGGGCCGCTGGTCGCGATACCCGCGGAATTGTTCGCGTTCATCAATTTAACAAGGTTGAACAATATATATTCTGTAAACCAGAACAAAGCGATGAAATGCACGAATTATTGTTAAACAACCTTTGCGAAGTTATGGAAGATTTAGAATTGCCATATCGTGTAATTGCAAATTCAACTGGCGATATGGGATTTAACAAGGTTAAAATGAATGATGTAGAGGCATGGTTTCCATCTGAAAACACCTATCGTGAATTGGGTTCTTGTTCTTCAATTGGCCAATTTCAGGCACGCAGAACGAACACCAGATATCGCGAAAATGCCACAAATGAGGTAAAATTCGTTGCAACATTGAACAATACTGGAATCGCCCTGCCCCGCGCTTTGGTACCAGTCATCGAAAACCACCAAAATGCAGATGGTTCGGTCAATATCCCAAAGAAATTACAACCATACATGGGGGGCAGAACAAAAATTGGTGGCAAACATTAAAAAGGGAAAAAAATGACACAAAAAAAACAAGAAAAGACAATAGAACAACTGGAAAACGATATCATTGATAACTGCCTTGAAATATTAACGCAAAATAATATCATAGTATATTCATCAATTCCATCTGTGACCGCTACTGTCTGTAATAACGCGGATTTTTTGGTATATTCCTTGGATAAAAACAAACTGCCAGATAAAATTATTTTTAAAGTTTTGGGACCATTGTCGGGTTGTGGTTTAATACTTAAAAATATACATATCAAAGTATCTTTTATAAAGCGCGAACAAAGAGAAAAAATTACAAAATTATATTCAAATGCAGAAAAAAAATATTATAAACAAGAAAAAATGCGTTTAAATATTGAAAATATGGAACATATAAATTCTTTG
>Ga0310690_10010398_pt1 | contig 11582 bp, 8 predicted proteins | sample AusTroGonzalo_MG_2_FD_207661 | JGI IMG/M metagenome (GOLD analysis project Ga0310690, IMG submission 207661) | Bovine rumen microbial communities from tropical cattle in Woodstock, Queensland, Australia - Gonzalo_04 (v2) (version 2) | ecosystem: Host-associated > Mammals > Digestive system >...
CGTAGCAATAGATACCATACGGAGACACTGGCTGCAGCCTCCTTAGGGGTGGTGAGATATTGCAGACACGAAGCATCGAGTTTGAAGCCCCAGAAGGGATATAGACTGCAGTCTGCCACAAAGGCCAGTGCAAAGGCGATACTTATTATTATATAATAGGTACAAAGGAGTCGTCGCAGCACTTTCCCTTTGTTCCACCAGATACTGACTAACATTACCAGAAACGGCAGAATCAGGAAATAGAGTGCTGTCGAGAGGTCGAGTGACAGACCATGGCGCAATACTTCCATGACATCGCCAAACGTGAAATCATGTCCTTCGTGGCAGGAGATCATAAAGACAATCTTGGCGATACAAAACACTAGTACCGTCCAAAGGTAAGTCCTTATTAAAAACACCACCCTGTCTCTCATCATTATACTTTTTGCATTTCCTGCAAGTGCTTGTAATAGCCATCGAATGACAGCAACTCCTCGTGGGTACCCCGTTCTACGATTTGTCCTTCGTGAAGCACACAGATCTCATCGGCGTTCTTGATGGTGGAGAGGCGGTGTGCGATGGCTACCGTGGTACGGGTCTTCATCAGTCTCTCCAAGGCATCCTGCACCAGACGTTCACTCTCTGTATCCAAGGCTGATGTGGCCTCATCGAGAATCAGGATGGGTGGGTTCTTCAGGATGGCACGAGCGATTGAGACACGCTGACGCTGTCCACCACTCAGTCTGCCTCCACGGTCACCGATATTGGTGTCAAAGCCTTGTTCAGAGACTGTGATAAAGTCGTAGGCATTGGCGATTCTGGCAGCCTCCTCAATCTGTTCCTGCGTGGCATTCTCCACACCGAAGGATATATTGTTCCTAAACGAATCATTAAAGAGGATGGCCTCTTGGTTCACGTTGCCGATTAGCTGGCGCAGGTCTTGAATGCCGAGATCCTTAACATTGATTCCGTCGATTAGTACTTCGCCCTCTTGTACATCATAATAACGGGGAATGAGATCGACAAGTGTCGACTTACCACTTCCGCTTTGTCCGACGATAGCAATGGTCTTGCCTTTCGGTATGGTGAGGTTGATATTTCTCAGAACCCATTGTTCACCATATTTGAAAGAAACGTCTTTGAACTCAATCTGGTGCTCAAATGATGGCAGATGCTTGGGCTGTGCTGGTTCCTTGATGGTGTTCTCTGCCTTCAGGATTTTGTCGATACGCTCCATCGATGCCAGTCCCTTGGGGATGTTGTAGCCTGCCTTTGAGAAGTCTTTCAAGGGGTTGATGATAGAGTAGAGCATGACTAGATAATAAATAAAGATAGGACCTGAGAGAGTATGACTGTTGAGTACAAGCACACCGCCAAACCACAGCACAATCACGATCATGATTGTCCCCAAGAACTCACTCATCGGGTGGGCCGACGACTGACGGATGTTCACCTTCATGATATCATTACGGTAGGCCGTATTGATCTGGTCGAAACGACGGTTCATCTTCCCTTCAGCACAGAAGGCTTTGATAATTCGCAGACCACCGAGTGTCTCTTCCACCTGACTCATCGTGTCGCTCCACAGCGTCTGGGCCTTGATAGAGTCCTGCTTCAGTTTTCGGCCTACCCATCCCATGAACCATCCCATGATGGGTACGATGACGATCGTAAAGAGTGTCAACTCCCAAGAGATGAAAAGCAAGGCGGCAAAGTAGCAGACAATCAGGATGGGGTTTTTGAACAGCATCTCCAGACTCGCCATAATAGAGTTCTCGATCTCCTGCACATCACCGCTCATACGGGCAATGATGTCACCCTTGCGCTCCTCGCTGAAGAAGCCAAGAGGCAGTGAGGTGATTTTTTGATAGAGTTGGTTGCGGATATCTCTGACGACACCAGTACGGATTGGGATAATAGTGGCTGCTGCCAGGAAGTAGGCGCTAGTCTTAAGGAAGGTGGTTACACCAAGGAAGATTCCGATGAAGAGTAATGTTGTTGTCTGTCCCCATTCAGAGATAAGGCGATTGATATAGTAATTCATGTTGTTCATCAGCACTTCCTGTATGTTTGTCCAGTCCCATGCCATTAGTGCTGTGGCTGTCTCTGCATCGCTTGTCTGGAAGAGTATCTGTAGAATCGGTATCAGGGCTGCAAACGAGAAAATATTGAGGATGGCCGACAGGATATTAAATACCACCGACAGCACCACATATTTCTTATATGGCAGCACAAACCGCTTGAGTACACTTATAAATTCTTTCATATCACTCTTTACTTTTCACTTTCCACTCCTAATAGGGTGGCACTTGTGCTGCCCGTGATTCTTACCATCACTTTCTCGCCAATATGGTGCCCCGCTTTCGGGAATACTACCATCTTGTTTTGTTCCGTTCTGCCACAGAGTTGTTCCCTAGATCTTTTCGAAAAGCCCTCCACGAGAACCTCGAACGTCTTTCCTTCGTCTGCTTTGTACTTCTCTGCAGAGATCTCTGTCTGCAGGGCAATCAGTTCGTTCAGACGTCGGATCTTGGTCTCCTCTGGGACATCGTCTGGCAGATGCTTTGAGGCATACGTCCCAGGTCTCTCTGAATACTTAAACATAAATGCTGAGTCGTAGCCCACTTCTCGCATCAGCTGTAAGCTCATCTGGTGGTCTTCTTCGGTCTCAGAGTGGTAGCCTACGAATATGTCGGTTGTCAGTCCACAGTCGGGGATAATCCTTCTGATGGCGGCTACACGGTCGAGATACCATTCACGGGTGTATTTCCGATTCATCAGTTTCAAGATTCTGTCACTGCCACTCTGCACTGGTAGATGGATGTGTTTGCATACGTTCGGTACCTCGGCAATTACCCGCAGTGTCTCGTCGCTCATATCTTTCGGATGACTCGTCGTAAACCTCACCCTCATCTCTCCAGCCTCTTCAGCCACTCTTCTCAGCAATTCCGGGAACATCAGCCATTTGTCGTCTTCAATCTTCCATTGGTACGAATTGACATTTTGTCCCAGTAGCGTCACCTCTTTATATCCTCGCTCTCTCAGATCTCTGACCTCTCTGAGAATACTATCTACATCTCTACTACGTTCTCTTCCTCGGGTATATGGTACGATGCAATAGTGACAGAAATTGTTACATCCTCGCATGATACTCACAAATCCGCCTATCTTGTGCCCTAATCCGATTCTCTGAGGCACTACGTCATGGTAAGTTTCTGTGGTGGAAAGCTCAATATTCATTGCCCGATGACCCAATTCTGCCTGGGCAATCAAATCAGGCAAACTCAGATATGCGTCAGGCCCAGCCACGAGGTCGCAGTGATGTTCCTCCATCAACTCCTCTTTCACCCTTTCAGCCATGCATCCCAATACCCCTATAATGAGAGGATTCTTTTCACTCGGTCCCTGAGCCTGCCGAAGGGCTTTTAACCTCTTCATCTTTTCACCATTCAGCGCCTCCAGACGGTGATAGATCTTCTGCTCCGCATTATCTCTCACACTACACGTGTTCAAGAATATTGCATCAGCCTCACTCAGTTCTTCTGTCGTTTCATACCCAGCCATGCGCATCACGCTGGCCACGACCTCCGAGTCTGCCACATTCATTTGGCAGCCGTATGTTTCTATGTATAACTTCTTCATTTCGGCGGCGAAATTACAAAAAAAACGCCGAATGAACAAAATATTTTGTATTTATTCTATGATTATTCATTTTATTATCATACCTATTGATATAATTCAAATTATATTTGGATATTTCGAATTGTTTTGCTAATTTCGCACCCTAAAGCAGTTGTTTATGAATAAGAAGATATATTTGTTGGTCGTGCTGATGCTGGTGACGATGAGCGCTAGAGCACAGCAAAGGTATTCCGATGGACTCGATGATGTCATGCAGTATGTGCCGTATGCATCAGTATTTGCACTGAAGGCCTGTGGGGTGGAGAGCCGGGATGACTGGAAGAAACTGGCTATTACGACAGCAGTCTCTTGGGTGGCTACGGCTGGAACAGGGTGGGTGATCAAACACACTGTCAAGGAGTGGAGACCGGATGAGAGTGACCAGAAATCGTTTCCTTCAGGACATACCATGATTGCCTTTGCAGGTGCAACGGCGCTTCATAGAGAGTTTGGAAAGGTGTCGCCATGGATTAGTGTGGCAGGTTATGGCGTGGCCACGTTTGTGGCGGTTGACCGTGTGGCCAGAGATCGTCATCATTGGTATGATGTTGCAGCAGGTGCAGGACTTGGTTTTGCTGTCACGGAAGCCACGTACTGGCTGTCGGATCGGCTATTCCCTCGGCAGAAGGGCAACGTCGCTATCGGATTTTCTGGAAATACCCTTGATGTTGCTATTTCTTTGTGATTATACGACAGGCAGTGAGATGCCACTGATCTTTTGGTACTCATCCAAGGCATAGACGTCCGTCATGCCACTGATGTAATCAATGACCGCCATGAGACGGGTCTCAAGGTCAGGAGCAGAGATGTGATACTGGCTGCTGACACGTTCGATAAGTTGACGGGAGTAGAAACGTTCTGGATGAACTGCAGCTTCGATAAACTGTTCCATAAGCGTCTGGATAATCTGGTAACCAGATAGTTCCACGTCGAGCACTGGCTTACTACGGTAAATGCGCTCGACAGAGAGTTGGCTACACTGACGGTATGCCTCGTGGGGTAGGGTGCTGATATGGTCGATCAGACTACCCTCGAATGTGCCCGAGAGAATTTCGTCCTCATGCTCAACAAACACCTGAACACACTCGCTTTCGAGCAAACCAATAACACAAGCTCGGAGATAGACAACCTTTTCGTTCGGGTCGGTAACGCCCTCTTCAATGATCCGTTGTTGGATGTTCTGGCGCGTTTCTTCATCGTAGAAACTGAGAAGTATACGCGATGTCTCTTCGTATGAAATAATTTTAAGTTTATGGGCATCCTCAAGGTCCATGATCTCATAACAGATGTCATCTGCTGCCTCAACAAGCCATACTAGCGGATGACGGGCATAACGGAGGGGTTCCCCTTCTGCGGATTTTCGTGTCAGCCCAAGTTCTTCGGCTACACGGGTGTATAGCGCTTTCTCTGTGTCGAAAAAACCGAACTTCCCTTTTTTGCTTGCTGCCAAGGACGAGAAAGGGTATTTTACGATGCTGGCAAGAGTAGAATAAGTCATGACAAAACCACCAGGTCTTCGTCCCTCGAACTGATGCGTTAGCAGACGAAATGCATTGGCATTGCCTTCGAAGTGGGTGATGTCGCTCCAGAACACCGGACTGACTTCGGTCTGCAGACAATGACCTGGTCCTTCGGTAAAGAACGATTGGATGGCCTTTTCGCCGCTGTGGCCGAAAGGCGGATTCCCCATGTCGTGGGCCAGACAGGCTGTGGCCACAATCTGTCCAATCTCGGCAAAGAGGGTGTTGGAGAGCTCCGGGTGACGTCGGATGAGTTGCTGGGCCACATCGTTACCTAACGACATGCCCACACTGGCTACCTCGAGGGAGTGGGTGAGACGGTTGTGTACGAAGATGCTGCCTGGGAGAGGAAACACCTGAGTCTTGTTCTGAAGGCGACGGAAAGGGGCCGAAAAGATCAGACGGTCATAATCGCGTTTGAACTCCGTCCGGTCGTCATGACGCTTTGGATGACGATGCTCCTGACCGAGACGTTTGTTGGATATGAGTTGTTGCCAGTTCATCATAATTATCTGCAAAGGTAATCATTTTATACCACAGATTTAGCATATTTCGCAGAAATTAACGAAAAAATGAAAAATAATTGCCGATAACTTTCAGAATATGCCACAAAAACATTACCTTTGCACATTGATTAAAATGTAATTTTAAAAGTATGCTACAGATAAAAGTCGTGAACAAAGGTCATCAGCCTCTGCCGCAGTATGCCACAGAGCAAAGTGCAGGCATGGATCTGAGGGCAAATCTCGAAGCACCAATTACACTGAAACCTATGGAGCGCAGACTCATCCCGACGGGACTACATATAGCACTGCCAAAAGGTTATGAGGCTCAGGTGAGACCACGTAGTGGACTGGCTCTGAAAAAAGGTATTACCGTGCTGAACTCTCCAGGAACGGTGGATGCTGACTATCGCGGAGAGGTGGGCGTGTTGCTCATCAACTTGTCACAAGAGGACTTTGTTGTGAACGATGGAGAGCGTATCGCCCAAATGATTATCGCCCGTCATGAACAAGGTGTCTTTGAGGCTGTTGAGGTACTCGACGAGACAGAACGTGGTGAAGGAGGATACGGACATACGGGAGTGAAGTAAAGGTGAAGAGTGAATAAATAAAAAGGTGAAGAAGATATTTGGATATAATGGGTTGTTGTGGATGAAGTCGATGGTAATCGCCTTTGTCCTTATACCCTTTCACCTAGTTACCCTTACACCCTTATCTGCACAAACTGTGCAGAATTATGATCAGTTCTTCCTTGAGGCGATGGTACAGAGGCAGAAGGGGAACCACGATGCCGCTTTTGATTTGCTGAGACATTGTAGGGATCTGAATCCGGAAGCACCAGAGGTGTACTATTACTTAGGGCAATACTATGGGGCCATTAAGGATTCGGAACGCTCGATGGCCTGTGTGAAAAAGGCTGCAGAACTTGATCCTGATAATATGACCTACATGGAAACCCTTGCCCAGGCCTATATCAGTCAGCGTGACTATGCCAGTGCCATTCCGGTGATCGAGGGAATCTATGAGCGTGACAAGAACCAAGAGGAAATGCTCGAGATGCTGTTTCAATTGTATCAGCAGGTGGAGGATTATGATCACGCCATTGGTGTCTTGAATCAGTTAGAACTGAATGACGGTAAGAACGAGCGCCTCTCGATGGCGAAGACGGCTCTCTATAACCGTATAGGTAAAAAGAAAGAGGCTATAGCAGAAATGGCTGCTTTGGCAAAACAGTATCCCAATGATTTGAATTATAAGGCTATGTATGGCGAGACACTGATCATGAACGACCAAACGAAGAAAGGACTGGCCGTCTATGAGGAGGTGCTAAAAGAGGATCCTGAGAATACCAGAGTGCTTCTATCTTTGAGGAACTATTATTTGGGTGAGGGCGAAACTGCCGAGGCAGACTCTATTACTGAACGTGTGCTTTTGGGCAGTCATGCTACCACAGAGGAGAAGATCCGCCTGATGCGTCAGGAGATTTCTGCCTCAGAATTAGCCGATGGGGATAGTACCCGTGTGTTGGACCTCTTTCGGCGTGTGCTTACCTTGTCGCAGCCTGATGCAGATATGGCTCTGCTCTGTGCCTCGTATATGAATGCCAAGAAAATGCCAAAAGACAGCATCACACCTGTCCTCGAACAGGCTGTTACTCTCTCACCTGACTATGCCCCGGCACGAATGCAACTTGTGGCTTATGCCTGGGAGGCAGATCAGATGGATCGTGTTATCGCTCTTTGTCAGGAAGCCAGGCAATATACCCCCGACGAGATGCTCTTCTATTATTATCAGGGCATAGCCTACTACCGTCGTGACTCCCTTGACAGGGCTCTCAGTGCTTTCCAAAATGGCATAGGCGTCATTACCAACGAGAGTGATCCCGCCATCGTATCGGACTTCTATGCTGTCATGGGTGATATCCTGCACCAGAAGGGCTTGGCCCTTGAGGCTTTTGCCGCCTATGACTCTTGTTTGGTATGGAAGGCCGACAATATTGGATGTCTGAACAATTACGCCTACTATCTTAGTGAACGGGGTGAACGCCTGACTCAAGCCGAGGAGATGAGTTTCAAAACTGTCAAGGCCGAACCCAAAAACGCCACCTACCTCGACACATATGCCTGGATTCTCTTTATGCAAGGACGCTATGCTGAGGCGAAGATCTATATTGATCAGGCACTGCAACACATGGACGACGAACAGCAGAATGCTGTCATCATCGAGCATGCCGGCGACATTTATGCCCAAAACAAAGATATCACCCGGGCCCTCTCCTTCTGGCAGGACGCCAGTGAGAAGTCGCCCGATAATACCTTACTAGCTAAAAAAATCAAACTCAAAAAATATTTGAAAGAATGAAAACGACCAGTATCCTGAAAATTGCCGTTCTGGCATTACCGTTAGTGTTCACTGCTTGTAAGAGCAAGAAGAAGGTTGAACCCGTTGTCATGACTGAAGAGATGAAGGCTAAGGCCGATTTTATCTCCAGCGTGAAAGAGAATGCTCAGACTACGAAGTTCCTTACCTCAAAGGTAAAGTTCTCTGTTGAGGTTGGTCCTCAGAAGATCACTCTTACGGGTAACCTGAGGATGAAGCGCGATGATGTGATCCGTCTTCAGTTGATGGCCTTCGGATTTGTTGAGGCCGGACGTATCGAGATGACCAAGGATTATGTGCTGATCATGGACCGTATCAACAAGCAGTACCTGAAGGCACCCTGGATGTCTGTCGACTTCCTCCGCAACAGTGGCATGAACTTCCAGACGGTACAGGCTCTCTTCTGGAACGAGCTCTTCCGTCCGAACCAGACTGCATTGGTGAAGACAAACGACAAGCAGGTCATTGACTCCATTGCCAACTACTCTCTCATCGATAGTGGTGACGACATGATCATCAGCTTGGAGGAAGGTAAGATGGACTATAGTTGGCTGGCCAGCCGTAGGGATGCCATCATCCGCATGGCGAACATCCTCTATAAAGATCGCTTCAACGGCAACACTCAGTTAAACTGGGACTACGATCAGTTTAAGAAGTTGAATAAGCGTCCGTTCCCGCACAAGTCGGCCATCACGCTCACCACACCTGAGAAGGAAGTAAAACTTGGCATGACCCTGAACTATATTGGTGCAGAGTCAGAGTGGGAACCTCGTACGGAAATCTCGAACAAGTATCGTGAGGTCAGTGTCGATGAGATTCTGCGCCGTTTCATGTCACTTTAAGCAAACACCTCAGTAAGCGACGTGAAACGACTCCTCCTGCTACTCTGGCTCATGGTCAGTATAGTGGTGGTTGTCCCCGCCCAGCAGTCAAAGAAGAAGACTGTGCAGAAGCGGACAACCACTACTCGTGTATCTGCGCCCAAGAAAAAAGCACCTGCAAAGAAGGCTCAGGCCAAGAAGACTTCGGCAAAACAGACGGTGGCCAAGAAAGCCCCTGCCCCTACTGTTAAGTCTTTGAAGTCAGAGCAGGCACAGGTGCGCAAACAGATCCAGGAACAAGAACGTCGCTTACAGGCCAATGAGCGAGATGTGAAGAAACGTCTGCAGAACCTGATGGTCATCAATAATGAAATTGCCGACAAGCGCAAGGCAATAGACACAATCCGTCAGGATATTAACCGTCTTGACGGGGATATTCATGTGCTGGAGAATCAGTTGGTGACACTTAGAAAAGAGTTGGAGGAACGTAAACAACGTTTCCAGAAGTCGATGCGATATATGCATCGAAACAGGAATGTCCAGAGTCGAATGATGTTTATCTTCAGTGCCGACCATTTCTCACAGATGTACCGTCGTCTGCGGTTTGTCCGCGAATATGCCACCTATCAGCAGGCACAGGGTGAGGCTGTGAAGTCGATGCAAGCACAGGTCAGAGAGGCTTTCGACGAATTGAAGAGTACAAAGAAACTGAAGAATGATTTGCTCTACCGTGGTGAACAGGAGAAAAAGTCGTTAGAATCAAAACAAGTAGAGCAGCAACAGGTGGTCAGTTCTTTGAAGAAACAACAGAAAGCCATCCAAGGCATCATTGATCAGCAGAAGAAACGTGATGTCGAACTCAATGCCCGTATCGATAAACTCATTGCCGAGGAGATTGCCCGTGCCAAAGCGAAGGCTGAGGCTGAAGCAAAGAAGAAGGCTGAGGCTGAGGCTGCCAAGAAACGGGCCGAAGAACTTGCTAGGAAGAAAGCGGCTGCCGAAGCAGCTGCCAAAGAAAATGCTCGTCGTATCGCTGAAGCCAAGGCTAAGGAGGAGAAGGCTAAGGCTGAGGCCCGTGCTGCTGCAAAGAAGAGTGCTGAGGAGAAGGCTAAGGCCGAACGTGCTGCTAAGGAGGCCGAGCGAGCCAGAAAGGATGCTGAGCGTCGGGCTGCAGAGGAAGCAAAGGCCAGAAAGAAAGAGGTGGCTGAAGCCAGCAAGCCTGTGGAGGCTCCGATGACCGTTCCTGCCGAAGACCTGAAACTCAGTGGCAGTTTTGAGGGCAACCGTGGTCGTCTGCCAATGCCCATCGTCGGCAGTTATAAGATAGTACACCGTTTTGGTACGAATACTGTGACAGATGTGAAGGGACATGTCACTCTCGACAAGAAAGGTATCGACATCAAGGGTCAGGCTGGGGCACAGGTTCGGAGTATCTTTGACGGAGTGGTCAGTGCGGTATTTGGCTATGGCGGTACGTCGGTGGTTATCATCAAACACGGTAGTTATCTGTCGGTGTACTGTGATCTTGCTTCGGTGAGCGTCAGCCGTGGACAAAAAGTCAGTGCCCGTCAGACTATCGGACGGGTGGGCTCAGAAGGCACGATGCAGTTCCAACTTCGGAAAGGCACCGCCAAACTTAACCCTGAGCAGTGGCTACAGCGTTAAACCTTCCAGCAGACTAACGTAGGTCTCGATGGCCTGCTCAATCTCTGAAATCTTGATAAACTCATTGGCGGCATGCGAACGGGCAGAGTCGCCAGGACCCAGTTTCAATGAGGAGAACGGCATTAGCGCCTGATCACTCAGTGTGGGTGAGCCGAAGGGTTTCATGCCCCATTCCAGGCATCGTCTGACCAACGGATGATCCTCGGCAATAGCCGAAGAGTGCAAGCGGAACGAGCGAGCCTGAAGCTTACACTTCTTCATCTTCTTCTTCAGGAACTCGAAGAGGAACTCGTTCTGATAGAACTCGTTCGTGCGAACATCTATTATAAAGTGCAGGGTGTCGGGGATGACATTATGCTGGGTGCCACTCTCCACGACGGTTACCGTCATCTTTGTTGGTCCTAACAGCGGACTGACCTTCCGGAACTTATAGTCGCGCAGCCACATCAGGTCTTCGAGGGCCTCGTAGATGGCGTTTACACCTTCGTCTCTTGCGGCATGGCCTGATGTACCGTAGGCATAGCCGTCGATGACCATCAGACCCTTTTCGGCGATGGCAGGCTGCATGCCAGTAGGTTCTCCTACGATGGCCACATCGATAGGAGGCAGCAAGGGCATCACGCGACTGAAGCCGTTATCACCTGATACCTCCTCCTCGGCCGTTGCCAGCCATAGGATGTTGAAGTTTCTGGGTCTGTTGAGCAGTATACGATAGGCCTGTAGTGTTGCCACCAAACCACCACCGCAGTCGTTGGCTCCCAGGCCAAAGATCTGATCATCCTCCTGTGTTGGGATAAAAGGATCGCGGGTCCAAGTGTTTACAGGCCTTACTGTATCGATGTGTGCATTGAGCATCACGGTCTTACGGTTGTCGTCCCAATCCTGACAACCCACCCAGAGGTTGTTGCCCTCACGGCCGTAAGGCATCCCCCAATTATTCAGATACTCAGCCAGTTTGTCGGCTGCGGCAGTTTCGTTCCTGCTGATGGAGGGAATAGCTATCAGTTCCTTCAGCAGCGTAATGGCATCGTTGG
>Ga0310690_10010400_pt1 | contig 11581 bp, 6 predicted proteins | sample AusTroGonzalo_MG_2_FD_207661 | JGI IMG/M metagenome (GOLD analysis project Ga0310690, IMG submission 207661) | Bovine rumen microbial communities from tropical cattle in Woodstock, Queensland, Australia - Gonzalo_04 (v2) (version 2) | ecosystem: Host-associated > Mammals > Digestive system >...
TAATATTGAAATATATCGGCATTTCATAAATGGTCTGTTCGATGTTATGTAATTTGTCAGGATACTTTGCCATACGCTGACGAGTTTCCTTTTCAATCATATAGTACATTGTTGTATAAACAATGTATTCATTCGGGGGTTGCTTGATTTTCTTATTTTTATCAACGCCTTCGAGATGATCTTCCAAATACTTGCCGAGTATCTTTACCTGAGTAGGTAACGGAAGCCTATTGTAATACAAATCTCGATTATTAAACTTAGACTTTGCTAATATTTTCATACACTTAAATCCTTCCAAGAAGTACCGTCAAACATATAGATATGGGCTACTTTCTCCCATGCTGTACCGTTGAACCGCCACACATAAGGTCCTACTTCGTCCCAAGTACCGTCAGACTGCATTACGTGGATAGGTAATGCTAACCACTTAGCATATAACGTAATATCTCCGGTGACTGTATAGGGCGTCGTTACTTCGGTCACAAAAGTAGATTCTGCGAACCAACCTAAGAACATATATCCCTTACGTGTAGGTGCCGGATTAGGTAAACTCGATAACGTAGCATTACCATATATCGGATATAAGTTTAAATCTGTAGTAATTCCGGAACTGTATGTAGTTTCCTGATCGTAAACTTTTACAGTTGAACCGGAACTTGTGGCATAACCTACTTCGTTCCTTGCACACGTTACATCTGAAGGAGAACCTGTACCACCGTTATAATTGTAGGTTACAGTATAATACTTATTAGGTATTGCCAAAGAAGTAAACGTAGCTGACCCCCACTGTGCGGTCATTGTGCAATCAGAATTAAGAGCATATGTACCACCCGCCTGATAAATCTGACCGTCCGCGCTACATTTCCAACCTAAAAATTCTCTATATATAGTTTCGGTATTACTTAATGAACCATCAGAATTATTATAATATTTCAATGTCAGCGGAAACGTCGGTACTGTGGTAGATAACGTAAGATCACTGAGACTTGATTTAGTCTGAGAAGCAACAGTACCCTGACCGCCATTGACGTCATAAGTAACAGTATATTTAGTTTCATATGTAGGAACATTCGCGGTAAACGAATGTATACAATAGTAGTTATATTCGGGACTGCCATAGCAATAGTGACCGTCAGAAGTACAGTCAGAACTAGCGTAAATATACACATTAGCGGTAGAAGCCGTTGTATTTATGTAACAACCGGTATCAGTAGGATAACCTCTGTTATATATTTCTACAGTATTCCACCAATTATATTCGGTGTAGTTATCTTTCTTAAAAATTGTCCATAATTCATCGTCATCAGGATCGTCAGGGTCAACAGGATTTACTGCTACATACACAAACAGCTTAAACCCATATCTACCATAGTCCGGCAACCAATCATCTGTGTTACTTGTAGCCCAAGTAACTTTTTGCTGTCCGGACTCGCGAGTAAATGTTATATCAAACTTCATTCCAATATCCGGGTACGATCCTGAATAGGCTTCTCCGTTACCGTGTACTTGGAACCATTCTGAAGATGTTGTTATGCTTGTCATTTAGTTATTACCAACCTATACCGATTGAACCTGTAGGGATATTTTCTGTCTGAGGATTAGGTTCTGTAGCACTGATATAAAGTTTCAAATCAGCACCATTCTGAGTAGATGACTTAAACTTAATGAATGTCTTACCCAAATGAACTGATGCCGGGCTGTCATTAGAATTTAATGTCAGGTATCTATCGTTACCGGAAACTTCGGAACCTACACGAACAGAATCAAATTTAATATACGCGGGACTATCACTGCTTGCGCCGGGATTAACTACTACGGATTTAGAACCGAGATTATCTAATACATTATCCATACCTACGGAATTAGATGTATTCAACTCTGTTGCAAAATTACGTAACTTTGCGCCGAACAGATCAATAGCCTTGTTTGTTTTTAATCCGGCAAGTAAATCATCCCAAATCAACGTACCTGCGGGAGCCTTATCGGAAAGTGTACCGCTCGTACCATCTGTAGCATAATCAGTATAAACACCACTGTTGTAATAAGTAAACGCGATACTCTTGGCTTTTATATCTCCGGCGGTTATTTCGTAAATAGGAAGGGAAGAATCATAAATGATTTTAGCTGTACCTGCCCATGCCGTAGGGTCTGATACTGAAGGATTAACGAAAGTAAAGTTATTAGTTGTAGGGTTAAAATATACAGAGTAGTTATCAGGTAACAGTTGAGCATATGAATATGCCTGATCTGAGTCAGGGAAACACTTGATCGTACCCGGTGCCGCTGTATCTAACGGAACTAATGTGTTATCCCCGGTGTCAGTAACTTGAACACCATAGATAGCCGGTGGGAAGAACGGTAATGCACTTGTCGCAGAACTCCACACATCGGTTGTCATTCCCGGATACCACGCAACAATCTCGTTATAACCGGAAGTTTCGTTAGACGTAAAAGACAATGCGGTTACAGCTTCGGTAAGTACGGGAGTGCCGGTAAAATCATCTTCATGTACGGTGTAATAATCAGTCAACGTAATGGAATCAAAGTCTATAAGAGGCTTTGATGGAATTACGAAGTTTAGCTGATTAGCAAGTGTGTAACCGTAGGCTGTACCGCCGGAAGATTCCGCATCAGACAGAATAGTTCTTGTTAAGGAATCTGTAATATTATACGCGGAACTCGGCACGGAGAATATGATCTTACTAGCCCAAGGAATCATATCAGGACCAATCATACCGCCGTTAGCCCAATGGTTATTATCAGTATCAGTAGAACCACCTACGGCATAACTATCTTGGGACTGAGCATAACCGGACATACCATTAAGAATACTTTTATTGAGAAATCCGGTAAATAAGATATTAACATCATGGTCAAGCTTATGACTAATATATAACCTTACAACGGAAGATGAAGCCCCAAAGTTAGGATTGATGTCTTTATAAGGCTCGCCGTCCTCAGTCCTTATCCACGTAGCATTATCAGTATAAACGATACCGTCAGTTATCTTGACAAACTCAGTTATGATATCACGATATTGTGAGTCAGAATAATTAGTAGCGTAAGGGACATTACTACTTGTCGGAGAATTACCGGAACCGGATGCGTTCTTAATCAACGGGCTGTAAGACGTAACCTTTTTAGCCCATGCGGGAGAATCTTGCGTATCGTCCCATTCGCAATCGCCCATAAAAGGATTGGCAAATATAACTCCGGCGGCGGTTAATGTAGATCCGGAGGGTAACGGGAAATCATGTACGCCACTTTCTGTATCCGCCGGTATCTGTAATATCATTGACGCACCAATACCGATCATACTTGTCAGCCAAGTACGTTCATCAGGGACATCGGCTTCGGGTATGCCGGCGTCCAAACATTGACGCTTAAATATTTCGTATGCGGAAAAGCCTACAACTCTACCTTCGTTATATATCTCTTGTGCCATTTATCATGCTCCTTATGATAATGCTAATGCCGTAAGTTTAATCTGACCGCTTGTACCGTCTTCAACCTGTAACGGTAATATCTTTGTATTTGCTGTGGAATATAGATAACAAATAGGTATTACATTCGAACCTTCATTTGTAGATGATGTAATCATTACCTTAAAGGAATCAGAAGCGGTAGTTGCGTCGAAGTAAAGTATTACTTGCTCATTATTATTTATCCACGACTGTATTGTACTAAATGTTGTATCACTTGTATAAGTTTCATTACTGAACGAAGATTTACTTACCGGTGAGTCAGAACCTCCACTCTTAGGTGTTAGATTGACAACGTGACTTACTACTGTCTCCATAACAGAAGATTTAGAAGTCCAATGTGTAGAATCCCAAGTCTCTCCCGGAGAACTTATAGCGGTATTACATTGATAAAGTGTAGCACCGTTGCCGTCATCATACATACAGAAGTCACCAACATCATATGCCGAAGTAGCATTATATACAGGTGCGATCACAGAATTAGAGGCTTTAGTATCTATGCTTGTTTGGACGGTAGAGATTCTGCCGTTAACATAAGTTATAACCGCGCTATTTGTAGGTACGTTAGCGTTTTGTGCTACTGAGGTTGCAACAGTCTTAGCACAAGCCGAACCTAATGTGTATCCTTCATACGTCTTATTGGTGAGTGCTTGTGTAGAAGATACATCTACAACAGCAACGGCGGAAGGAGTACCCGCGCCATCACTCTGATACAGCCTATTACCACTGACATATACATACTGATTGGTATATGTAGTCAGACCGTCAGTAGCAGATCCGGCACTCTGTTGACTTTTTGAACCTACCAAGAACAGTGTGTTGGTTACATCATTTGTAGCACCGGCGGTATTAGTTGTATTCGTAGCCGCCGCGGGTGTAGCCCAAGTACCATTACCCATGAGGAATTTACTTGAATCAGCACTTGTTGGAGCGGGAACCAAACCGGCAGAACCCTCAGCAAAAGTAGTACCCCAAGTACCACTACCTTTTAAATAATAATTTTGCTGTCCTGCGGAAGCCGCAGGAACCAAACCCGGCGTACCGGCGGTACTTGCGTCAGCACCTTGATAATCAGCAACAGTCAAAGTAGCCCAAGTACCATCACCCTTTAAAAACTTACTTGTATCACCCGAAGCGGAAGCCGCAGGAACCAAGCCATCATAACTTGTAGAAAATTCGGGTAATGTAACCTGAGTGGTTGTAGTACCGTCACCACAAGTAAATGTGAGTTTACGATTAGAATTACCATAAGACGCATTAGCGAAATATGTCGAAGTAATCGTATTATTGCTACCATCTTTTGTAGCACTTGTAGCTGATGTTGCTGTTGTAGCTGATGTTGCTGTCGTAGCCGTAGTAGCAGTGGTAGCCGTTGTCGCGGAACCTACAGATACATTGGACTTGTTAAGCCAACCACTACCGGTTAAGATCAAATTTGTACTATCGGAAGATTCGACTACCGAAGTCTTTTCTACTAAGCCACGGCTACTTGAACTAAATACACCATAAGCAGGATAAGGTATAGATACGTCCTTAGTTGTAGTGCCGTCACCGCAAGTCAGCGTAAGTTTCTTTGTACTTGTACTGAAAGACGCATTAGCATAATAAGTCGATGTGATCGTATGATTATTGCCGTCTTTCGTTGCAGAAATAGCCGAAGTCGCGGTATCAGCGTTACCTACAAGATTACCGTAAAGCTCCCCATCATCTACATATACATTAGTGTTCTTTAATAAAGTACCGGTAGCCGTAGAACTTGAAGAAGAACCGGCAAGATAGAACTTACCGCTAGACGCCGTAGTAGTGACGTTTATATCAGTACCCACATTTGCTACAGCTTGCCATGCCCCGCTTACTAATACACTTAAAGTATTATTAGTGGTATTAACATAGAGTAAATCAGTACGAGCGTCAGAACCGGTAGGATCAGGCAATTCTGATACAATCTTTACACCGGACATCTGCCTGAGTACCGGTGTACCGTTAGGCGTTCCGTCAGCCGGGGCAACGTAATAGACACCATCAGCATCGTATAAAGATATAATCTGACCGTTTTCCGGCTGTATATGGTTAAGTTCTGTTTTATTAGTAAGTAAATATGTTCTCGGAATTGTAGCCATTGTACGCCTCGCTATATTTATTATATATCTACTATAAAAGGTTGTATTACATAAAAACAAACCTCAGATTGCTCTGAGGTTTGCTTGCGGATCGTAAAGAGAAACGCGGAACTGTGAATGTGGTGATGATGGGAAGCCCCGCGTTCACTTCTGTTATTATACAAGGTTTATTCAAGATAGTCCATGTATACCCACATATTCCCACCAATCTTAGCCCAATTTCCGTCGGTATCGTAAGCAATAACAACAGCACCGTTATAGAGTTCTCCGATCTTGTTGCTATCATCAGAAGTAACTTCTGGTGTTGATCTTACAGCAAGATATGTATTTACGCGTACTGTGTATTCCTTACCAACAGGAATAGGTTCCGGTGTCGGCTCAGGATCAGGTTCGGGAGTAGGCTCCGGGTCAGGCTCAGGTGTAGGCTCCGGTTCCGGTTCTTCATATACAGGTGTAGGATACAGATATCTTCCACTAGCATAACCGCCATTGTAATAAACCCAAGTATTGATACCACCAATGTATTCACCTTCAACTACTGTATCAGATTCAAAGATTGTACCGTTATCAATCCAACCGACCTGAGAAGAACTTGTATTAGGTTCTGCACGAAGTCTTAAAGCATCACCGCTGTTTGTCTGAACTTTGTACTCGGTTGTAGTAGGTGTCGGTGTTGGCGGATCAGGTTCGGGTGACGGACTAGGTGCATAACCGTCATAACGAGGTCTACCAAAGCCGGCAATCTTTGAATCACCAAAATCATACCATTTTCTTTGAACCATATCTCCGGCATTACCTTCGATAGTTGCAATACAGCTTCCAACTTCTTCAACAATGCCAACATGCCCAATACCGCCGCTAGACATCTTAAAGAAGATCATATCGCCCGGCTGAGGATTTGATGTATACCAAGCCCCGGCACTCTTAAAATACCCGGCAAATAACTCGGCACTAGCAGAATAGTTATTGTACTCGGGCTGATATAAGAAATATTGTGCGTCACCCTTCTTAACATCATCCGGTCTATCCGCAGGAGTTACCGCTTCAAGAACGCAGAAATCACAGAAGGTCGCACACCACGCCACGTTTTGCTTATACTGCGGGTTGAAATAGAAGCAATCATCAAGGACCTTTGCCATGTAAGTCCAATTATTGCCTTCTTCGTGGTAGCCAATCCAAGATTGAGCCACCTTAATTACGTCACAAGCATAACAACAGCCCATATATTACTTAGCCTCCCCGTCTGTACCAATAAGTGTCTTGATCTTTTTAACTACCTGATTCACACCGGTAGCCGCAAGTCCGGAAGAAATACCAATGAACACAGCGTCAGCCCAATTATCAGCCGGCACAAAATTAGGAATTGTCAGATAAGTAACAACACCTAAGATCAGACCAAGAGTTCCGCAGATAACAGGAATAAAGTTATCAAGTTTTTCATTCTTAAACGTCTTACAAATAAAACCGGCGAAATAGCAGATACCTACAATAGCCGGTACTGTTACAAATTCTGTCATTGTATTAGTCCTCCTGTATATAAAGATGTTATTTGTATAAAAGGTTTGATAACGTTATGCAGGATTTGCGTCAACCATGTATTGTAATGTCAAGTTATAAGTTACACTTGTATCTCCGCAATCGGCACTTACATAACACGGTGTACTTCCCGCACCTGTAGCTATTGCCGAAGTCTGAGCTAATACAGGTTGAGGTGCAAGATTTACTTTAATCGGTGAATATAATTTATATACACAAACAAGATTATTTGTACTTAACCAAGTTTTCCACGAAGCTACATCAGTTACATCTGTGAGGAGTGTTGTTGCTTTATATACACAAAGTCTATTCGGGTATGAAGCACTTCCAAAACCATAACGAATTGAAACATAATCAGACCATGTTTCATCTGACGTTCTTATAGGAAAAAGATTAGATAATCCGTCAACAAAGTTACCGTCAAAATCAATATTTTCTATATGGAAGCCGGAAGCGGCGCTATTAGCTGACCAAGCTTCATCGGCACTACCGTCATAAGTTGTCATACCATATGTTAATGTAAGTAATCCTGAAGCAAGATCAACTGTACCGCCGTAAACAGTTTGGTTGAAGTCATAAGTATAATAATTACCTTCAAATGCGCTAAACGTAGACGCTGAACTTCCATACTCAATCTGAATAGAACTCATCATTACGTTCTCTGAAACACTATCATTAGTACCTGAGAATACATAAGCACAAAGATATTTTGCCCTAGCATCTGTAGTTATTGTTAATGATGACGCAGTATTATCATTTATAATACCTCGCACACCATTAGTAGCTTCAAATTCGGGATATTCATACGCATACGCTACGAAAAATCTTGCACCCGCTAATTTTGATATTGTGTATGTGGTATTAGGTTTACAAGGTATAATAATAGTTCTTGCGGTATCTGATGACCTTAATCTACTACCACTTAATGCAATATATCCATTTACTACAATACTCTTATAGCTTCTATCATATAGATTTTGTTTTGAAGCAATCACAAATGTGTTTGTTCTTCCAACTATACTGCGTACATTGGAAGGCGTAGGTACTCCGCTTCCATCTTGTAAAGGATTTATTTGCACAGTACACTTAACTAATGGTTCGTTTAAATCTGTTGTAAAGGTAGCATAACTACTAGGACCTTTGCTATTTCGGGTAACGCCTAAGTGTGCGTAAGTATATACCGCACCGGAAGTAACAAGATTTGAACTACCATTAGTTACCGCTGTGTCAACTGATTTTGCACAAGCATCAGCTAATGTATATCCATTAAACGTAGTAGCACCGACATTACCTGTTGACGGATTAGCATAGATTGAATTATCCCTAAATGTAAGTCCATTAACCTCACTTGTTGAACTTGATGTTTGTGCGGTTGACATAAGTAATGGTCTATCATAGTTAGTAGATGTTAACTTTTGTGTTACGCTTTCATCAGTATTAGGGTTAGACGGCATAGTAACGTGAATATCTGTACTACCGATTGTTGCAACTGTAGATTGTGTACCCCAATCAAGTGTAGGATTTCCGTCTGTAATAGGTAAATTTGCTGATGTGTAAAAAATAGCCCACGGTTCCCAAGTATTTGACGAATTAAATCTATAACGAATAAAACATCTACCTTGCGAAGATGTAGCAAACTGAAAATCATAATTGTGATTTGTATAGTAGTTTCTATAAGTTACAATTTTAAATCCTGAACCCGTTACCGGCGGTGTTCCTGTAAGTAGGGCAGACCTACTGCTATTGGGAGAATAATATGTTTTACCTATATCAAGATTGTCAACATCGTCTCCTGATAACAATTCTATACCCTGTGTTCCTGCATCAAACGCTAATATATCATTAGGAACAGTTACACTTGTATATCCATCAGGGTTTGTACTATCGTAGGGTGTATAGCCTAATGCCGTCGTTACTTGCGTACTTGTTAAGCCTGTACCCCCTGAAATATCGCCTACAAAAGATTTAGCGGTCAACGCACCTGTACCCATGTTTATCTTAGGTGTTTTATCGGTATCATCGTTGATTAAACCGTATACAGCACTACTTGAACCATCGCTACCTTCTGTACCGATGGAAGAATCTCGGGTTCTTGCCGCGATTAAAGGATATGTATTTGAATATGAAGTCTGTCTATAAACACGTAATCTTACTTCCCTAGAAGGAATGGTGACTGTATGCTCCCCTGCTACAGTTACATGTCCCTGCGAATCTACAGTCATAGATGGCACTTTAAAGGTATCGCCGTAACTTGGAGTTTGGTCAGATGTATCACCATAACTCCCTGCGGTAACTCCTGAAGTATCGTGTGAAAATGCTACTTTGCTCCCTGTTCCGTCAAAACTTGCCGAGATATATGTACCGTCTACGAAATCAACAGCTCCACTAGATATAGCAGAACCTAATTTTTCTGTGCCGTTTACTTTAATATTTCTCCAAGTATCACTGTCCGTATCACCGGCAGGAATAATAATCCATTCATATGTAGTACCGCTATCAAGAGTAGCACACGCAAATACATCGCCAACTTTTGCGGCTTGGCTATCATAAGTACCTGCGGTTATTACTTTATATACCCAACCTTCATTACTAGCTGACGCTGTAGGAAGTGCTGATATAGTTCCGCCTGTACCTAATGTACCTTTAAATATCATAGGTTCCGGAAGATTATCTATTGCGGTATAAACTGCTCCGGATGTAATAAGATTTGAACTGCCTGATGTAACTACAGTATCAACAGTAGGAAAATCGCTTACCTGAGATTTAGTGATACTGATGTCACTAAAAGTAGCACTAACAACGCCATCTGTCTCAGAAAATGCAGACAAAGTTTTACTCGTTGATGGTGAGCCTGTAATATTTCCGTCTAATCCGCTAATCTCGGAAGCCGGTATAGTTACAGTATGCTCTCCGGCTACAGTTACATGTCCTTTATCGTCTACAGAAAATGATGGTACTTTAAAGGTATCACCATAGTCAGGTGTTTGTGCAGAAGTATCGCCATAATTACCGGAAGTAACTCCTGATGTGGCGTGAGAAAGCGTTACAGTACCTTCGTCTTTAATTGCGGAAGAACTGCTTGATACAATAGGTGAAGTGCCTTTTATTGTAACAGAAGTAACTGTACCTTTACCTGTCTGTATTTCCCAAATATCTGCCGTTGCATTATAAACAAATAGATAAGATGTTCCTGTTAGCCACCTAGAAAACGCTGATATATAGCTATTAGACCCCTTTATATCCTTGGCGCCTAAATTATTTACATTAAGGGTTGCATATGAAAAATCCCAAACTGTCCATGGAGATATATTATTCTGTATATATAATGTAAGTCCATCATATAAACTAGTAACTCCGGCAACCGTAACTGTTGCGGCATCGCCGGAAATACTTGCAAGTTCACATCTAACTATGCCCTTAGTGGTCTTACTAATTAAGTCATAAGTATTGTTATCGGGTAATGTTACTTTTTCAATATCAGGCATTTAAAATACCCTCCGAAATTCTGATCTATTAGCTTGCCGAAATACTTGTCGTTACAGAAGTTGTAGATGTAGTAAGGCTTGCTTGTGTTCCGGCGGACACCGAACCCGCAGTGATAGTTAATACGTTATTTGTTACTGTGTAAGTGGGTAATGTTACTGCTGTCGGAGTATTAGCGGTAAACACGTTAACCTCAGAAATATTCGTATTATTTGCTGTATATGTAGTATCTGTCCACGGTACTACTGTTGCAAGATGTCCGTCAGCGTCTACCGCTGTTGCATAAATCCTACCGGAAGTTTCTGTGGCATTAGTCGAGCTGTTAGATAATGCCGTTTCGCTCTTTAAGTCAGCCTTTACTGTACCTGATGATGTAATAGGATTACCGTCAGCGGTTGTAAGACCAACTCCGGCGGAAACCTGAGTAACTGTTCCGGAAGGTTCATCGCCGGAAGGTACTACTACCCAATCTGTACCATCAGAAATGATCGTATCGCCTTCTTCACAAACCGGAGAAGTTGCGTGATCTGAAATTACTTTATATGTCCAACCTACGTTCTTAGAAGAACCGGAAGATGACGGTGATGGTAAATCGCCCCAAGCAACTGTCGGGTTATCTCCGGCGTCACCTACAGTACCCTTGAATACCATAGGTGTAGGAAGATTGCTAATTGCTGTATTAACAGCGTCAGATGTTACCGGCTTGTTGTCACCGCTTGCTACTGACGTAGAAACAGTCAACTTATGAACGTGATCTGCTCTAGCGTAGTCACCGGAAGAACCTACGGAGCCGGCAGAAGTGCTTACATCTTCCGGAGTAGAAGTAGCGGGTGTTACAGGTGCAGATACCGTAGCACCATCGGAAGTCCAACGTGCGGTTGTAACTGTCGTACCATCAATAGATACACTGTTAGCACTAAAATATGTAAGGAAAATAACAGATCCCGCGGGATACTGTGT
>Ga0310690_10010401_pt1 | contig 11578 bp, 8 predicted proteins | sample AusTroGonzalo_MG_2_FD_207661 | JGI IMG/M metagenome (GOLD analysis project Ga0310690, IMG submission 207661) | Bovine rumen microbial communities from tropical cattle in Woodstock, Queensland, Australia - Gonzalo_04 (v2) (version 2) | ecosystem: Host-associated > Mammals > Digestive system >...
TAAGGGTTCATCATACTTCACTGCAAACTGGGTAAATTTAAGAGTTGGATATGTTGGAACTGTTTATAACATTTCCTTATTCTTCCAATCCTCTTCAAGTGAAAATACATACGTTTATCTAGCGCACATTTCATTATACTAATTAGTAAATTTTACTTATTTTAATAAACATATTAATTTGTTTACGGAGTTTTTACTTTGTTTACTATTTTAAACATAGTTTATAGTACAAAATATTTGATAATGAAATTGGAGGAAAATTATATATGACACGCAAATTAAAACTTTCTTTTGCATTTGTTGTCCCAATTGCACTTGGTGCAATCTCTATGTCAGTCGCAATGGCCGCCGCTAAAAACATCCATTCAGCCAAAGCGGATCCAGTTAGTTACGAATTGACTCTCGACAGTAGCAATGCTTCTTCCGATTTAACATCTTCCTTCCAAAGAAGAGTAGAAAGCTCAGTCACAACCTCACGTGGTAGCTCACTCACATTCGTGTATACAACCGCTAGAGCGTTAAACGGTGGCTTAGTCGAATTAGGCAACTATGGTACTGTCCACTGCATTACCAATGACGATCATCACATTTCTGGCTTATCCTCAGTTAAAGTCACATTCACAGGTGGTTCCTTAACATTAAAATCCAGTTCTGTTGATGCATCCGATGGTGCTTCATATGTCACAGACGTCAATGCCGTCACAAGTGGCACAGCTGTTAACTTAGCAAATGGCGCTAACTCGTTCGTTTTAGAAGCCGCCGAAGCTTACGTTAGCATTACAGAAATTAAACTCACATACTCATGTTCAGCAGTCGCAACATCTTATGACTTCACAAAAGTCTACGATGTCGAAGACTTCGAATCCTACACCGCAACAGGTGTTGGTTATGATGGCTCCCACAATATGGCCACAGCAACCAACTTAAGAAGCCAATTCTATTCTGTTTATTACGGTGCTGGTTCTAACCCAATGAGCGGTGCTGGTTGGCAAGTCATGGGTTCATCCGATTACCTCACCTATCACGGTACAGCAGGTAGAAACGGTAGTAAGACAGCTTTATTCAAGAGTAACGCAAGTAACTACTTCGAATACATTCAAGCTAAACACTATTTCGGTGTCCCAACAGCAATCGGTAAAGGTGCTAAGTTATCCGCATGGATCCATGGTGCTTATGCTGATACAAACGGCACAGCCGGCGCAGCCGCACAAGTCACATTAATCGCTTACTACAATAGATTATTAGATAAGAGCGGAATTAATGATGGCGCATCCGCAACATACACAATCAATGGTTCTGATGGCTGGGCAGAATACACAGTCGATTTAGATCCAACAAAGACAGTTTATGGTTTCGGTATCCACATTGCTAAAGCAGGTGCTACCTTATACTTACCTGTCGATGACGTTAAGATTTACACAAATAGCCCATATGGCACAGTCGCAGTTGAAAGCATTTCCTTAAATGCAAACAACGCTAACTTAATCGTTGGTGAAACCAAAGCCTTAACCGCAACAGTTTTACCAGCCAATGCGACAGATAAATCAGTCACATGGTCTTCATCTAACGCAAGTGTTGCTTCCGTTAACGCAAACGGTCTTGTCACCGCTAACGCAATCGGTACAGCAGTTATCACCGCCACAACAAATGACGGTGGCTTAACAGCTTCTTGTTCAGTTAAAGTTGATCAAACCTATCCAGGTGGCACATACTTCACAACTGTCACAGTTAGCTCTTACAACATTAAGATTGAAGTTATTTGCTCCACAAGAGCAGAATGTATCGTCTACTTCTATGGTATGAAGACAGATGGTGCTAGATTCATTTCTTATAACCCAGCAAACGGTGCATTCGTTATCGAAATCGATGGCGACGCAAACCTCGGTGCATTAGGAACATATTCCTATGGCACAATGACCGGTAACTATGTTAACGATCAATTAGAAAACGTTGGCTTAACAGGTTCCATTAAGAACTTATTAGGTTCTGTCAATGGCACCATCACAGTTCCACACCCAACATCCTATTACTGGGATTGCAATGGCTCCACATCTGATTTACAAAATACATTCAGAAGACGTTGGAGAAATGGTTCTGCATGGGCATACGATGATAGCAATACCGATAGAATTGAAGCTGATACAGTTAATAAGACATCAGGTAATAACGGTGTCAAGATTAGACCATATGCCTCAGGTGTCGGTCTTGTCTTAAAAGATGCCATCTCCGGTGGTATCCCAGTGGAAACCGCTAACACATTCTGTGCATGGATTTATAACCCAAGCACAAGCGCTGTTAACTTCAGATTCTTCTTATATAAGAACGCTGATTTATCCAGCAACTTCGAACCAATGAGCACAAAAACAATTGAAGCTCAATCTTGGTACTACTTAAGAATCGGTTACGGTTCCTTGTCAAACGCTGGTACAGTTTACAACTTCATGATCACCAACCTCGGTGCTAACAGCAATGTTACATTCGTCGTTGATGACATTTGGTTCCACAACTAATTAGCCCCCCTTAAGCCAGGTGCTTCGGTGCCTGGCTTTTAATATGCCTAAAATAAAAGACCGATTTTCATCGGCCTTATTTTTAATTGTTTAAGAATTATCTATCTAATGGTAATAATTCAAATCCATCTTCAGGAACTATGACTTTGAATTTAGGCATTTTGTAGACTGAGAAGTTGTTTGCAACCGCTAAGGTAACGTATTCTTCAAAGCCTCTAATTGCCGCATACACATAGTTAAGATCTTTTTGTGGTTCTTCATCATAACAGCTGACGGTTAATGTTTGTCCTTTTGGAGCAACTGTGGCTATTGAGTCAGGATCAACACGTTTGAATTCGTCTTTAACCTTTGCTCTTTTCTTCTTAAAGAGAGGTTGTTTGACTTTTGGACCATTGATTAAGTAGTTCGCAGTTTTCTTATCAAATACAACTTCAACTTTGTCTTGTTTTAACACGAATTGATATTCACCATCTTTGTATGGGAGTTTATCGTAGACAAGTTTTTCACCAGGAGTGAGGTCAACTTGTTTTCTGCCATCCTTTAATGTAGTAATTTTACATGTCGCAACATTTGGATAAACGACTTCTCTAGCAAATAAGTTATTTTCCTTATCATCGTAGATAAATGTGTTATCGAGTGATAAATAGACTGTTAAGTTATCGTTTTTCTTAATTTTTCTCTCTTTAGAGGCACGGAAGATCAAATAAGGAGTAATTCCTTCTACCATTGCATAAACGATGTCGTAGTTGGTTCTTTCTTCAATAAAGTCAACTTTAACATTAAGTGGTACTGCGCCTTCTTGTTCATCTAATAAGACATGCTCTGGTTTGATTGTTAACAATCTTGTTCCTTCAAATGCAGAATCCATTAAGTGAGATAAGTATTCTTCATCCACTTTGATAGATTGTTTTCCGATGGTAATTTCACCATTCTTCTTAACTTCACATGGAAGTTTAGAGAATGATGGCATACCGATTAAGGATTGTTCTGAATCTTGATCGAATAAGTAGATAAGTTCATTAGAGAAATCAAAGAAAACATCATCTTGTGATTTAACTGAACTCACTAATGGGGATTTAACAACGATATTCTTTTCATGGCCTTCAATCTTGGCGTAAATGATTGTTTCATCACCAAGTTGTTCCACGACTTCAACGTGAGCTGGAACACCTTTGTCCGCTAAAACGATTTGGTCTGGTCTAATACCGAATAAATATTCTTTTTCTAAATCGATTCCGGAATTGACAATCTGTTTAACTGTTTCTTCTCTTAACCAGATAACGTTAGATTCAACACCTTCAAGGACAACACCAATCTTTTTACCATCCACTTTTAATTTGGATTTGATGATGTTCATTTGTGGGCTACCTAAGAATGTCGCAACGAATAGGTTCGCTGGATCTTCGAATAAGGTAACTGGAGCATCGGCTTGTTGGATGTAGCCTTTATTCATAACCACGATGGTATCACCCATTGTCATAGCTTCTGTTTGGTCATGGGTAACATAGATAAATGTGGTTTGTAATTTTTCGTGTAATTTTGTAATTTCGGTTCTCATTTGAACACGAAGTTTCGCATCTAAGTTAGATAATGGTTCATCAAGAAGGAAGACGTTTGGTTCACGAACGATAGCTCTACCTAAAGCGACACGTTGTCTTTGACCACCAGATAATTCTTTTGGTTTTCTATCTAATAAGTCAGAGATTTCTAAGATTTCCGCTGCGGCATTAACTTTGTCTCTAATGATTTCTGGTTTAACGTGTCTGAGTTTTAAACCAAATCCCATGTTTTGGAAGACTGTCATATGTGGATATAAGGCGTAGGATTGGAACACCATTGCAATATCTCTGTTCTTACTTTCAACATCGTTAACCATAACGTTATCGATAAATAATTGACCAGATGTAATGGATTCTAAGCCAGCGACCATTCTTAAAGTTGTGGATTTACCACATCCAGAAGGACCGACTAAGACAACGAATGATTTGTCTTTAATTTCGAGGTTGAAGTCGTTAACTGCACGAACTCCACCCGCGTACACTTTGTACATGTGTTTGAATTGTAAACCCGCCATAATTATTCCTCCTTAGTTTCTTGATATAAACCCTTGCGATAATAATCGGGAAATTGCTCTTTGTTGATGTATTTATCAAATGCAGCCATTGTGACCATCATCCATAAGAGATGACCGAATGCTGCGGTAAGTAACATGAGTCCAAGTCCTACATACATAGTGATTGGCATGATACATACTAGTGCAATAAATCCTCCAGGATAGAGGATGATTGCCCCTAAGTTAATTGGGAATCTGATTAAACCCATAATAATTGAGTTCTTAATCATGTTCCTTAATGTGTTGGTGTAAACCACCACTTGGGCTAATGAGTAGTAACAAACAACTAATACGACGATTAATTGGATAATTACTATGGCAATACCGAATCCTTTTACCCAATCATAGATATCTGTTGGGAACACTAAGAAGTAAAAGATTCCGATAAGTGCTATTCCAGCGCTGAGACCAGCGATGAAGCCAATGAGTAATCCTCTTTTCCATTCTTCTCTCATACCAACGAAGAATGATGAGGATGCATATTCTCCTTCAGCATATGCAAGTTTCTTTAATGCATAGAAGGATCCAGTTAATCCGACAAAGGAAGACATTAAGCAAAGCACTAATGCTCCAGCCGCAATTAGGAATATCCCCATTGCCCTTTGTGCGGTAAGTCCATCTTGTCTAATAAACAACCAGAATAGGAAGATTACGGCAAGTAATGGTAAGTTGAAGACTGTTTGTAGTAATGAGAGCTTAAGCAATTCTATAAAGCGATTTTTGAAGATATCGAAGAATTGCGCTAGTCTAGTTTTTGGTCTTTCTCTTTGCGTATAATCGGTGGGTCTAATTTTCTCTTTTTTCATTCAACACCCTCGATTAAGTAATGCGCCACTGTTAAGGCGTTATCGTATTTAGCATTGTTTTCGTCAAACGCTGCTCCGAGATTTTTGCTATTTGCTAAGAATGCGAGCACATAATCATTAGATGTTAGATTAACATATTTGCTTAAGAATGTTGTTTCAAAGCGAATACCGCAGTTTTCATAAACAAGCGAGCTATCAATCTGACACTTTTCTTGAATGTAAGGATTGATTTCCGCAAAGACACCCTCGTAATTATGAATATACGTCTTATATGTTATCTCAGGCAAAATCATAATATCGCATCTATGGAATAATTCGGTTGTGCTTGATGTTCTAGTGAATGCTTGTGGATATTCCAAATTGATTACTCTTAGTTTGTTACGGTCATACTGTTCAAGAATTAAATCAGTGAACTTTTCGTCTTTGACATCTGCGTTAATGAATAACTCAACCTTTTCACGAGCTTTTGGCTGATGAGCCAACGGGAATGACCATAGCCAAATAAGGCTTAGGAGAACCGCTGAAATTGGATAGATGAACCAAGTATAAGTGAAAGTGTTTTTCACTAAGGATTTATTAATCGTTTGCATTATTTAAATCCTCGCTTTTCACTATCACATTTCGATAAGTAGCAATCTTGTAATTGCCACCTTCTTTAAATTGAATATCGTTATCTAATACATAGAGATTCTCTTTGTATTCTTTTTCGCCTTCTTTGTATGAGAAGAGCAAAACACGGTAATTAACATGATTAATGTTTTTACTTTCTAGTTCACTCAAATAAGTTCTACTTCTTCTGTGGTCTAGAGAAACTGTAGTCATGTTTTGATAAAACTTGTAGTAATGGCTAATAATAGGGAAGATGTTTGCAAAATAGAAGATAGCCACTAATGTTACAAGCACACTTACCACGATATTAATAATCATGAAAACTTCATAGATTTGCCATGGTGATAATTGGATGGATAGAACTAATCCTATTGCGACAACAGCTAAGAACAACAAAACCAAGATGAGATGGAGATAGTATCTCTTCTTTGCTTTCTTCTTGAATTCGTTGATTCTAATTAGTTCCATTATTTACCTAACCAATTGATAATTGCATCTTTGACAGCTTTACCCCAGATAACATAACCGACCTTGGACATGTGTAATCCGTCGGTAAGGAAGTATCCGGCATTTGGTAAGCCATTGTCTTTTAATAAGCCTTTACCTGCATCAATGCATGTAAGGTAGTCATGAGCACTTTGATATTCTAACGCCATAGCATTTGCGGTATCAAAGTGATCTTGGAAGTGACCATACATTGGTAACTTGTTGATTAATACATAGAAGATTTTTGTCTTTGGAAGACGTTCATGTGTCTTATCAAATAATGCTTTTAATGCGTTACCAGTTTCGGTACCTGTTTTATTTGAGTTAATGATATTGTTAACACCAACGTAGTAGACAACTGCTTTTGGAGAATATGGTAAGACTAATCTTTGGAGTAATTTTTCTGTCCATTGTTCAACAGTTGTACCACCGATACCGTGATTGAATGTCACGATTGGTGCCATATCTTGTGTGGATGTTGCCCAGTTTTCCATAGAGGAAGAACCTGCTAAAGCGATATGGTAGTTTTCAATATCTAAATCTTTTTCATAGTTAACGGCTTTTTGTTCATAGTATGTGCTATCACTTGCTACTGATAAGGCAGCAGTAACATCGTTAACTTTGATTTCCCAAGTTTCACCAGAACTAACAGCAATATTAATCTTCTTTGTGGAATCGTTATATGTCGCTGATGTTAAAGTGACGCCTTGTTTTCTTTCGTAGTTGATTGCAAAGGAGACATCGTCTGGACTTGCTTTAAGTCTTCCGATAGCCGCGGTTGTGAGATCGACTTGATCACCGGCTTTGATTGGCATATTTAAGATGCCTGTCACGCGGTAATTTGCATCGGTAATAATTGTTTCTGGATATGTGTATTCAGGTTCCACGTATTCTTCTCCTTGGCTCACGCCCCATTTAGCATATAAATAAACGGAATATTTTGCGGTGTCAGTTGCGAAGTCCCAAAGGGTATCGCATGTCTTTTCTTTATACCACCCTTGGAATTCGTATTTTTCACGAACTGGGTCCACTGCTGGTTTAGCAAATGTTTGTCCGGATTCGATCTCAATCTTTTCATAGATTAAGCTATCGCCTCTTTCAGTGAATCCGCTTGGAGCTTCAACATCCATACGTGGATAGTTCCACATAAAGAATGCATATGTACCAGTATCGAATTCAGGACCAGGAAGATCGCCACACGCTGTTAATAGGAGAGCGGGCAATAGTAATAAGAATTTCTTTTTCACTACTTCTTACCTCCTAAAAGCTCATTCATTAAATCGGCTTTCTTGACTGTCGCTAAGCAAATGCATTGATCGCCTGCACCATAGTAGATGTAGTATTCATCTCCTACTTCGACAATACCTGTTGGGAAGACACAGCCTGCATAGAAACCTTTTGATTCAAAATCAAATTCTGGTTCCATGAGGAAGTCTTTTGTTTTCGCTAAGATTTTACGAGGATCGTTTAAGTCTAGTAACATTGCACCAACTCTGTAGTTCTTATCAACAGAGGAGACACCATGGTAGATGAATAACCAACCTTTATCAGTTTTCACTGGAGGACAGCTACCACCAACTTTTTCACTTTCCCAAACTTCTTTGCCTTCATAGAGGAGTTCTTCTTCTCTTGGCCATTCTAATAAGTCATCAGAGAAGCTAATCCACATTGCAGGTTTAGCGTTTTTATATCCTTCTCCGCATTTATCCATTGCGCGAGAGATCTTAACGTATTTGCCGTTCACTCTTTCTGGGAAGATGATGACATCTCTATCATCATGACGTGAATCGGTAATTCTACCTAACTTCTTCCAGTTCACTAAGTCTTTAGAAACTGCAAGGTGTGTTTCGGTATCGTTATAGATAAGAACTCTAGGACCCGCTTTTGGTTGGAATCCAAAGTATTTCTTATCTTCTCTCCAGTATTGTCCTGGAGCAAAGACACGTGAGGCATATGTGAGGAAATAATAGTCATCAATCTTGACTAATCTTGGATCTTCACAGCCACCACCATCTGCGCCATTCACATCTGGTGCGATAAGTGGTTTGTCACTTTGCCTTTCAAAATGAATGCCATCCTTAGATTTAGCTAAACCTAAGTAGATATAATGTTGTGCATCATTACCTGCAGCTCTATAAAGCATATAGAAGGTTTTGTCTTCATCGTTATAGATAACCGCTGGGTTTAAGACACATAATTCTTCCCATTGATTAGAAGGATTCTTTGTTAAGATTGGATTGTTTTCATATTTTTTGAATTTCATAATCATTTACCTCCTAGTCGATGGTTCTAACATTTCTTGTTGAGTAGCTAAGTGAATTATCGAATTCAAAGTTATCAACATAGAAGTTATATAAGGTTGCGGATGCATCGCCTGAATAGACCGCACCGAATGTCACCTTTTGAATGAGTGGCATATCAGAAGCGAGCAATGATCTTGTGTTAACACCTGAAACAACTTCAAAGTTCTTAACGCCATCAATTGTTTCAATTGAGAAACCAATTTCGTATTCAGTCCAAACTTGTGGAGCTGCTGCAATGGTCGCTCTGTATTGTTGTGTTGTTGAGCCAATCTTTAAGTAGATATTGAAGTAGATTGTGGCTGGAACATCTGATTTCAAATGGAATCTCACTGCTCTTGATCTAACATCTTTGTTCACGGCTGGAGCCATACCATAAGATGGAGAATTATCATGAGATTTGAATTGCATCTTAGCGGACTTATTGCCACCTTCACTACTAACTTGATTTGATAATTCCATGAGTTGATATTCGAAGTCTTTGCCATAAGACCAGACATTCATAACATCATCAGAATTGCTATAGGATTCGAAGTCATCGAATTTCGCTAAGTTACCATCCATAACGATAACTTTATCTTTTGTAACAATACCTGTTTCAGTGTTATTAGAGAGTCTAATGTTATCGACATAAACTGGGTTTTGCATACTATACATTGGCATTGCTCTACCAGATGCATCGTAATAGTAATATTGGAATGCGAATCCGATATGTGTAATGCCTTCTGCAGTAATTGGTAATGCAGGGACTCTTAATTCATCATCATTTGTTAATGTGAAATCTGCAAAGTTAACGTTATATTCGTTCCAGATTGTTGGAAGAGGATTAACGATATATTCATAGATTTCGCCTGTCACTAATCTAATTAAGAATCTCACTTGTGGAGACCAGTTAGTGACATGGTCAACTTTTGCTTCACCTGGTTTGACGGATCCGTCTTTCATCCAAATAGAGAAGCCATCGAAGTTACCACTTGCTTCGATTGGGAGATAATACATAGCTTCCATCATGTCGGACTTGTATTCAAATTGTCCGCAGTATGGGTTGTTAGAACCACCAATCTTGTTAGCGGTGTTCAAAGCCATATATTCGTCTTTATTATCAATAGAATGTTCCCAAACCATGAACATTTCTGAATTGTATGTGTAGTTATTGAAATCTTCGATCATACCATCAGCAGAGACTACTCTCTTACTTTCTGGTACGACATCTCTTAATGTAATGATTTCAAAGTCTTTGAAGGAAATTGAACCGGTTCCATATTGTCCTTCACAACCGAATTGTAAATTGAGGACCATATAGAATTGTCTTCTACCATCACCCATTAAGGAGCTGGCTTGCCATGCACCAAATGGAATAATGAGTTCCTTATATTCACTGCTTAATGTGGAATATGGAATCTTATAAGACCATCTATCGGTATCTTCTTCGTATAAACGTAAGATGACATTACTACCAGCGGTACCGCTTGTTTTAATTTTCACTCTAATAGCGTCACCAGTAACAAAGTAACGGTTAACATTCACTTTGAAGAATCCATAACCATTGATCTTTGCGTAATCACCAGTTTGACTATTGTAATGATTAAGCACGAGTTCAGTACCATTGATTTGGTAATTGTATCTATATGTATCGTGTGTGAAATCTTCTTCACCGTATTCAGAGAAGTCTAATTTATCGATAAAGAAGTTACGGTAATTGGAGAATTTAATAGCCTTCATTCCTGATAAGAGGAAGACACCATCACCGAATGATTTTTCAAAAACGATTTCTAAGTATTTGATTCTTTCATAGTCAAACACTTCGTTAGCAACAGGAACGTCTCTCTTTCTTTGAATAAAGTCTTCAAACTTTAAGATGACAGATTGTTTGGCGTTGTTACTAACTTGAACTGGGCAGTACCAGTATTCATTGTCGCGGTCCACCATACGGATAACAACATCCGCTTGTTGGCCTGCATAGAACATATTGAAATATAAAGCATCTGTACCATAGATACTTCTTTCAATTGTCTTTGTAACGATAATCCAACCATCGGATTCTGGTTTACCTTGGTTAGTATCTTCTTTCTTAAATTTGATTTCAATGGATCTTTCACCATTTCCGAAGAAATTGCTGTCATCCATTCCAACGTCAGCATAGGAGCCTGTTGGGTGGAGGGTCCAATCATCAGGTTCGCCTAAATCGAAGTGAACTTCATCCACTTCTGGCGCCTTGATGAAAAAACTAGACATATCACCAACACATCTCTTTGAGTTCACGCTATTGTAAGCGGTGACTCTCCAATAATATGTTGTGTCTTTGAATTCGAAATCAGAGTTGATTGTAAAACTTGTTGCTTGAATGTTTCTAGCAGCATAGTAGTCGACGTTATCTAAGTCGGAAATGAAGTATTCACTAGAAGATAACTCTAATGTGTACTTCATGGCGTTTGCACTTGCTTCCCAAGTAAATGTCTTAACGCTTTCTAAGACGAGTCCATCACCTGGTGTTAACAAATGGAAATCACCCAAGTCCCCAGTCATGGTTTCAATGTTGATATCAATGTTTTCGTCGGGGGTAATTTTAGGAGTGGTTGGTTTTGGACAACCGGTTAAGCCTAACAATAAGGCTATAAATAAGAATCGTTTTTTCATAAATTATAACCTTTCGTTAGAGAAGACCACTGCTGTGGAACTTGGGATTTCCATCGTAAATTGGTTATTGATTGATTTCTCAATAACATAGTTAGGAATAATATAACCATCGTCGCC
>Ga0310690_10010402_pt1 | contig 11578 bp, 2 predicted proteins | sample AusTroGonzalo_MG_2_FD_207661 | JGI IMG/M metagenome (GOLD analysis project Ga0310690, IMG submission 207661) | Bovine rumen microbial communities from tropical cattle in Woodstock, Queensland, Australia - Gonzalo_04 (v2) (version 2) | ecosystem: Host-associated > Mammals > Digestive system >...
AGTCACCGTTACTGAATCCAAGGTTGAGGTCACATCCATCACGTTGAACAAAAACAGTCTTGCCTTGAAGGCCGGCGAATCAGAGACGCTGGTCGCCACGGTTTTGCCAGTTAACGCCACGGACAAAACCGTCTCCTGGACCTCCTCCAATCCTTCCGTTGCAACCGTGAACAACGCCGGTAAAGTAACGGCGGTCCTAAATGGCAGTGCCACCATTACCGCCAGGGCCGGTAACGCTTCGGCCATCTGCACCGTGACGGTAAGCGAAACCATCATCGAAGTCACCTCCGTCACGCTGAATAAGAGCAGCCTTACCCTGAGGGTGAGCGAGTCAGAGACGCTGGTCGCCACTGTTCTGCCCGGCAACGCCACGGACAAAACCGTCACCTGGACCTCCTCCGATTCCTCCATTGCGACCGTAGACAACTCCGGTAAAGTAATGGCGGTCCTGAAAGGTACCGCCACAATCACCGCCAAGTCCGGAAACGTTTCGGCCACCTGCTCCGTAACTGTCACTTCCGCAGATATCGGTGGAGGCGGCATCGAAGATACAGGTGAAGAAGACATGAATTAATCAAGGAGGGATGACTATGAAACGAGGTTTTATGAGAAACAATCCTATAGGTTGGGTGCTGGTTCTAATTCTTGCCGCCTCCTGCGTAAGAGAAGAAGCACATACAGAAGTCCTTCTGGTCAACGGCCCCGACATCCGCGCGACACAAGAGGGTGATCCCCAGACGAAAACCGTGCTCTCGACAGACGAAGAGGGCAAAGGCACCGTCTATTGGCTCCCCAAGGAACGGATCAACGTGTTTTTCAACCAAGCAGGAGCCCTCTATACTTCCACCAACGAAAAAAATGCGACGAATACAGTCTTTTGCACGGAGGATCTTATTGATTATTCCGACATCCAGGCAAAAAACGTATGGGGGCTCTATCCCTATGACAGCTCTGCTCAAAGCGACGGATCCAGCGTCACCACCACCATCCCCTACATGCAGCAGGCTGTGGCAGAAACCTTTGATACGGATTTATTCCCTCTGCTGGCCCATTCCTCCAACATGGACCTGACCTTTTACCATGTTTGCGGCGGCTTCAAGTTCTCCCTTTCCCGCGACGACATCTACAAGATAGAGTTCCGAGGCAACGGGGATGAAGGCCTGGCCGGTAAAGTTAAGCTAACCCTGTCGTCAGAAGGGCGACCAAAGGCCGACATACTGGAGAAGGAAAAGTCCCTTGTCCTGACCCCCAAAAACGGATCCACCTTCAAGAAGGATCAGGATTATTACCTGATCTGTCTCCCCGTCTCCTTGTCCCGGGGCTTTGAAATGACTTTCTATTCCATCACCGGAAAGAAAGCTACCTACAAGCGGGAAAGCCCTATTACTATCAAACGGGCCATCTTTACCCGGAAGGCCCATATCGACAAAAACGTTTCCTTCTGGGAAGACAACCCTGACATGACCGGCGGCAAGAGAAGCGGTTTGTACCTGGGCATCACCGGTTTCAACCAGCAAATCTACAACTATCCCATCAGCCGGCTCAATGAAGTCAGCATCAATGACTTCTACTCTTTTGTGAACGGTCTAGAGATGAAGAACGGCACTCTGCTGTGCTATAGCGTGGACCAGTCCATCAACCGGTTGCAGGATGCCATCTTCCCCGACGACCTTTGCGCCGTCTCCCTGGTCACCTTCACCGATGGCCTGGACCAGGGCTCCGTGATGATGAATCCGGTCTTCACCTCCGATGAAGAATACCTGAACTATATACAAAGCCGAATCAAACGAGAAAAAGTGGCAGGCTACCCCATCTTGGCCTATTCCATCGGATTGATGGGCAGCGACGTCAGTGATGTCGAAAAATTCCGCTCCAATCTCAAGAAACTGGCCTCCTCCAGTAACAATGCATTCGAAGTCAACAGTATGTCGGGTGTCAACTCCCGGCTGCAGGAAATTGCCACCAACGTGACGGATATCAGTTATCTGTACGATATCGCTCTGCGTATTCCCGGTCAGTCCGATGGTACCCGCATCCGCTTTACCTTCGATGACGTCAACGATGCGGCCTATTCGTCCTCCTATATCGAAGGCGTCTTCCACCTGAATGATTACTCCCTCCATGATGTTACCTATAACGGCCTCATTTCGGAATCCGAAAGTGTCATCAAAGGCATTGTAGATGGCATTTTCGTTTCATTCGCCTTTAAAAAAGTCAAACGGGCGGACGGAGCAGCCATTAAGCAATCAGCCATCAAACAATGGGCATATGTAACTTCCACCGGCAAATGGCAGATCAATTCTGAGTTTGATGCCAGCCAGAATTCGGAGGTAGAGGTGACCAAACAATCCGTTGCCGTCATGTTCGTACTGGACTGTTCCAGTTCCCTAAGCTCCCAGTACTCCACCATGCAGCAATATGCCAGATCCTTCATCAACACGCTCCAGCAAGCCTCGCATGACCCTTATGCCGTCTCTTCCGTCAAACTGAATACCACCAGCAAGAGCGTAACCGTCGGCAGTTCTTTCCAGCTTACAGCCACCGTCACGCCCACTACGGCCAAGGACAAGTCGGTCATATGGACTTCCAGTGATCCCGCTGTTGCAACAGTGGATCAAGAAGGGTTGGTAACAACCCTCACTCCCGGAACGGCGGTAATTGTAGTCACTACCAATGACGGCGGTTATTCCGCCTCCTGTTCCGTTGAGGTCAAGCCCATTTATGTAACCAAAATCACCCTGGACAAGCAGACCCTTTCCCTCCGAAAAGGAAAATCCGCCGTACTTCAGGCCTCCTTCCAACCGGATAACGCCTCGTTCCAGACGGCCAGCTGGAATTCCAGCAATGAAGAAATCGCCACCGTTGACGAAGAAGGGACCGTCACAGCAGTAGGAGTCGGAAAAGTTACCATCACGGCCACGGCCATCGATGGCGGTGGCCGGTATGCCACTTGTTCCGTCATCTGCTGGGATGCTCCAGACCTGGTGGACCTGGGATTGTCAGTGAAATGGGGCACCTTGAACGTCGGGGCCTATGCTCCGGAAAGCGTCGGCGATTATTTCGCATGGGGTGAAACTGAGCCCAAGACCACTTTCAACTGGTCCAACTACAAGTGGAGCAACAACGGATCCTCTTCTCGCTTTACGAAATACAATACGTATTCCTCTTATGGCCCCGTGGACAACAAAACGGTCCTGGAAGGGGATGACGATGCCGCCACCGTTCTGCTGGGCGGCTCCTGGCGTATGCCCACCAAAGAGGAGTTCGACGAATTAAACAACTCCAACAATTGCACATGGACCTGGACCACTCAAAATGGGGTAAAGGGTTATAAAGTCACCAGCAAGAAAACCGGATTCACCGACAAATCCATCTTCCTGCCAATAGGCGGTTATCAGAGTGGGTCCTCTGTGACCAATGCATCCTCATATGGGTACTTCTGGACATCCACCCTGTATTCCGAATCACCGGCTCTTGCCTGGTTTTTTAATCTATACTCTTCCAACCATGGAAACTCCGCCTCTGAGCGGTATATGGGGTATTCCATCCGCCCTGTTTCCAGTTTCGACGTGACCGCCATCACGCTGGATCCTTCCAAACTGGAATTGATTGTGGGGGAATCTATGGCCCTGACGCCCTGCTTCAGCCCCCGCCAGCCGTTGTCCTACCAGCTGAAATGGACCAGCTCTGATGAGAAGGTGGCAACCGTCACCGACGGGAAGGTGCGCGCGCTCAAGACTGGAAGCGCCACCATCACGGCTTCTTTACCGGACGGTTCTGTCAAAGCAACCTGCTCCGTTACGGTCAAGGCATGGACGGATTCAGAAGTGGTGGATTTGGGCCTCAGCGTGAAGTGGGCCACCGTCAACCTGGGTACCTCTTCTCCGGAAGGAATCGGCGACTACTTCGCATGGGGCGAAACTGAGCCCAAGACCACCTACAACTGGTCCACCTACAAGTGGTGCAATGGAAGCTCTTCCACCCTAACCAAGTATAATACGTCCTCTTCTTACGGAACGGTGGACAACAAGACCCTCCTGGAAACGGAAGACGATGCCGCAGCAGTCCTGTTGGGCGGAAACTGGCGCATGCCTACGCAACAGGAATTCAACGAATTGAACAATTCGAACAACTGCACCTGGACCTGGACCACTCAAAATGGGGTGAAGGGTTATAAAGTCACCAGCAAGAAAACCGGTTTCACCGACAAATCCATCTTCTTGCCTGCAGGCGGTTATCAAAATGAGTCCACTCTCAACAGTGCATCCTCATATGGGTATTTCTGGACATCCACACTCTATTCCGATTCCCCGAGTCATGCATGGGGTTCCTATCTGAACTCATCCGGCCATGGAGGCACCACCTCTAACCGATATATGGGTTATTCCATCCGGCCTGTTATGGCATTCTCGGGAACCAAGCTTTCCATCGATCCGTCTGAGACTGTGCTAAGCGTAGGCAATTCGATCACGTTAAAGCCCGTGTTCAGTCCCCGTGCGCCACTGTCCTATACGATGAAATGGAGCTCTTCGGACGAGAAAGTCGCCACCGTGAATTCCAATGGCAGCGTCAAGGGCGTCAGCCAGGGGAAAGTAACCATCACGGGAACCCTGGAGGGCACTTCCCTTACGGCATCTTGTACCATTACGGTCATCCAGATGGTTACCAGCATCACACTGACTCCTTCCTCCTTATCGCTCCAGAAAGGAAAATCTGCTACACTGACGGCCACCACTGGTCCTGAAAATGCCACTGACAAGTCCCTGACATGGTCATCCGACGACGCATCCATTGCACGGGTGGACAATTCCGGCACTGTAACTGCAACAGGCTCCGGCCTGGTTACCATCCGCGCCACTGCCAAGGATGGCAGCGGCCTGTATGCCACCTGTTCCGTCACCTGCTGGGATGCCCCAGAACTGGTGGATCTCGGATTGTCGGTCCGCTGGGGTTGCTGGAATATTGGTACCTATGCTCCGGAAGGATATGGTGACTACTATGCCTGGGGCGAGACTTCGGCCAAGACATCCTTCAACTGGTCCAATTACAAATGGAGCAGCAACGGTTCCTCTTCCAACATGACCAAATACAACACGTCCTCCTCTTATGGCGCCGTGGACAACAAGACAGTCCTAGAGGCGGAAGACGATGCCGCCACCGTCCTATTAGGCAACACCTGGCGCATGCCCACAAAAGAGGAATTCGACGAGCTAAACAATAATTGCACCTGGTCCTGGACTACCCAAGATGGGGTAAAGGGATATAAAGTCACCAGCAAGATAACCGGTTTCACCGATAAATCCATTTTCCTGCCGGCCACCGGATATCGGGAAGGAACGAGTCTCTACAATTCATCTTCTTACGGGTACTTCTGGACCTCCACCCTGTATTCCGATACTCCCAGTAATGCCCGGCGTGTATATATGAATTCGTCCAACCATTCCTTGGGGAATTCAAGCAGATATTATGGTTATCCCATCCGTCCTGTTTCCAGTTTCGCCGTAACCGCCATTACGCTGGATTCTTCCAAACTGGAATTGATTGTGGGCGAATCTGCGGTCCTGACGCCCATTTTCAGTCCCCGTCAGCCGCTGTCCTACCAGCTGAAATGGACCAGTTCCAACGAGAAGGTGGCTACCGTCACCGACGGGAAGGTGCGGGCCATTAAGACCGGGAGCGCCACCATCACTGCCTCCCTGCCGGACGGCTCTGTCAAAGCGACCTGCGCCGTTACGGTCACGACCTGGACTGCTTCGGAAGTGGTAGACCTAGGCCTCAGCGTGAAGTGGGCCACCATTAACCTGGGTACATCTTCTCCGGAAGGGGCCGGCGACTACTTCGCATGGGGTGAAAACGAGCCCAAGACAGCCTACAGCTGGTCTACCTACAAGTGGTGCAATGGGAGTTCTTCCACCCTTACCAAGTATAATACTTCATCTTCTTACGGAACGGTGGATAATAAGTCATTCCTGGAGGCCGAAGACGATGCTGCGGCAGTCCTGCTGGGCGGGAAATGGCGCATGCCCACGCAACAGGAATTCGACGAATTGCGTAATACTAGTAACTGCACCTGGACCTGGACCAGCCAAAATGGCGTTAACGGCTATAAGGTCACCAGCAAGAAGAGCGGCTTTACGGGCAATTCCATCTTCTTGCCAGTTACCGGCTATCGGGACGGGTTGAATCTAAACAGCTCTTCTTCCGGGTATATGTGGACCTCTACGCTGTATTCCACTCCGTATTCATCCTGGCGCTTCTATTACTACACCTCTGATCGTTACAACAGTGGTTCAAGTCGATACCAGGGTTCCCCCATCCGGCCTGTGGAAGAGATTCAGCTCACCACCTTTACGCTGGATGCAACAGAAGTGACCTTGAATGTAGGCGCCTCCCGTACCCTTACCCTGACCACCGCCCCCAGAATCCCGGCCAGCGTCATCTGGACCAGTTCCAACACTACAGTGGCCAGCGTTTCCAACGGCACGGTCAAAACCCTTGCCCCGGGAAAAACGACGATTACGGTCTCCACGCTCGGTGGCTCGAATAAGGCGACCTGTGACGTAACGGTGATACGGCCCGTGACCGACGTGACAATGAACCGGTCGTCTCTTACCCTGAAAGAAGGAGAAAAGCAGGCGCTGGCGGCTACCCTGTCCCCGGAGGATGCTTCCGACAAGACCCTAACCTGGACTTCTACCAACGAATCCATCGTCAAGGTAGACAAGAACGGGACGGTGACGGCTGTACAGAAAGGAAAGGCCAGCGTTTGGGCTTCCGCCAATGACGGTAGCGGCAAATATGCAGAATGCACGGTCTGGGTCTGCCGGGACGAACCGGCAGCCACCCCTGAACTGGTGGATCTGGGCCTCAGCGTCAAATGGGCTTCTTTCAATCTGGGCGCCATCGCCCCCGAAGGATACGGCGACTACTATGCCTGGGGCGAAATTTGCGGCTATAATGAAGGGAAGAGCGAATTCAACTGGGCTTCCTACGGATGGTACTATACGGGGACTTCCAAGTTGCTGAAATACAATACCAATTCTTCTAATGGAACAGTAGATGGCAAGTCGATTTTGGTCGCAGAGGACGATGTGGCTCACGAAAAACTGGGCGGCAGCTGGCGCATGCCCACAAAGGCGGAATTTGATGAATTAAGCAGCAACTGCACCTGGTCTTCAACGACGGAGAATGGCGTAAGAGGATACAGGGTCACCAGCAAGAAGGAGGGCTTTACCGACAAGTCCATCTTCCTGCCTTCCGCCGGATATCGGGATGGAACGAGTATCGCCAACGCATCTTCCTACGGGTACTTCTGGACCTCCACCCTGTATTCCGACAATACCTACTCTGCCTGGCGTTTCTATGTCAGCAGCACCTCCAGCCATTCTAGCAGTTCCTACAACCGGTACATGGGCTGTTCTGTTCGTCCCGTCGTAGGGATTCCGCTGACATCCCTTACCCTGGAGGCCACGGCCACCGTTAGCAAGGGATACTCGTCTACCCTGACGCCCACCTGCACCCCCAGACAACCGGCCGAACTCATCTGGACCAGTTCCAACACTTCTGTAGCAACCGTTTCCAACGGGACTGTCCGTGGCGTGGAACTGGGGACTGCGACCATAACGGTTTCTACGGTGGATGGATCCAGGAAGGCCAGCTGCCAGGTCTCCGTGGTCCAGCCCGTCACACAAGTTTCCATGGTATATAGCCAAACGGGCGTTCCGGTGGGTGCTTCCCGGCAGCTGGCCGTGAAGGTAAGTCCCGAAACCGCTTACGATAAGAGCGTAACCTGGACCTCTTCTTCCCCTTCGGTCGCAACAGTTGATGCTACTGGAAAGGTTACCGGAGTAGCCCGGGGAACCACCACCATCAGAGCCGAGGCCCGCGACGGCAGCAGCCGTTATGCCACCTGCAGCGTCTCGGTCTATGATAATGGCACTGTCCAGGTGCCCACAGCCGTCGATCTTGGGCTCAGCGTCAAATGGGCCTCGTTCAATCTGGGCGCCACTTCCCCGGAGAACTACGGAGATTTCTATGCGTGGGGTGAGACCTTCGGATACAAGGATGGAAAGACGTCGTTCAGTTGGAGTAACTATACCTGGTGCAATGGCGGTACTAATTCCCTGACTAAATATAACGCCAAAACTTCCTATGGAGTGGTAGATGACAAGACGGTCCTGGAAGTAGAGGATGACGTTGCCCGCTTCAAGCTGGGCGGCCAGTGGAGACTTCCGACAGAAGCTGAGTTCGCCGAACTGAGGAATATCAACAACTGCTCCTGGACGTGGACCACAAAGAACGAAGTGAAAGGGTATCTGGTTACCAGCAAAAAGAACGGGAACAGCATCTTCCTTCCTGTAGGCGGATACAGGAATTCCACCAGCTGGTATAATAGCACATACGAGGGTGATTACTGGACATCATCCCTCGCTGCAGACTATCCGTATAATGCCTATTACGTAAAACTTTCATCCTCCGGCATCGAACTCATCATCTTTGAACGGTATAATGGCCTCGCCATCCGGCCCGTTACTAAGTGAACAAGAAAACACGAAACTGACCTATAAAACGCTTATGAAAAAGTATCTATTCCCCATAATGGTCGCCCTGGGTATGTTGACAGCCTGCGGCCCCCAAACCAGCAATGCCCTGATTACGGATGTCCAAGCCATTCAGGCCTGGCAACCGGCCGGGGAGCACATCGTTACCCGCTGGGCGGAGCAGGTGGATCCTGCCAACCCCCTTCCGGAATATCCCCGGCCCCAGCTGGTGCGCCGGGACTGGCGTTCCCTCAACGGCTTGTGGGACTATTCCATCGGGCCGAAGGACGGGGCAAAGATGCCGGATGCGGAAGGGAAGATCCTCGTTCCTTTCTGCGTGGAATCGGCCCTGTCCGGCGTTGGAAAGGCCTTGCGGCCGGACCAGGCCCTTTGGTACCGTTGCCAGTTTGACCTGCCCCGGGGATGGAAGGGACAGCAGGTGTGGCTGAACTTCGGGGCCATCGATTCCCAGGCCTGGGTCTGGGTCAACGGAAAGGCCCTGGACTTCTCCTCCATGGAATTTTGCGCCGCCTCGGTGAATATCACGGAGGCCTTGGTGCCCAAGGGACCGCAGGAATTGGTGGTAAAGGTGCTGGACCCGACGGACGCCGGCATCCATCCCCGCGGGAAGCAGGTCCTGCATCCCGGCGGCATCTGGTACACGGCCGTTTCCGGTATCTGGCAGACGGTGTGGCTGGAGACCACCGCGGAGCCGGTCCGCATCACCGGGTATGAAGCGCTGGCCCAGGGGCTGGAAGGCAGCATGACCGTGCGGGTGCAGGCGGAAAACGCCCGGGAAGGGGATGCGGTGCAGGTTCGCCTCCTGGCCGATGGAAAGGAACTGGCAAAGGCGGAAGGCCCTGTGGGGAAAGTGGGGCTGGAAGTCCCGTCTCCCCGTCTCTGGAGTCCGGAAGACCCTTATCTGTACGACCTGGTCATCGAACTGTGGCGCGGCGGTACCCGGCTGGACCGGGTGGAGGGCTATGCCGCCTTCCGGGAAATCGGGAAATGGCTGGACAGTCAGGGCAACCTGCGGATGACCCTCAACGGGAAGCCGTACTTCCATTTTGGTCCGCTGGATCAGGGCTGGTGGCCGGACGGCCTGTACACCGCCCCCACGGATGAGGCCCTGCGCTATGATATCGAGCAGACCAAGGCCCTGGGTTACAATATGATTCGGAAGCACGTGAAGGTGGAACCGGACCGCTGGTATTACTGGGCCGACCACCTGGGTATCCTGGTATGGCAGGACATGCCCTCCGTCACGGACAGCCGCTATGGGATGTGGGAGCAGTTTGACTTCATCACCCCGGAACAGGATGCTGCGTGCAATCCGTATGCCGACAGCAAGGAGGCGCTGGCCCATCATCTGGCGCCCTGGCTGGGCATTGTCCGGCAGCATATGACCTTCCCCAGCGTCGTGGTATGGGTGCCCTTCAACGAAGGCTGGGGCCAGTACGAAACGTCTTTCTTCGTGGAGGAAACCCACCGGGCCGATCCTTCCCGTCTCATCAACTCCGCTTCCGGCGGGAATTCCCTCCGGGGGGTGGGCGATATCTTCGACAGCCACAATTATCCGGATCCGCACATGAAATTCACCTCGGATAAGCAGCAGATCGATGTCCTGGGCGAATACGGCGGCATCGGCTGGGCCGTGGAAGGCCATCTGTGGGAGCCGGACCGCAACTGGGGATATGTGAAGTACCAGAGCGGGGAGGAGGTGCTGGCGCAGTACCGGGTCTATGCAGAGCAGCTGAAGGAAACCATCGCCCTGGGCGCCGCCGCGGCCGTTTATACCCAGACTACGGATGTGGAAATTGAGGTGAACGGCCTCATGACCTACGACCGCGCCATTGTCAAGATGGATGCGGACAGCCTCCGCGCCATCAACCGCGGTGTGATCGACTTCGCCAACGGCTTGCAATAACCCTGTTCACGGACTAGGGAGGATACGCACCCCACTTATTTGCAAAGCATGATATCCAGAATCATCCGGTCCGTGGCTTTCATGCCCACGGAGCCGATGGCCCCCAGGTTGCGGATGGTCTTTTCCACGTCGTCCTCGATGATGCCGTCCGTGGAAGGGATGCAGGTGCCCCGCAGGGCCAGCACCGCCGACTGCACGGCGCAGGAGACGCCGGAAGCCACTTTCATGGCGCAGCCCACCTTGGCGCCGTCGCACACCATGCCGGTGATGTTGCCGGCCATGTTCTTGATGGCCGCGCTGATGGCCTCCACGCCCCCGCCCTGCAGATAGACGATGCCGCAGGCGGATCCTGTGGACGCCACCACACAACCGCAGAGTGCCGACAGTTTACCCAGGAAGCTCTTGATGTGGATGGCGACCAGATTGCTCAAAATCAAGGCACGGGCCAGGGGTTCATCGGCCACGTCGTACTTGAGGGCATAGGCGATGATGGGCATGCTGACGGTAATGCCCTGGTTGCCGCTGCCGCTGTTGGACATCGCCGGCAGGGTACAGCCCGCCATTCGGGCGTCCGATGCCGCGGCGGTCAGGCCCATGGCGAAGCTCAGGAAATCGTCGCCGAACACTTCCTGCTGGTTTTCCCGGATGGCCTTGCCCACCTTGAGGCCATAATCGCCCTCCAGTCCCTCGCGGGCAAGGGCCAGGTTCAAGGTCCGGTCTTCCAGGATAAAGGCGATGTCCTCAAAGGGCATCCGCGTGGCGAAATCGTAGATTTCCTGCACGGTCAGGCCGTAATCCCGGGAATCGCTGTCCACGGAAGCGGCGCCGGATTCGGAGGACATGAGGATCCGGTCCGCGAAGCTGGTTTCCACGATGCGGTCGTGGTCGTCCTCGATGATGGCATAGGCGTGCGGGTCCACCTCCGCGCTGGCGCGGGCACCGCCCTCCAGGGAAACGGTGGCTTTCACGTACAGGAGGCGCTCGGTATCGGCCACGGAGACGCAGACCGCCTTGCTGGCGACCAGTTCCTTGGCACGGTCCACTTCGGCGGGAGAGAGCCGGGCCAGCACTTCCAGGCCCAGGGAAGAATCCCCGCAGACGGCCCCCAGGG
>Ga0310690_10010405_pt1 | contig 11577 bp, 6 predicted proteins | sample AusTroGonzalo_MG_2_FD_207661 | JGI IMG/M metagenome (GOLD analysis project Ga0310690, IMG submission 207661) | Bovine rumen microbial communities from tropical cattle in Woodstock, Queensland, Australia - Gonzalo_04 (v2) (version 2) | ecosystem: Host-associated > Mammals > Digestive system >...
ATGAACAAGAAATTTCTTTCAATCATGCTCATGGCCGCCGCCACGACGGTCGCCACAGCTCAGGTCACGCCCTACGGCTGGCGCGGCCCGGAACACAATGGTAATTACCCCGACTCGCAACTGTTAAGCGAATGGCCGGAGGCCGGTCCCGAGCTCGTCTTCGAGACCGAGGACGCCGGCAAGGGCTACTCCTCGCCGCTCGTCGTGGACGACAAGGTGTACATCACCGGCCTGAACGAGGACGGCACGCAGGAAGTCTTCCAGTGCTACACCCTCGACGGCAAGAAGCAGTACACCGTCGAGTACGGCAACCCCTGGAAGCAGTCCTATCCCGAGACCCGCACCACGCCCGCCATCATGGACGGCAAGGCCTACGTCATCAGCGGCATGGCCGAGATTGTGTGCATCGACATTGCCGATGGCTCAATCGTGTGGAAGGTTGACGGCGGCACGAATTACGAGCGCCAGACCGGCATGTGGGGCACGTCGGAGTGCCCGCTGGTCTTCGACGACAAAGTCATCTACACGCCCTGCGGCAACATGACCACGATGGTGGCGCTGAACCGCAACACCGGCGAGGAAATCTGGAAGACGCGCGCCATCGGCGAGAAGTCGGGCTACGTCTCACCCATCATGATCGAATACAATGGCAAGCGCCAGATCATCGGCTCTACCTGCCAGACCGTCGTCGGCGTCAATCCCGACAATGGCGAGATTGAGTGGACCTTCGACGACTGGGGACCCCGTCACACGGGCGACGGTGGTGGCCGTCCGGGACGCGACAACATCGCCCCCAACTCGGCCCTCTACAAGGACGGCAAGATCTTCTTCTGCCACGGCTACGACATCAACGGCTTCCAGCTCCAGCTCGCCGACGACCTGAAGAGCGTCACCTGTACCTGGCGCACCGAGACCCTCGACACCCACCATGGCGGCTACGTGCTCGTCAACGGCAAGATCTTCGGCTCCAACTGGATCAACAACAACGACGGTGCCTGGTGCTGCGTCGACTGGGAGACCGGCGAGACCAATTACGAGGAAAAATGGACGGGTGGTGCCGGCAAGGGGTCTATCATTTCAGCCGACAACAAACTCTTCATCTATGACGAGCGCCGCGGCTTCGTGGGTCTGGTCAACCCCACGCCCGAGAAGTTCGATGTCATCAGTAAATTCCGCGTGGCCAAGGGCAGCGGCCCCTACTGGGCGCACATGCACATCAACAACGGCATCCTGTATCTAAGGCACGGCGAGTACTTCGCGGCCTATAAGATTAAATAAGTCAATAATAAAGGAGTGGTTGCAGCCACTCCTTTATTGTTAAATGATTCTGTGCGTCGGGTTAGGTCGTCCGGGCTGCAGGAAGCGCCAGGCGAGGATCTCGTTGTCGTACTGGTCGTCGATGGCGGTGGCGAGCACGTCCTTCACTATTTCATTCAGGTGTTCGGGCGTGGTCTCGACGCGGGCGTTGACGATGAGTTTCAGGTTCTCGCCCGAGCCGGCTGTACCGCGCAGTTGCAGGGTGGCGGCATCGCCCGTGATGTTGCCGACGGCGTACTGCGGTCCGTTTTCTGCAATCACCTTGATGTGGCCAACGCGCAACTTCTCCTTCTTCACTGCCTTGGCCAGTCCGTTCATGATGTCCTTCAGCAGCGTGTCCCAATAGGCGGGCGTACTGCTGGTGACCGCCACGGTGCCGTTGAGCCAGCCGAGGACGGCCTCTCCGTGGGCGTACTTGTCGTAGTCGATGTCGAGAATCTTCTTGCCGCTGCCCTGACGGTTGGCCACCTCGTTGAGCCACTCCATCACGCCGATGCCGTTCTGCACACTGGCAGTCATCACCGTCGTGTGGGGGAAGCAGGTTTGCGTGTCCTTCTTCAGTTTCTCCAGTTCAGCCTCCGTCAGCAGGTCGGTCTTCGTGATGAGAATCACCTCGCTCTCTTCCAACTGCTTGCGATAGATGTAGGCGGCATCCTCATGCAGCCCGCCGTCGCCGCCGTAGATGATCGACTTCAGTCGCATGGGGTCTGAGAGGCCCGTCAGGGGCGACACGATCACTTCCGTATCGAGGTATTTCTTCAGCGGACGGATGATGGTAGCGGTCAGGTCAGCGCAGCTGCCTACAGGCTCGGCCAGTATCACATCGGCCTCCATCTCCTTGCGGAGTCCTTTGATGGCATTGGTAAAGCCGTCGAAGTTGCAGCAGAAGCAGCTACCCGCCACTTCCTTCACCTGCAGGTTAGCCTGTCGCAGCAGTCGGCTGTCCACCAGTTCAGGCGCCTGGTCGTTGGTGATCAGTCCTACGCGCAGTCCCTTGGCCATCAGCCGCTGCGCCACGTCCCAAATAAGGGTTGTCTTGCCGGCACCTAAGAATCCGCCGGCGATAATCAGTCTGGTCTGTTTCATTGTCTTTATAATTTATGTGATTTTATCTGCGCAGCCATTCCCCGCCCCTTAAGGGGAGGGGTTAGGGGTGGGGTCTGTTTATCGGTTCCAGTATATATTTGAAAATGAGCGCGGCGACCATACCACCGAGAATGGGCGCGAGGACATAAACCCAGAACCAGCCGCCGACGGCATCGGGCAGCGCAGCACTGCCCCAGCCCATCAGCCAGGCCACGAGGCGGGGGCCGAAGTCACGCGCAGGATTGAGTCCGGCCTGCGTGAGCGGCGCCACGAAGAAGATGATGCTCGATACGGTGAGGCCGATGAACAGCGGCTGCAGGTCGGACGAGGGTTTGCCCACGTTGCAGTCCTCCGTTAGCCCGAAGATGAAGAGGGCGAGCAGCATCGTGCCGAAACCTTCCGCCAGCATGGCGAGGGGCAGCGAGACGGTGGCGATGGCGTCGCCGGGGTTGGGATAGAACTCGCCGAACATGCGGGCGGTATCCACCGAGGCAGCGGTGCCCCTCACAATCTCGTGCGTCAGCTCATAATGCGCAATTGACGGGCCAAAAAGGATGTAAAGCATGGCTCCCGCTACGATGGCACCTGCGAACTGAGCCGCCAGATAGCCTGGCAGCAGCTTCGCCTTCATACGGCCTGCCACGACCATCGCCACCGAAACAGCGGGGTTCAGGTGGGCGTTGCAGATGTGGCGCGTCAGGAATATGGCCAACGTGACGCCGATACCCCACACAAGTCCAATCTGAAAGATACTGTTATACTCTCCGAAAAGCACGGCCACAGCCACACTGCTGCAGCCAAACAGCGTGAGGATAAACGTCCCCAGCATTTCACCAATGATTCCTTTCATGCTCTGATGATCATTTAATTCTGCAAAAGTAATCAATATCCGCACACATAGCACCACCCTTTCTTTCCAACACGAAAAAAGAAAGCGTGATAACGAAAGGATTTAAGACTGACACATTGAATGTGTAGAACCAAGATGGATGATTAAGTGTTTTCTCATTAACTGCATTATAGTTTATATGTCAATCCGGCCCGGAGTTCGAAGGTCCTGGCATTCACGTCCTCGAAGTCGCGATAGTGGGCATGGCGCCAAAAATAACTACCTCGCAAGTCAAGGGAGAGGTGACGGCTGAGGAAGACACCGAAATTGCCATTGAAAGCCATCATGCGGGTGTTGCCCGGGTCGCCCTGTGCGTTGGTATAGTCGAGCTCGAATCCCGTTTTGTCTTCCCACTCTGTACGGTCATAGCCTTTCCAAGTGAAGATGTGGAAGTAGTTGGCATCAATGTACATATAGCCCACCTTCGCAATATCCATGCGTGTCTGAATCTTGGCCGAGAAGCCACTGCCCATGTTATAGTCGCGTTCCTGAATATAGAGGTAGTCGCTGAGTGAGCCGCCGAGCAGGATGCCGCTAAGGAAGATTCGCTGCTCCAGGTTCATGCGCGCTCTCAAGTTGGGAAAGCGGTAGATGAGACCAGGACCCACAGAGGCTGCCTCGCTGATGCGATAGGGGATAAGGTCGGTGCCATCCTTCACGGCCTCGGAGTTGTAGAAATTGAAGTGTTGGAAGATACCGAAGTCGGCCTCAAACATCTTCTTGTCGGCGACAGGTGTTCCCCAGATGCGTCCCAGAAGGTTCAGACGGTTCACGGCTGGCTGGTTGCTGGAGAAGCCGAAGGTCACGTAGGAACGGAAATACGAAAACGGCTTGTTCTCCTCGTTGTCGTAGGCATCGCCATACTCCATTCCCAACTCCAGGTAGGGGTTGTGCTCGCCACGGAACAGGGCGCGGTCGTCGGCCAGATAGCGGGAGCCGACCGAGATGCTATAGCTCACGGGGATACGGCTGTAGTCGTGGTAGAGGTAATTTTGGTTCTTCACCTTCCATGCCTCACCAGTCAGGACACGCTTGAATCCCTTCATCGGCGAGACGAGGGCACCGCCTAGCTCACGGAGGAAACGGCTGAAGCCTCGTTCGCGGTCGTCGTAGAACAGGTCGCTGATGCGGAAGGTGATCTCACCGATACAGGTGCCGCCGATAGAGGTGGCCATGAGGTCGTTGATGGCAGGGGGCGTAATCTCGCCGAAGAACTCCCACATCAGTGAACCGGCTATAGCACAGGGGAATGCCTCGAAGTACGTCAACCCATTGGAACGGGCCGAGTTGAAATAGAGGTTGCCGTGGTAAGGATGGGCAAACAGGTTGGTGTTGAAGTTGTCGTTGTCCCATACGAAGGCGTTCTTGAAGTTGTTCTTTACACTGTGGATGCTGATCTGGGCAAACTCCTCGTTGAGAACCCATGCATCCCAGCGCTGCACGAAGGCATTGACCGTAAAGATCATTGCTGCCGTGCGCAGGAAGTTCTTCTTGGGCGGGAGTGCGAGGCGGCTGTCATCGCCCATCATATCCTCTTCGGAGTGCAGGCGCAGCCTTTTGTCCTTATTGCTGTTATAGCCGGCATAGCGGTAGGTCAGGCCTACCTCGCCAATCATGCGGTGGCGAAAACTCTCGTTGTGGCTGTAGTAGCGCGTGTCGCCGTAGCCCACGGTGCCGAAGATACCATATTTCTTGCTGAGCTGGTAGTCCAGGTTCAGGCGTGCTTCCAAGGAATAGAGGCGCTCAGGACCGTCAGTGGAGTGCTCCTGGAACGTTTCGATGTGGAAAAAACCCACATCGCCGCTCAACGACAGCTTCGGTGTCAGTTGGAAGTATTGGCCGATACGGTAGAAAATGGTTCCTGAGAATTTCTCGTCAAGTCCCATGTAATGTGTGCCTGCGCCAATGATGTTATAGGTGGAGCGGTTGCGGAAGCGCAAAGCCATGTTAGCCTTCGAACTGGTGCCCGCGAAGGCCATAACGTCAATACGTGTCTTGGGGTTGACGTTGATCAGACCATAACGCTTTGTCGAGGCAGTATCACCCGAAAAGTTGATAAGACCTATCTGTACGCCCTTCTGATAATTGCGGTAGATGTAGTTGAACAGGCCCAACTGCACGCCCCGAAGGGTGTCGGTCGCGTTGCGGAAAGCAACCTGCAAGCCCTTCAGCGTTCCCAGGTTCTGGTTGGTAAAGCCCGTCAGTTGCAGACCGTTGGCCTCGCCTATTACGATGTTGTTGAGCGCCGAGAGTTGTAGACCCTTCATCCCGTCGTAGGCCACATTGCTAAAGCCTGACAGTTGTAATCCGTTAGCATTTTCGGCAATGTTAGACACGGGCGAGAGCTGTACGCCCTTCACAGAGTCGGCAATATTGACAAAACCTAAGCCTACATTTGCACTGCTCTCATGCTGCTTTTGGGACTCTTGCGCCTTATTGGAAGTCATTTGTGCCTGTGTACTCAAGACTGCCATCGTGACAACTATGATAACCGTTAAAATCTTTTTCATAAAGCTTAAATTGTTTAATTCATTCTGCTGTGATCTTTTACAAAGAACAGCGCTACAAAGGTACGGAATTCTAATGGAATAATACTCGGGAATCTATTTTTTTTGCCTTTTTCAACAAAAAATGGCAGAGAAGTGCAAAATATAGCGAAGATGCAGTACATCGACATAAAGTATGCAGAGAAAAGAATTGTTAAATATTGGATAATCGTGATATAATCAGAAAAAAAACTGTATCTTTGCGGAACTAAAACATGATGTTATGAATATTAAAAAGACTATTAATTGTTTGATGATGATCGTATCAATCATTATTTTTTCATTGGCCTTGTTCAGTTGTGGCGGTGGTAGCGACAACTCTGATCCAGAGCCAACTGTTACAGCTCCAACGGTGGTTTCTACGTCACCGAGTAATAATGCAACGGATGTTCAGACGGGAACAATCAATGTTCAGATCACCTATGATCAGGTGGTGAGTCTTGACAAAAGTAAGAGTCTGACCATAAGTGGTGCTTCTGCCAAGGGAGATGCCGCGGTCAGTGGTAAGGTGGTGACTATTCCCGTAGAATGCAACGAATACGAGACAAAGGTGACCCTTGCCATCCCAGAGGGCTTCGTCTATGTGACAGGCGCAAAAGGTGCGGCCTATACCCTCAGCTTCACAACAGCCCAGTCACCTGCAGGGACGGAATTTGAGTCAGCAGCAGCTGCGGTGAAGAAAATGATTGCGGGATGGAATCTCGGAAACACCCTCGACGCATGGTCTTCCAGTATCGCTGCGGGATCATCCACAGACAAATATGAGACCTGTTGGGGCCAGCCGGTCGTGGAAGAGTACCTGATGAAGAAGTTCAAGGAGAAAGGCTTTACTGCCATACGCGTGCCTGTGTCGTGGTTCCAGAAGATGGATGCAGATGGTAATGTCAGGGATGACTGGATGAATCGTGTTGAGACGGTCGTGAATTATGTCCTCAACAATGGTATGTACTGTATCTTGAATGTGCATCACGATACAGGCTCTGGGTCGCAGGCCTGGCTCAAGGCAGAGACGGCCAACTATACCGCTAACAGCGCTAAGTTCAAGAAACTATGGACGCAGATTGCCAATCGTTTCAAGAACTATAACGAGAGGCTCGTGTTTGAGGGCTATAATGAAATGCTGGCAGGAACTGATGGCGTCGGAACAGGTGCCCAGTGGAATCAACCACAGGACCTGAATAACCTTCAGGCAATCAATAACTATGCGAAGGATTTCGTGGAGGCTGTACGCGCCACAGGCGGTAATAACCAGTATCGCAATCTGGTGGTGACTACCTATAGCGCTGCTCATAGTGGCAGGACGTTGTCAGACTTTGTGGTTCCGACGGATCCCTGTGGCAATCAGAACCATCTCGCTGTCGAGATTCATTCCTATGATCCTTGGGACTGGGTGAACACCTATAAGATGAAGTGGACTTCAGAGTGTACGACCGTCATTACAAATATGTTCAAGGATCTGGATAAGTATTTCATATCGAAGGGTTACCCCGTCATCATCGGTGAATATGGATCTAACGGTAATAATGAGAAGACCATCAATGGCAATTCCTCGAATGCGGAGAAGATAGAAGCAGCCAAGCAGGCCAGTGATATGACCAGTCTCTGTAAGCAATATGGTGCTGCGGGATTCTATTGGATGGGAATCGTAGATGGCAACGATCGAAAGGAAGCAAGTTTCAAATGGAGTATGGATCAGGTTGCTAACGCCATCGTCAATGCCAGCAAGTGATGATATGTAGAAATAAAAGAAGCGCCCGTCATAACAACGGGCGCTTCTTTATTTATTTGTAGTAGAGTTTCAGCGGTAGGTATCCGCTACCTGTGAGGAGCAGATGCTTTTCGTCGAGCGTTCCGACAATCGGGTCATCACCGAAGTTGATCTCTATGGTGAATGACCCATCGCCATTGTCAATCATGCGTTCAGCCATGTTGTTGGGCGAGATGTCATTGTCTTTACCCATCCACTGGGTATCCCACCATCCGTTGGTGATGCGTACCTGATACCAGTCATCCACGGGCTTGAACACCATGTAGAAGGTTCCGGTCTTGATCTTGTCCCAAATCTCCTGCGGGAAGGTGGTGATACACTCGTTGTTGCCGTCATGGCCGTCAAGGCCGAAGCGATAGACGCCGTTCCAGTTAACGGTAGTACTACCACCGTTTTCCCAGAATACGGTCTCCTTGCCTCCACCGTTGCCTTTGATGATGTCGATGAAGTAGATTTCCTCGACGGTGTAACCGCTACCCGTGAAGAGCAGATGCTTCTGGTCAAGCGTCTCAACGATAGGATCGTCACCGAAGTTAATCTCAATGTAGAACGTGCCGTCGCCATTGTCGATAATGCGCTCAGCCATGTTCCAAGGAGCAATGTCGTTATCCTTGCCCAGCCACTGGACATCCCACCATCCGTTGGTGACACGGACCTGGTATTGTGTTGGGTCGGGGGCACTATACTTCATGTAGAAGGTTCCGGTCTTGATCCTGTTCCAGACATCCTCCGGGAAGGTGGCAATACACTCGTTGTTGCCGTCATTGCCGTCGAGACCGAAGCGGTAGGTGCCACTCCAGCTGATTGCACCGGCAGAACCGTCGTTCTTCCAGACGGTGGTCTTCACTTCCTGATCTTCGCCGCCTTCACCTTCTACCCAGACTTCCTCTTCGGTGTAGATCTCTAACGGGGTGTAGCCGCTACCCGTGAAGAGCAGATGCTTCTGGTCAAGCGTTTCAACAAGCGGATCGTCACCGAAGTTGACCTCAATGTAGAACGTGCCGTCGCCATTGTCGAGAATGCGCTCGGCCATGTTCCAAGGAGCAATGTCGTTATCCTTGCCCAGCCACTGGACATCCCACCATCCGTTGGTGACGCGGATCTGGTATTGCGTCGGGTCGGGGGCAGTGTACTTCATGTAGAAGGTACCAGTCTTGATAATATTCCAGACATCCTCCGGGAATGTGGTGATACATTCGCCATTGTCGTCGTGGCCGTCAAGACCGAAGCGATAAATGCCGTTCCAGCTGACTGCCTCTGTACCGTTGTTCTTCCAGATCGTGGTTCTCACAGTTTCCCAGTGGCCACCGCCAGACGATGGTTCGTAGGTCAGTTCCGGCATCGCAATCACCTGTCCGTCGTAGGTATGGAGATAACCCACGAAGGTTCCTTTGTAGATATTCTTCAGTGGAACATTGAAGACAAGCTTGTTGGTGCCTTTGCGATAGAAATCCTTGTGGTCGATCAGCTGTGGAACAGAATCGGGGTCGAGCAGCTCGACACTGTTGATAAACTCCAGGTCGGTGCCATACACTTCAATCTGTTCACCACCGGAGGCGGTCTCACCAGGCTGTTTCGAGAATCCCATCACATTGGTATGACCGAGTGTCAACGGCAGGCGCGACTCGGCCTGGTCGTTGGCGGTGCGCACGATAATCTTTCCACCGTTGGCGGGGATGCCCGACGGGGTGTTAACCCTGATCATGTCGTTGCTGACAATCTCGAAATTGGTCACTTTCGTGCCACCAGGGAATTCAATTTCCGTAGCAGCATCGAAACCGGAACCATTGATGGTGATCGGCTGATTGGTGACAACCTTCGTCGGGAAGAAAGCCTTGATGCCCAATCCGACGTTAGCCGAACCATTGTCATCGTCGTCTGCGCAGGCTATGAAGGTGGTACTGATGAGAACCACCGCAAGCAGCGCACCTAAATATTTGATTATATGCTTCATATTATTATGCATTATGAATGATGAATTATGCATTATTTATTATCCTTACCATCCTGGGTTCTGCGTCAGGTTGGGATTCTTCTTCCGTTCCGTCTCAGGAATGGGATAGAAATTGAACTTCTCATCCCACTGGCGGGTAATCGTAGAGCGTGTGAGCATCAGACTGCTGCTGATGCCGGCCACCTGAATGTTCCTGAAATACTGGGCGCCCTTCTTCCAACGGCGTACATCCCAGAAACGATGGTTCTCGAAAGCCAGCTCCACCAGGCGTTCGCGCTCATAGCGCTCTACCCATGCCTCACCATCCTCGGTGAATTTCGGCATCTGGATGTCGGCGCGATTGCGCAGCACGTTGATGGCCTCGTTGGCGGTCATGCCGTAGGTGGCATCGTTTGCGCTGCCAGTGGCATTATAGACGGCCTCGGCATAGTCGAGATAGAACTCTCCCAGGCGGAACAGTATCCATGTGTGACGGCTGAAGGTCTGGTTGTCAGCTGTGGTGACACACGAACCGTCGACGTACTTCTTAAGATAATAGCCCGTGGGGGTGGCTCCATACTTCGGTGCGGCATTGAATCCGCCGATGTACGTCTCTATCTCCTTTGCCTGGGCGCCGTTGCTGGGCCACGTGTCGCCGTTTTTCACCACCGTAAGTGCAAAGCGCGGGTCAAGGCCTTCATACGGATCGACGATATTGAGGTCGATGCTGCCTGGATAGCGCTGGGCAAAGGTCTCTCCATTGTCCTGATACTCATACTGGTCAACCAGGCTTTGGGTGGGACAGTTGCCCGAAGAACCGTTCTCTACACCTACGGGATAGTTGGCCATTTCGAAGTCGTTGCTGTCGCCACGTCCGAGACCGAAGATCAGTTCTGCATTGAAGAAGGCGTCGCGTCCCCACAAAGAACCGTATGAGCTGAGCTTCAGTCCCCATGTGGAGGCATTGTCGAGGATATACTTACAAGCCTCGGCAGCCTTGGCCCATTTTGCCTTGTCACCTGTCGGGTTGTGAAGCGGTGAGGCAGCATAGAGCAGCGTGCGTGCCTTGAGGGCAAAAACGGCAATACGCGTGGCGCGTCCCACTTCGGAGTTGACTTCCGTAATATATGAAACAGGCAGATAGGGTGCGATGGCATCACACTCGTCGACGATGAACTTCACGATCTGGTCTGCCGGGGTGCGCTCGATGTTATTAGCCTGCCCGTTGGTAAGCGTGGTTGTCACCAGAGGTACGTCGCCATAGGTCTTGAACAACTCGAAATAGAAGTAAGCCCTGAGGAAACGCAGTTCATAGGGGAACAGCTCCATCTGTTCCACCCATTTGTCATAGTTGCTGTTATACTTCCAGTCAGAGATATCAGCCTCGTCTAACTTCTCCAGATACATGTTGACATCAGCAATGGCTGTATAGGCCTTTGTCCAGGTGTTGGAGAAGGGATTGGCCGGACTCCATCCGCCATTCACATAGCTGTTGACGGCGCCTGTTTCGAGGGCATATTGGGCCTCGTCGGTAGCGCCGGCAAGGAAGTAGGCACTGTTTGCGGCCAACTCATTATTATATACCTGCGCATAGACGTCGAATATCAGGTTCTTGAGTCCTTCACCGAAATATTCGTAGGTCCATGCCTCGTCGCGGGTGGTCTCCTCCGTGTAGTTAAGATCGCCGCAGGAGGCAAGCAGGAGACAGGAGACAGTAGTCAGGAGACTGTAGGAAACTCTTGCCACTACCTTATTATATTTAATTGTACTCATATTATGATGCATTAGAATTGTACAGAAAGACCAATATTCACACTCTTCATCACCGGATAGCCAGTGTTGAGATTCTCGGCATCCATGGCGTCGATATTGTCGAAGGACAGGAGGTTCTGTCCCTGTACGAATACCCTGACACTTGAAACCTTCAGAGGCTCAATGACTGAAGCAGGCAACTTGTAGTAGACCTCGCAGTCGCGCAGTTTCAACCAGCTGACGTTGCGATACCAGATGGTGGAGTTCTGAGCGTTATTAGCCACAT
>Ga0310690_10010406_pt1 | contig 11577 bp, 8 predicted proteins | sample AusTroGonzalo_MG_2_FD_207661 | JGI IMG/M metagenome (GOLD analysis project Ga0310690, IMG submission 207661) | Bovine rumen microbial communities from tropical cattle in Woodstock, Queensland, Australia - Gonzalo_04 (v2) (version 2) | ecosystem: Host-associated > Mammals > Digestive system >...
GGGATCTGTCCGTCTGTATTATTCGAGCCTTTGCTGCTGTTATTGCTGTTGCCGCCGCTTCCATTATTGTTTCCGCCGTTATCTGAGGGATCCTGCTTATATGTGAATGAACCGCTGTCCGGAGACGCTATCTGCATAAGACCGCTGTCAAGAGCGTAGATCGTATTGCCGTCGGCATACAAGTACCGCACACTTTGGCTGCACTGATAACTGCATATTGTTTTACCGGTGTCGATATCGCAGCCGTAGATCACGGAACCTGACGGATAATACAGCATACTCCCGATAACGCAGGCTATGCCCGCATCCGCGCGAGCGTCGGTCTTGACCGAGCTTGTGACCTGATCGCCGCTTACTATCTGTACTCTGCCGCTGCCTGATAAAATAACGTCGTCGCAAACAGGCAGGATAGGGGAGGAGGCGTCGGCTCCGCTTATCAGGCTCATACTGCCGCCGCTGATATAATAAAGATCGTCGGCGCATACGGCATATATCCCGGAGTCATATCCGCTCGCGGTATATGCGACATAGTCGGGGAACGAGAATGAGCGCTTATACGAGCCGTAGTAGGTGTACTGCTCCAGTCTGTTATCATTTTCTATGTAGATGTAATCGCGGTCACAGCAACAGCAGTCGCCGGTATATACCAGTCGACCGTTCAACGCGAAGCTGTCCAGCGTATCGTACGATATATCGTATACGGTCACGACAAGCTGATCGTTTACAGGATCGTTGCAGAACATCACGACTTTATTGTCCGCGGCACACACCGTGTCTATGCTGTATTCCAAACGCAGATCGGCGGTAACGTCGTACGTACCGAACGATGTAACGGTCGCGTTCTTTCCGCTGAAGCTTACGGAATATATCCCACGGCTGTCGGAGAACACCCACGGCTCCTGAGCGGCTTCTACCGTATACGATATGACAGATGACGCGATCGTCATAATCATAAGTATTATACTAATTGCTTTCTTCATAATCCACGCATACCCATCAGTTGATTGATCTAAAGCAATCATAACATGATATAAAACTATTATCAAGTAGAAAACACTTGACAATATCAGAAAAACAAAGTAAAATATCATTTGCAATACGGAAGCGTATCGAAGTGGTCATAACGGGCCTGACTCGAAATCAGGTAGTCCTCACGGGCTCGTGGGTTCGAATCCCACCGCTTCCGCCATTTGAATGAGAGCAGGTATACCCGTAAGGGTGTGCCTGCTTTCTTCATCTGTACAGCGGCAAGCGGTGGGATTCGAAGGCGACCGTGCCAAGGTTCAAGCCGTGCGAAGAACCGCAGGTAAAAATGATCCGGAGAATCATTTTTAGGGAGAGCGAAGATTGAACGCTTATGCTCGCTGTTTGCTCCTAAGACGAGATATTTGTTCAGTATACGATCAACGTACACCGCTTCCGCCATTTGAATGAGAGCAGGTATACCCGTAAGGGTGTGCCTGCTTTCTTCATCTGTACAGCGGCAAGCGGTGGGATTCGAAGGCGACCGCGCCAAGGTTCAAGCCGCGCAGAGAACCATCAGCTCTTTATTTTTATTTGACATAAATATCCTCAGTTGTTATAATCAATCTGAAAAGCGGCTGATGAAACATTTTAATTTCATAATTGTTAATGTTCACTGTTAGCGTATCGCCGCAAAACAAATAAGGGGAGATCATCAATTGGCTGAGAAAACCGAAACCCAAAAAATGGGACCGCTCAAAAGATATCATATCAATCTTATCGGCAGGATCAAAGAGAACAAAGGCGTTTTCATCGTCTATACCATCCTCAGGATACTCATCGTAGTCGCCATGGTCAGAAGCATCATGATCGGCAACTATGAAGGTACCGCGACCTGTATACTGTCGCTGCTGCTGCTTTTGCTGCCGAGCTTCCTTGAAGGCGCTATGCGTATCAGTATCTCACCTCTTTTTGAAGCAATCATTTACTGCTTTATCTTCGCGGCAAATATCCTGGGCGAGCTAGCGCACTTTTACGCGCATATCCCGATTTGGGATACCATGCTGCATACACTCAACGGCTTTTTGTTCGCTGCGGTCGGTTTTTCTACGGTAGACTTACTGAACCGCAGCAGCAAGAACGTCAAGCTGTCAGCTCTGTATCTGACTCTAGTGGCGTTCTGTGTTTCAATGACCGTCGGCGTAATGTGGGAGTTCTTCGAGTGCGGTATGGATCTGTTCTTCGGCAAGGATATGCAGAAAGACTTTATCGTCACCAGCTTCCAGTCCACCAAGCTCGATCCCGCGAACAGCCAGTTTGCCGTTCCCGTTAAGGATATCATATCGACGGTGATCAACACCTCATCCGGAGAGACATATAATATCGACGGCGGTTATCTTGATATAGGTATCCTGGATACCATGAAGGATCTGTTCGTAAACTTCATCGGCGCGGTCGTGTTCTGCATCTTCGGCTTTATCTATGAGAAGGTCGGCGAGAAGAGCAAGGTAGCGTCTACCATAGTCAAAGGTATGAAGGTCCAGCCGGTATCTGAAATGAAAGACTACTCCGAAGACGTACAGAAAGCTGTCCAAGAGAAAAAGGCCGAACGAGCTGAGAAGAAAGCCGCTAAGAAAGAGCAAAAATCATCCAAGTGATCCCAGCGATCGAATCAAGATCCACAGACAGAGGAACTATATACTATGGACAATCTGCAATTCACCAACGAAGCTGTAGCCGGAATGGTCACGCAAGGCGTTCTGATGATGCTTATCCCGATCATCATGCTGATAATCTGGCAGGTAAAGACACACTATAACATAGCTCCCGTCGTCATCGGAGCGGCGACATGGTTCGTGTTCGCGATAGTGCTGAAGATCGCTCCTGCGTATTTCCTGATACAGGCGGACAATCCCGTAGCCAAAGCCGTCAGCGGGAATATATGGCTGAGCTTTATCGTAGCGGGACTGCTCGCGGGAGTGTTTGAGGAAACAGGACGATTCCTCGCATTAAGGTTCGTGCTGAAAAAGTACGCGCACAGACGGACTGCAATATCCTACGGTATCGGTCACGGCGGTTTTGAGAGCATATATATCGGGTTCCAGACATTGTCGTTGGCTGTTGTCGGGATACTGCTCAGCAGCGGACACGCGGATATGATACTCGGGAACAACACCGATGAAGCAACAATTTCTCTGGTTGCGTCACAGCTGCAGCCATATGCGAACGTAGTGTTCTCAGAGTGTATGCTAGGAGTATTCGAACGACTGCCTGCGATCACTGTGCATATCGCGTTCTCGGTGTTGGTGTTCGCCGCGGTGAGGGAGAGGCGTTATCTGCACCTGTATCCGGTCGCGGTCATACTGCACGCGCTGTTCGACTTCTCGATAGTGTTCTACAGAGCCGGATATGTTTCAGTCTGGGTGATGGAACTCGGGTTGGCGGTCATAGCTGTGCTGATCGCGTTGTTTACGTCGCGCATATATAAAAAGCTCGGGGAAGCTGAGCAGGATATGAATAAGGTTGAGATTGCCACGGGCTGAAGCCCTCGCAATGACTATCTATAGAAAAAAGAGAGCTGTCATGTGGCAGCTCTCTTCTTAGTTTAAGAGATATGATATAACGGAGTTTGACACCAAAAAGCCTTTGACGGTCAGTCGGATGCCTGAATCATCAATGACACACAGACCGTTCTTCTGCAGCCGTTCGGCGGCTTTTATGATATCATCACTGATATCGGTACCGAACCTCTCGCGGTGATCGGAGAAGCGCAAGCCCTCGCTCAGCCTCAGTGCGAGCATTATGTATTCGTCGCTGCTGCCTCCTGCGCCCTCATACTCGGTCTTGCCGTCGTAAAAGCTTTGGAAGTCATCGGGGTAATAGAAGCGCTCGCCGTCGATGAATGAATGCGCCGACGGGCCTATGCCGAGGTACTCGTCGTCGTGCCAGTAGTGCAGGTTGTGGCGGCTCTCAAAACCCTTTTGCGAGAAGTTCGATATCTCGTACTGACGGTAGCCGAGTTCGGCTAATCTATGCACTGCGTGCTCGTATAACGCCGCCTGAGCGTCGTCGTCGAACAGGGGGAGAGTATCTTTGATATGATAGAACCTCGTGCCTTCCTCGATCTTGAGGATGTAGGACGAGATATGCTTCACGTTTTGAGAAGCGCAGAATCCAAGGGTGCGGTCAAGGCTGTCTGTAGTTTGCTCCGGGATTGCGAGCATCACGTCGAGGGAGATGTTGTCAAAGCCGCCTGATTTAGCACGTTCAACAGTGGATTTAACGGCGGATGAGTCGTGCCGTCTGCCGAGGATACGAAGCTCGTTGTCGTTGACGCTCTGCATACCGATGGACAAGCGGTTAAAACCGGCTTTACGCATGGCGGTAAAGTCCAGAGTTGAGGCAGAGGTAGGGTTGACTTCGACGGTGATCTCGGCGTTATCAGTTACGGAAAAGCTGTCGTATATGCTGTTCAGTACTGTGATCAGGCGATCATGGCCGAGCAGGGAAGGGGTGCCGCCGCCGAAATAGACGGTGTCTACAGTGCGGTCGATACGCTCGCCCCAATCAGCAACAGCATTTATAAGCCGTTCGGTGTAGTATGTCATCTGATCCTGCGTTGCTGTACGACTGAAAAAGGCGCAGTAATTGCACTTGCCGTCACAGAATGGGATATGCAGATACAGTCCGATGGGTTTCATAGCGGTGACTCCGATAAATAATTTGGTTGGTCGCAGCGCTCCGTTGTGATTTGAGCTTTGCTCATGATTTGCCTGCGGCATGAATTGGCTGCGCCATGATTTGAGCTGCGCTCATGATAGGGAACGGTATGGCTATGGCAACCAAAGCCGTGATATATCCATACATTTGAAAAACACCATACATAACAGTATGGTGTACTAAGACGCTGCGCGTCAAAAGGGGTGAGGCAGGAACTCGCGTTCCTGCCTCAATTTGGAAGGTATATGAAAAAACTTAGATGAATTCTTGTTTGTAATGCTATTTTAATAAAATCTGCGGCAAAAGTCAAGTGCATTTGTGTATTTTAACGTAGAAAAAACAACCCCAAACTTGTTGACTTTTACCATAAGATAATAGTAAAATTATACCGTATCACCAAAAAACAGTTATTTACTATTGCATATTGCACTATGGATAATGCATATTGCACAATAGCACGGAGGGTAAACTTGAGCACATTGACCGAACAAATCGAGAAGCGCCGGACATTCGCGATCATCTCGCACCCCGACGCAGGTAAAACCACACTTACAGAGAAATTGCTGCTATACGGCGGCGCTATAAACCTCGCAGGCTCCGTCAAGGGCAAGAAGACAGCTAGGCACGCTGTATCAGACTGGATGGAGATCGAGAAGCAGAGAGGTATCTCGGTCACATCATCCGTCCTGCAGTTCAAGTACGACGGCTACTGCATCAACATTCTTGACACCCCGGGACATCAGGACTTCTCGGAGGACACCTACCGTACCCTGATGGCTGCCGACAGCGCGGTCATGGTCATCGACGCTTCAAAGGGCGTTGAGAACCAGACCAAGAAGCTGTTCAAGGTATGCGTCATGCGGCACATCCCGATCATCACCTTCATCAACAAGATGGATCGCGACGCTCAAAGTCCGTTCGATCTCTTGGAGGATATAGAGAACGTCCTCGGCATCAACACCTGCCCGATGAACTGGCCTATCGGCTCGGGCAAGGAGTTCCGCGGAGTCTACGACCGCAAGAAGGGCAAGATACTCGCCTACACCGCCAACAACGGACAGCGTGAGGTGGAGCAGGAGGAGATATCTCTCGACGATCCCGACCTTGAGCAAAAGCTCTTCTACGGGCAGAAGGACATGCTCTTCGACGACATCGACCTGCTCGACGGCGCAGGCAACGAGTTCGACATAGACATGGTTCGAAAGGGTCAGCTGACTCCGGTATTCTTCGGCTCGGCGCTGACAAACTTCGGCGTAGAACCGTTCTTACAGGAGTTCTTACAGCTCACGACGGGACCGCTGCCCAGAGAGGCATATGACCGTCAGAGTGGGGAAGAGGGAGAAGCTGCTGTATCGACCATCGCTCCCGACTCGGATTTCTTCTCGGCGTTCGTATTCAAGATACAGGCGAACATGAACAAGGCTCACCGCGACAGGGTCGCATTCATGCGCATTTGCTCGGGCAGGTTCGACAAGAACATGGAGGTCTACCATGTGCAGGGCAACAGGAAGATGAAGCTCTCGCAGCCTCAGCAGATCATGGCGCAGGAGCGCGAGATCGTGGACGAAGCCTTTGCCGGCGACATCATCGGCGTGTTCGACCCGGGCATGTTCAGCATAGGCGACACCATCGTCACCCCGGGGCAGAAGTTCGCGTTCAAGGGCATACCGACATTCGCTCCCGAGCACTTCGCGCTCGTCCGTCAGAAGGACACCATGAAGCGCAAGCAGTTCGTCAAGGGCATGAACCAGATCGCGCAGGAGGGCGCTATCCAGATATTCCATGAGCCTGAGTCCGGCATGGAGGAGGTCATCGTCGGCGTAGTCGGCGTGCTGCAGTTCGATGTGTTGAAGTACCGCCTCGAGAACGAGTACAACGTAGAGATCATCATGGAGAACACCCCGTACCAGTTCATCCGCTGGATAACCTCCGATGTGGATACAAAGACGCTCGACCTCGCCTCGGATACCAAAGTAGTCGCGGATTTCAAGGAGAACAAGCTCCTGCTATTCCGCTCCGAGTGGAGCATAGACTGGGCGCTGGAGCATAATAAGGGATTGACCCTCCAAGACTTTGGAAACGCAGAATAGAATAGCTATAATCACACTCCCATGGCAGTTTCGCTGTGGGGGTTTTGTTATATTGTAGGGACGACCACCGGTCGTCCGCTTGGCGGAAAGCAACTGCGACCTTTTGCTGCGCAAATGACGCTGCGCGTCCGGACGGTCAATGACCGTCCCTACGGCAACGGACTTGCGTTTCATAGGGCACGGTCGTTCGCTTAATCCCAACGCCGTGATCTGTCATACTTTTGGCAGCATCAACATAAAAGTATGGTGTAAAAAGGCACACGTGCCATGAGGTGGTTATTTTGTTCGAGCTTATATCATACATCAGTCAGTACATCTTCCTGTTCGTCCTGCACGTAGCGCGGGGCGACAGCTTCCCGAAGCCGCTTAAAAAGGCTGAGGAGCAGCATTATCTGGAGCTTGCCGCACATGGCGACATCTCCGCGCGCAACATCCTCGTGGAGCACAACCTGCGCCTCGTCGCGCACATCATCAAGAAGTACTACCAGAACTGCGGCGGTCAGGAAGATCTCGTGTCCATCGGCACTATCGGGCTGATCAAGGCTATCAACACATATGACCCGAGTAAAAATATCAAGCTCTCGAGCTACGCTTCACGCTGCATCGAGAACGAGATCCTCATGCATTTCCGCGGCAACCGCAAGTCGGCGCTGAACATCTCTCTCAACGACGCTATCGACACCGATAAGGACGGCAACCCTCTGACCCTCATGGATATCCTCGCGTCCGATATGGACGTAGCCGAGGACGTAGATACCAAGCTCAAGCTAGAAATGCTCGGCAGGTACATCGACGAGGAGCTGACCGACCGTGAGAAGACCATCATCGAGAACCGCTACGGTATCGGCGGCAGACGGGTCATGACTCAGCGTGAGATCGCGCAGGGGATGAACATCTCGCGCTCATATATCTCCCGCATAGAGAAAAAAGCCCTCGAAAAGCTCAGAAAACGGTATGAAAAATCCTGAGCCGGTTGACTATACCGCGATTTGAAGTATAATAGTATATGGAGCGCACATATAATACTCCGGTGATATTATGAAGCTCAAGACATTTTATATAGTTACCCTGTGCGTGATACTGTTGATTTTTTGCCTGATGATGTACTCGGCGTTCTCAAATATAGCCGCGCGTGCTTCATCGGACAGTATCTCAGATAAGCCCTGTATCATAATCGACGCGGGACACGGGGGAGAGGACGGCGGAGCGGAGGTCGACGGCGTTCTCGAGAAGGACATCAACCTGAGTATTGCAGATAAGGTCGCCGATATGCTGCGCGTCTGCGGCTGTGAGGTTCAGGAGATACGCGACGAGGATGTGTCCGTCTATGACGATGACGCCCGGACTCTTCGGGAGAAGAAGGTGTCTGATCTCAATAAGCGTGTCGAAGTGTTCAACTCCGACGAGCGCAATATAGTCGTCAGCATCCACCAGAACAAGTTCGACAGCAGCGCCTACAGCGGGACCCAGTTGTTCTATTCGACCAACGATCCCGACAGCATGATTTTGGCAGAAGCCATCAGAACATCCGTGGTATCTCTGCTGCAGTCCGACAACACCCGCGAGCTGAAACCTGCAGGCTCGAACATCTATGTGCTCGATCACGCTCAGGTACCTGCGGTGATAGTAGAGTGCGGCTTCCTCTCGAACCCCGATGAACGCCGAAAGCTCACAGAAGAGACCTATCAGCGCGAAATGGCATACTCCATAACCATGGGCGTGCTGGATTACATACAGGCAAATTAATAAAGCTGTCATTCCGAGGAGGGCACTATAAATTGTCATTGCGAGGGAGCTTGCGACCGTGGCAATCTCAACCTTATTTATTGCCCGACGTGGGAATCCCCTTGTCATTAATACTGTTTGATGTGACAGATAGGTATAGTCCCTCTTTGTGGGATTGGACGCGCGGCGTCTTTTTCTCGCAATGACACGATATACATTACAGTAAAGGAAACATCATCATGGCTAAGATCAAAAGCGTTTACATCTGCTCCGAGTGCGGCTACGAAAGCCCCAAATGGTACGGCAAATGCCCCTCATGCTACGAGTGGAACACCATGAACGAAGAGATAAAAGAGCCCGTCAAATCAGGCTCTGCTTCCGCTTCACGCGCTCACGCGGCATATGCTCCGGCTACTCCGATAAAAGAGATCAGCACCACCGACGAGATACGCTACAAGACCGGCTCCAAGGAGCTCGACCGCGTCATGGGCGGCGGCATCGTCAAGGGCAGCCTGATACTGCTCGGCGGCGACCCCGGTATCGGCAAATCCACGATCCTGCTCCAGATATGCGAGCACCTCGGCAAGTCGCTGAAGATACTCTACGTGTCAGGTGAAGAGAGCAAGCGCCAGCTGAAGCTCCGCGCCGACCGTCTGGGCGTGAACTCGGACAACCTGTTCATCCTGACTCAGACAGATGTTGAGCTCGTGTGTGAGACCATCCGTCAGGACAAGCCCGATCTCGTCATGATAGACTCCATCCAGACGATGTCTTTGTCTGAGCTGAACTCTTCGCCCGGCTCGGTGACTCAGGTTCGCGAGTCGACAAACTACTTCATGCGTACCGCAAAGAGCCTCGATATCCCGATGATAATCGTCGGTCACGTAAATAAAGAGGGCTCGATAGCAGGCCCCAAGGTGCTCGAGCACGTAGTCGACGCAGTCCTGCACTTCGAGGGCGACAGGCAGATGACCTACCGCATACTCAGGGCTGTCAAGAACCGTTACGGCTCCACCAATGAGATAGGCGTTTTCGAGATGACCGACTCCGGACTCAGAGAGGTCGAGAACCCGTCTTTGATGCTGATATCAGGCAGACCGAAGAACGTCAGCGGCACCTGTATAGCCTGCGCTATGGAGGGCACACGCCCGATACTCGCGGAGATACAGGCTCTGGCTGCGTCCACCGGCTTCGGCAATCCGCGCAGGATGTGCACCGGCTTCGATTACAACCGCATGAATCTGATCATCGCTGTGCTCGAGAAGCGCGCCGGTTACTACTTCACCAACACCGACGCTTATGTGAATGTCGTCGGCGGTCTCAGGCTCGATGAAACTGCTGTCGATCTGGCTGTCGCGATATCGCTGATATCCTCGCTCAAGGATATCCCCGTCGATGATAACGCCATCGCTTTCGGCGAGGTCGGTCTCGCGGGAGAGATACGCTCCGTCAGTCATGCCCAGCAGAGGGTCAATGAGGCTGTCAGATTGGGCTTTGAGAAGATAATCATCCCCGCGCATAACAAGAAGGATATCACGATCCCCGACGGCGTGCAGGTCATCCCCGTGAAGAACGTGCGCCAGGCATTCGAGGCGATCTGTGAGTAAGGCGATACTGTCGGCAAAATATCCGCAGTTTGCAGAGCGGTTAACCGAGCTTGGCTATGAGATCATCCCGTCCGAAACGGTAGATCGCTTCATAAGCTACGAGCAGGATCACGCCGATATGCAGTGCCTGATATTGGACGACACCGCCTTTGTGCTCAGCCGCTGCAAAGCCCTCGCGAATGCCCTGAAAAGCGCTTATAACGTGGTTTTGTGCGCTGATGATATCTCAGGCGAATATCCGCGAAACGTTGCTCTGAACGCCGCCCAAGTGGGTAAAAACATTATCTGCCGCGTTGCTTCTCTGGATGATACGGTCAAGGCGTACTGTGACAGCCACGGCTACAATCTGATAAACGTCAATCAGGGCTATGCAAAATGCTCCTGCGCCGTTGTGTCCGATAACGCGATAATCACCGAGGACGTCGGCTTATACCGCACGCTCAGCAAAACCGATATCGATGTGCTGCTGATAGGGAAGGGGAGAGTCGCTCTTGAAGAAGCCGACTGCGGCTTCATCGGCGGCGCGACCGGCTATGATAAACACAGCAAAACACTATATTTCTGCGGCAGCATCCACGACCATCCCGACTATAGTTTGATATCCGATTTCTGCAAGGATCACGGTACAAACATAATTGAACTCAGCAACGCTCACTTGACCGACATCGGAAGTATATTGATTTGTTAAATATTTCACAATAGGGGATGCAGCATTATAAATAGATAGGGCAAAGCGACATAATCTATGTTATACAAAACACTGTTGCATGACAATCCGTCTAATATTCGCTGTCATTGCGAGAAAAAGACGCCGCGCGTCCAATCCCACAAACAGAGACTATCACTTTTCTGATAACACAATTACAATCCCGCGCTTATCAGTCCGGTAATGATTTTTCTGTCCACGTAACATTATTAGTTATATATAGTATCAAAACCGTCCGATACAAACGACTCAGTTTTTTCTGAATGAATAAATCATCGTTTCAAAAATTTCTATCGGATATTTTTTTGCAGAAGCAAATCAAATTCAATTGCAGATCAAAACCGACAGATTCCATCGTTTCAGTTTTTTTCAAAATGTACAATACACTCATTCAGAAATATTCTATTCGATACAGAGCAACGTGTAATTTCCGGAAAACGCTTCAAAACCTCAAAAATGCCTGTATCAGCCTGTTATCTATGTTTAAGCCCTCCCCTTAATTACATAAAATATTAATTTTGTGTAATTTTCTTAATTAGAATTTTCAGCCCTCTCCCATAGTGTATAATGGTAAAAAATCCGCTAACCACCTTTTTACCGTTACCGACCACAGGATTGTCATTACGAGGGATTTATCCCGTGGTAATCTCAACAAGTTGGGAGAGTTTTATTATGAGCAAAAGTAACTTCGCTGTTGAAGCGTCTGATATCATCAAAGACTTTTTGTATTATCTGCAGACCGTCAAGGGCCGCTCGCCCACGACCG
>Ga0310690_10010408_pt1 | contig 11576 bp, 8 predicted proteins | sample AusTroGonzalo_MG_2_FD_207661 | JGI IMG/M metagenome (GOLD analysis project Ga0310690, IMG submission 207661) | Bovine rumen microbial communities from tropical cattle in Woodstock, Queensland, Australia - Gonzalo_04 (v2) (version 2) | ecosystem: Host-associated > Mammals > Digestive system >...
GGATATTAATTTCTTCCGAACTCGAAAATTCCCGGTCACCAATTTTCACTTTCGCAATAGACGGCGCTACCACAATACTGATTTTTGCTGAAAAAATTCTTCCGTAAACCAAAAACCCAAGCGAAACTATGAGCACTAATACCAATGAACCAACTCCACCCCAAATCAGTTTCTTGGTAAGATTATTTTTCATCGTCTTCGATTATCGCTAAATGAGCTTCGTCTAATTGTTCTTTATCTACAGCCGATGGCGAATCCATCATGAGGTCCACACCGTTACCATTCTTCGGGAATGCTACTACGTCACGAATGTTTTCTTCGTCTTCCAAAATCATAAAGATTCTATCAAGGCCTGGAGCACAACCAGCGTGTGGTGGCGCACCAAACTTAAAGGCGTTGAGCATCCCACCAAATCTAGCTTCTACGTATTCGTTGTTGTAACCAAGAATATTAAACACCTTAAACATAATTTCCGGATTATAGTTACGCACTGCGCCAGATGCACATTCGTAACCATTCATCACCATATCGTATTGATCAGCTTTAATTGCCAATTTTTCTTCGTCGGTCTTCGCATTTTCAAGAGCTTCAAGCCCGCCTTTTGGCATTGAGAATGGGTTATGACCAAAATCAATTTTCTTATTCTTCTCATCCCATTCGTAAAATGGAAAATCTACAACCCAAGTCAAAGCTACTTCTTTTGGATTCTTCAAACCAAAACGGTCAGCAAACGCAATTCTGAGTTGGCCAAGAACTTTATTTACCAAATCGCGCGTATCTGCACCAAAGAATACAGCATCACCTTCTTCAGCACCCATTCTTTCTTTCACGCCAGCAATTTCTTTTTCGCTCATGAATTTCAAAATTGGGGATTTAGCTTCACCTTCACTATATAATATATATGCTAAACCACCGGCACCAAGTTTGCGAGCTTGTTCCGTAAATTCATCAATTTCACGACGAGTAAGTGACGCGCCGCCTTTTACGCAAAGTGCTTTCACGCATGGTTGCTTAAATACTTTGAAATCGGTTTCCGAAAATACATCCGTAAGATCGATTAGTTCCATACCATAACGAAGATCTGGTTTGTCTACGCCATAAGTGTCCATCGCTACTTCATAAGGAAGCCGTGGGACTACATCATCTTCTGGAATATATTTTTCCGCTACTGCGCTGCGGCAAACAATCTTTTTCTCGGCAAATTCAGTCACAAGTTTAAGATAAAGTGGCTCAATTTCTTTTCTCACAATTTCGCCATCATCTACGAATGACATTTCAAAGTCCAATTGGTAAAAATCGCCATAAAGACGATCTGCCCGTGGATCTTCATCTCTAAAACATGGAGCAATTTGGAAATACTTTTCTACGCCACCAACCATCAAAAGTTGTTTAAATTGTTGTGGCGCCTGTGGCAAAGCATAAAACTTACCTGGATGAAGTCTCGACGGTACTAGAAAATCCCGTGCCCCTTCCGGAGAAGAGTTAGCTAAGATAGGCGTAGTAATTTCGGTAAAACCACGATTATACATATAATCACGAATCACGCGATAGTATTCACTACGGCGTTTCAAACGATTTTGCATCTTCGGACGACGAAGATCAAGGTATCTATATTTAAGTCTCATTTCTTCAGATGAAGCATCACCATCATCATGGGTGTTTACTGGCAAAGGTTCGGAGCGGTTAATTAATTTAAGTTCCGAAACTACTAATTCAATCTCACCGGTTGGGATATTCGGATTTACTAATTCTGGTTCACGTTTCCGCATCGTACCTTTAGCAGAAAGTACGAATTCGTCACGCACAGATTCCGCCAATTTAAATGAATCAGCCGTTTCTGGCGTTACCACCAACTGCACAATTCCCTTGAAATCGCGAAGATCAATAAAAATCAAACCCCCGTGGTCGCGCCGGCTATTTACCCAGCCTGCTACCTCTACTTCTTTACCCAAATATTCGTTTAACTTGTCTGTAGAAATTCTCATAGGATATATTATACCACTTTTACTCTTGCAAAGCAAAAGGCCCCCAGTTTCGAAGGTCATAAAAATTATGCTTGAAATTATATTTCACATTTGCTAGAATAGAAAAAGTTGCTTTAAAAATTTTCTACTTATTTAGGTCGTAAAGCAATAAACATTAAGGAGAATATAGATACATGCGTATCAAAAAGCTCAAGCGAGCCAAATCGCCGAAAGCAAAGGTAGCTCCTGCTGAATGGCAAGAGTTTATCGAAATATAAAATAAGCCCCATAAGGGGCTCATTTTATTTTCAAACTAAATTACGGTTCTAGTTTTGCTTCTACAATCTTCTTTACGATATGCACCCACTCAGAACCAGACAATTTCCCATCCCAAGTGATTGTTCTACCGTTTACAGTTACCGAACCGCCTTCAGCAGAAGTCCAGTTGATCAACTGACCATCAATAAAGAAAGCTGGGGTACCACTAATGCTAATTCTTTTACCAATGCCCATATCGAAGCTAATCTTCTTGGAAACTCTTTCTGATGCAATATCTTTTCTGAATTGTTCAATATCACCTTTACCATCAGTCACTTGGTTGAAATAGGCTTCAAAGTAAGCGGTACGATCCGAGCCGCTAGAATACTCCCATTCGGATTGAGTAGCAAACAATTTATCGCCATATTCTTTCCAATAGCCTTGAAGGCCTGCTGCCTCTGCAGCAGAAGAGGCTGCCGTCGCATTTTGGTGATAGCTGAGCAAATGGTTTCTATATACTACTGCGAGTTTGCCATCGAGCTCATCTACTGCTTGATTCACGCGTGAGTTCATCGAAGCACAACCTGGGCATTGGAAATCTGCATATTCAAAGATATAAACTGGTTCACCCTCATAAGTGCCATCTTTATCTCTTTTAACGTGATCGCCGATGTTACCGTTGTGTACATCCGGCTCAATCACCGAATAAAAATCATAATTATCAAAATTTGTGGCCTTGAGATTGCCATCAATTACAAACCAAGTGGCCACACCAATGAGCGCTACGATTACCACAGTGATAATTACGCCAACGGCAGAAAAACCTCTATTCTTTCTCATAAAACTCCTTTGTGATATAATATATTATAGCATGTTAGGAGAGTTTTTATCAAAAATCCGCGGCTCAGACGATTCTTCCGAAAACAAAGTCGAAGAGCCTTATACTCCTCAGAATCTAAAAGATTTTATTGCCGTTATTAAACGCACGCCACTAAATGTAATTAGCAACAAAGACCGCGCACGTATCGCGGCCGTTATGAGTTTTGACGAACGCATCGTCGCCGACCTTATGGTCCCAAAAACCGAAATGGTTTTTGTAAACGCCAAAGATTTTCTCGGCCCGCTCATGTTAGATAAATTATATAAATCCGGCTTTACCAATTTTCCTGTTGTAGATAATAAAGAGCACGTCAAAGGCATCATTCACACTGAGGCTTTAAATGCTCTCGAAATCAAAAAGACCGATCGCGCCGAAAAATATATGGACAAAGATATTTTCTATCTTCACACCAATGATTCCCTCGATTTCGTTGTTAAAGAAATTGAGCGCACCAATTCCTATTATTTTCTTGTTCTCGATCCATCCGACCAACTCGCCGGTTTCTTTATCGCCAAATTCTTATTAGATTATTTACTTGGATAGTAAGCACTAGCAATTGAATTTTCCCGTCACCGGGAGTATAATATTCCACCAATAAAGGTAGATATGGAAAAATTCATTGTAAAGTATCGAAAAATTATTTTGGCACTTGCGGTTGTTTTAATCATCCCTGCCATTATCGGGTTTCTAAATACCCGTGTTAACTACGACATGCTCACCTATCTTCCAGATAGCATGGAGACCGTTCAAGGCCAGAAAGAGCTCCTCGACAGCTTCGGCAAAGGCGCCTTCTCATTAATTATTACCGAAGACTTGCCAGAAAAAGAACAAGAAAAACTCGAGGAAAAAATCAAAACCGTTCCTCACGTAGATACCGTGCTCGGTTTTGGTACGCTTAATAAAGCCGACTTCCCAGCTAAACTATTGCCTGATGCAATTTATGATAAATTCCAGAAAGGCAACGAATCTCTAATTGCCGTTTTCTTCGACACTTCTACATCTGCCGACGAAACCATGGACGCCGTTATTAAAATTCGCGAGATCGCCGACGGTCACGCTTATCTTTCCGGTATGTCCGCTTTTGCGACCGACCTTAGAAAACTTAGTGAAGAAGAGGAAATCTTCTATGTAATTATTGGCGTCTGCCTAGCGCTCGCTATCATGCTCGCCCTCCTCGACAACTGGCTAGCTCCAGCAATTTTCCTCGTCAGCATCGGCATCATGATTATCATCAATCTCGGTACCAATATTATATTCGGTGAAATTTCTTATATTACCAAAGCTCTTTCCGCGGTTTTGCAGCTTGCTGTTACTATGGATTATTCAATCTTCCTTTGGCATGCTTATCGCGAATTCCTCGACAAAGATAAATCTCACAATCACGAAGAAGCTATGCGCAAAGCTATCAAAGCCGCACTTTCATCCGTGTTTGGTGGTTCTGCTACTACTATCGCCGGCTTCCTCGCACTTTGCTTTATGACCTTCGGTCTCGGTCTTGATCTCGGCCTCGTTATGGCAAAAGGTGTCTTACTCGGCGTAATTGGTTCCGTCACCGTACTTCCTGCTATTATTCTTATTTTCAAAGACGTTATCGAAAAAGTTGATCACAAAAGTATTTTGCCAGACTTTACCAAAGTCAGTCGCGGTATTGTTAAAATTTTCCCGGCACTTCTCATTATTTTCGTAGCACTTATTCCACCTGCCGTTATCGGTTATAAAAATGCCAACGAAAATGTTTACTACACAATCGGCGATAGCCTTCCACAAGATATGGAATTTGCCGTAGCCAATAAGAAACTTTCCGAAAACTTTGGCATGGCTAATGTGCACATGATCCTCTCCAGCTCCAAGCTCGATCAGCACACCGTTATGGATATGGTCGATGAGCTAAAAAATCTTCCTGGTATCGAAAATACCCTCAACTTAGAGTCTGTCTTAGGCAACGAAGTCCCAATTGAAATCTTGCCAAATAGCATTGTCGAAATCGCTAGAAGCGACAAATGGGAACTTACCATTATGGTCTCCGAATACCGCACCGCTTCCGATGAAGTAGCTGATCAAATTAAGAGCATCAATGAGATCATTAAACGTTACGACTCATCCGCCCTCCTAGTCTCCGAAGCTTCTTCCACCCAAGATATGATTGACCTCACCTCCGTCGATTTCCAAGTCGTAAATATCATTTCTATTGTTGCCATCTTTATTATTATTGCTATCGTTACCGGCAGCGCTTCCCTCCCATTCATTCTTATTGTTGTGATTGAATCTGCTATTTTCATCAACCTTGGTCTCAGCCACTTCCTCGGCCAAAAACTAGCTTTCATTACTCCAATTTGTATTAGCACCATTCAGCTCGGTGCCACCATCGACTACGCAATTCTTATGACCACCCGCTACAAACGCGAGCGTTTGAATGGCAAAGACAAAAAGGCCGCTGCCGTTATCGCACTCAAGACTTCTATCCCATCAATCATTATCTCCGGCGCTGTCCTATTCGCCGCTACAATTGGTGTAGCAGTTTATTCCCGCGCCGACATTATCAGCTCTATCTGTATGTTAATGGCTCGCGGCGCTGTCATTTCTGTCTTCGTTATTCCACTCTTCCTCGCGCCAATGCTCATTTTGACCGATCCGCTTATTATTAGAACTACGCTCGGCATGAAAAAGTTAATAAAGGAGAAACAATGAAAAAGCAAATTATAATATCAAGTTTTGCCGCGGCATTACTTTGGGGTGCTACTGCAGTTGCAGTTATTAACAACGCCAATGCCAAAGAATCCACCGGCGCAACCGAAACCATTGCTGCAACTAGCAATTTGATTTCACCAAACCCAATCGTCGCTTCGTCCAAAAACGAAACCGTCTACGTTATCACCGATGAAAACGGCAATCCAAAAACCAAATTTATCGGTAGTACAATTTATAATGGTGACGAAGAATTACCATTCAACTTTGGCGTAACTTACTACCTAGACGGCCAAGAAATTTCTGGAAAAGATCTAGCTGGCAAATCCGGCCGCGTTAAAATCGTTTACAATTATACTTCTATCGCCCGCTACCAAGGCAAGCTCATTCCGTTTCTCGCCGTTACTGGCATCACTTTAGACCATGCTAAATTCAGCAATGTAAAAGTTACTAACGGCAAAATTATCAACGAAAATTCCGACAGTTACATGCTCGCCGGCTATTCCCTCGTTGGTGTTAACACCGATCTAAACATTGATTTTCTCCCAGAAACTTTCATTCTTGAAGCTGATGTTACCGACTTCAAACTCGAAAACACTTACACAATTTTTGCTAACGACTTCGTCGCCGATTTCGATACCTCCAAACTCGCCGATCTCGACGGCGTTGTAAATTCTATTTATGAATTATCCGACGGCCTCAACAAAATTGTCAGCGGTTCTAACGAACTCACTAACGGTCTCGCCAGCGCCCTCGATGGTACCAAGCGACTTTATGAAGGTTCTAAAACATTAGTCGCCAAATTGCGTGAAGGCTCTAACAAACTTAACACTAATGCAGATATTATCATTACCAGCACTCTAACTAATCTCAATACACAAATTCAAGCCAATGAAGCTTTGATGGCTGCAATCCAAACATACGGACAAACATATGGAATTGTATTCCCTCTCGCCATTGATAATTACACCGCCAGCATCGCCGGTATCGAGCAACTCGCTCCTGCTATGACCGCTTCATTAGAGCAAGCCAAAGGATTGGTAGATTTCGCCCTTGGGACTAAAGCATACACCGAAAATGTAGTTGGCGAGAATGGCTACGTCACCCAATTATCTAACAACATTGGTGCTCTCGTCGAAGGCCAAACCAAACTTTACCAAGGCTCTGTCACCTTGCGTGACGGTCTCACCACCTTCAAAACTTCCGGCATCGACAAGCTCGTAAACTTCGCCAAGAAAGATCTTTCTGGCTTTACCGCCAATGCTCGCGCCACCGTCAGCGCCGCCGCTAACTACAAGAGCTACGGCAATGTAGACGCCAAATCCGTCAAGTTCATTGTGAAGACCCCTTCTATCTAAACTTATGATATAATATATACTATGAGTGAAAAAGTAGTTTCGGATTATAATGGCTATGATTATAAAAAAATCTTCTGGGAAGATGCCGACCGTGAATACGAAGATCAATCCGATCGTATGGCAATCAGAAAACTTCTTCCTAAAAGAATGGAAAAATTCGCTGATATCGGCGGTGGCTACGGCCGTCTCGCCAACGAATATCTAAAGCGTGCTCACAAGACTTTTATCTTTGATTATTCCAAAACTGAATTAAAGCAAGCCAAAGAAATCTATGGCGACAAAATCGAGACCAAATCTGGTGATATTTATAAGCTGCCATTCAAAGACAACGAACTTGATGGTCTTATGATGGTCCGCGTTACTCACCACCTCGAACATTTGGACAAAGCAATCGCTGAATTATATCGCGTGCTAAAACCAGGTGGCGTCGCCGTAATCGAAGTTGCCAACAAACGCACTTTGCCAAAAATGGCTCGTTTCGTTACTCGTCGTTCCAAAGAAAATCCATGGAGCAAAGATCCATCCAACTATACCGAAATTTGTGAAACTGGTTTTTACAATTACCATCCGAAATACGTTGAAGAGATTTTCGACAAAGCTGGTTTCAAACGCGAAAAAGTTTTGTCCGTTTCTAACTTCCGTAGCAAAACCTTGAAGAAAGTTTTCAAAACTGACAATCTCGTCAAAATGGAAAACAGAGCTCAGCAAGCTTTAGCACCAATCAGATTCGCTCCATCCATCTATTACAAGTTGAGAAAACCTGAAAAATAGTGTATAATATACAGCACGGGGTCATCGTTCAACGGATAGGACATATCCCCTCTAAGGATACAATGTAGGTTCGATTCCTACTGGCCCTACCACTATATTACACGAGCAATTTCAGCTAACGTAGTATCACCACGGAGTGCAGCAAGCACTCCTTTTTGTTCTAGTGTAAGCATGCCATTTTTCTTGGCCACTTTTTCAATTGCATCAGTGTTAATATCAGTCACATCACCACGAATGAATGCTTGAATATCCTCAGACACTACGAGTTGCTCCATAATTACTGTCCGGCCGTCATAGCCAAATGGAGCTTCTTTAGTTGGTACTGGATCATAAAGCACAATATTATCAAAGTCAAAGCTATCATCGAGCTCATCTTCATATACAAACTCTTCGTCGTCATCCAAAGCATCCAAAGCTTTTTCAAGTTTAGTTGCTTTCATAGTTTCATCAGTATAAACTGGGCCTTTAGATTTATCTTTTGGCTTTACACTCTTAATGTCTTTAAACCATTTTGGATCAACACCAGCTAAAACTTTCTTGATGTAACGAACTTCAGCTTCGGTAGCTTTGCGAGCTTTCTTCGCACTTGAGAGTTTTCTCACAAGTCTCTGTGCCACAACCAAACGAATCGAAGAGGAGAAAATTGGGTTTACACCAATAAGGTCAATCATTCTAGAAAATGCTGCAGAAGTAGAGTTGGCATGGAAAGATGAAAGCACCAAGTGCCCAGTAATAGATGCCTGAATTGCCGTCTTGGCAGTATCAGCATCGCGAATCTCACCAACCATCACTACATCAGGGTCGAGACGGAGCACGGAACGAAGCCCTTCAGCAAATGAACCGCCGTCGTTGGTATGAATTGGAATCTGTGAAATACCAGTGATGCCATACTCGATAGGATCCTCAAGTGTGATAATCTTTTTATCGGTCGTGTTAAGTGCATTAAGCATAGAATAAAGCGTAGTAGATTTACCAGAACCAGTAGGACCTACCATCAATACCAAGCCACGTGGGTGCGAAATCACTTCGTTGATTTCATCAAGCTCACTCTTCTCAAGACCGAGTAATTCCAAATTAAGCAAAGTTTCATCAAAGTTAAAGAGACGGAGCACTGCGTCTTGCCCATACATCGTTGGAATAGTTTCTACACGAATATTAAGCAAATGCGTAGCATTGCCAGTAGTAATTTCCTTCTGCATATGCCCAGATTGCGGCTTATTCGAAGCAGTAGAAACATTTGCACGTGACGAAAGCTCACCCATGAAAATCCGGTATCTATCACGATCAATCGTCGCCACCGGGTGGAGCAAACCATCTACACGCATACGAATACGAATTTCATTACGCAAATTCTCAATATGAATATCTGATGCGCCAAGCTTATCTGCTTGATCTACCAAGAAATCAAATACTTTTTCTGTGGAAACTTGTGACAAAGTCTGGGAAACCGAAGCAATCGTTTCCGAATCGCCTTCGCCAGCAATTTTAATGTCATCATAATGAACTTCTTTTGGTGGATCATAACGAAGCATCAAAACTTTATATGCTGAAATTGAAATCAAGAAGAAATCGGCCCTCTCGCCTCTGTCCAAATACTCCTGGCGCTTTTTCTCAATCACCGATTTCGGTGTTTGACTCGTCACCATATATTGATAATGTTTTTCGCCATCACCCTTTGCGAGCGGCAAAATCATATCCGTGTGCATCTCTTTGATATCAATCAAATCTTTAATTAATGGCACGGATTCTTCAAAATCGCGCGCGTCCAAATAAGGCAAGCCCAAAATCGCAGCACGCTGCTCAGTAGCCTGCTCCTCATTTTCGCGGCGCTTTAATTGTATTTCCCTCTCATCCATAAGGATATTATATCATAAATTCTTTATGCTTTTAACAAAATGATAAAACAGAGGATGGACCGACAAAGGTCTCGATTTAAATTCCGGATGTGCTTGAGTTGCTACAAAGAATTTACAATCTGGAGCCTCTACGAATTCTACTAATTTCCCATCCGGCGAAGTACCAGAAACTATCAAGCCGCCCTTCTCGATCTTCGGCAAAAACTTTTGGTTTACTTCATAACGATGACGATGTCTTTCTACTACATCTTTCTCACCATAAAGTTTATAAGTTAAAGTCTTTTCTTTGAGAACAGCCGGATAATCACCAAGACGCATCGTACCACCAGTAGATTCTTTCCCTTTTTGCCCTTCCATAATATAAATCACATTGTTACCGTCTTTTTCAGTTGCACCAAATTCTTCTGAATTAGCTTTCTTCACGCCACCAATTCTCGCCGCGGCGATACATGCAGCTTGCATACCAAGACAAAGACCAAGGTATGGCTTATTATTTTTGAGTGCATACTTAGCTGCTGCAATTTTACCTTCAGTGCCTCTTACACCAAAACCGCCAGGCACCACCAAGCCATCTACGCTTTCAAAATCTTTGTCCGTCGCATCTTCTGCATTAATCCATTTAAGTTCCAAGTTTACTTTGTTGTATGCAGCTGCAGCTTTCAAAGCTTCCGTCACACAAATATAAGTATCCTCGTTACCAACATATTTCGCTACCAAACCTACGGTCACAGTTTGATCAAAATCGGTTGCCCGCCAAGCGGAAAAATCAGCCCATTTACTCATGTCTGGTTCAGTATCGTCGCCCACGAAATCATTCAAAATTTCAAGCACACCAGATTTCAAAACGTTAAATGGCACATCGTAAACCGAATTAATATCCGGCAAGTTTACTACTGCATCACCAGAAATCCCTGAGAATGCCGCAATTTTTTCACAAATCGCACGTGGGCATGGTTTTTCGGTCCTTACACAAACAATGTCTGGGATAATACCAAAACCACGCAAATCTTTCAAAGCATTCTGTGCCGGTTTGGTTTTAAGTTCCTTTGACGTATTAATCCATGGCACATACACCACAGAAAGATACAAACAATTTCTACGTCCAACTTTATTCGCAAAAAGCCTAATTGCTTCTACAAACGGCAAGCCCTCATAATCGCCAATCGTCCCCCCAATTTCTACAATATGGATGTCGCTCCCCGCCGATGCTTTTTCAATTTTTTCTTGCACCAAATCCGTAAAATGTGGCACGAGCTGCACGGTTTTTCCATGGAAACCACCCGCCCGTTCTCTTTCAATCAATTCTTTATAAATCGAACCAGAAAGTGTGATGGAATATTTAGAGGTTTCAAAATCCAAAAATCTTTCATAGTGCCCAAGATCAAGGTCGGTTTCCACGCCATCGTGTGTTACAAAACATTCACCATGTTCTACTGGATTCAAAAGCCCTGCGTCCACATTAAGATATGGATCACACTTTTGCATCGTTACATTATAGCCTTTGGCCTTTAAAATAGCGCCCATCGAGGCCGCCGTGATACCTTTGCCGACTCCAGACAAAACGCCACCAGTCACAAAGATGTACTTACACTTCTTATTTTTTACCACGGAAACCTCCTCCCCCGCCCAAATTAAATGACCTTAAATCTTAATTCAATTTTAGCATATTTTTAATTGGCTTGCCAACCAAATGCATGCAAAAACTTTTGCCAAAAAGTCGGCTCGCGCGGAAATTCTTCCACCTCCACCGGCACCGAATATTCTATTTCTGCATTTTTAAAATCTAACTTCCCGTTGAGCTTCG
>Ga0310690_10010409_pt1 | contig 11575 bp, 11 predicted proteins | sample AusTroGonzalo_MG_2_FD_207661 | JGI IMG/M metagenome (GOLD analysis project Ga0310690, IMG submission 207661) | Bovine rumen microbial communities from tropical cattle in Woodstock, Queensland, Australia - Gonzalo_04 (v2) (version 2) | ecosystem: Host-associated > Mammals > Digestive system >...
AGTCACCTCTTTATCCTCCATCAGTCCACTATAGGCCAGAATCTTACCCATTGACAGTACGCCCTGACCTCCGAAACCACTGATAATTATTTCCTTTTTCATCTTAATGCTCAATGATCAATTTTCAATTAAAGATTCGTAGTGTCTTTGAGGTCTCCTTTGGGATAGAAGGGGAACATATTCTCCTTCATCCACTCATTAGCCTTGGCAGGAGAGAGTTTCCAACCACTGTTACAGGTAGAGACGAACTCCACAAGACTAGAGCCCTTGCCAGCCATCGAAGCCTCGAAAGCCTTGCGCAGTGCCTTCTTCGCCTTCAGGATAGAGGCCACACTCTCCACACTCTGACGCGTCACATAGCAAGTACCCTCCAATTGAGCAGCGATATCAGCCATCTTCAGGGGATAGCCATGAATCTCAGGATCACGTCCATAAGGACAAGTAGACGTCTTCTGACCAATCAGAGTGGTAGGAGCCATCTGACCACCCGTCATACCATAGATGGCATTGTTGACGAAGATAATCACGATATTCTCGCCACGGTTCAGGGCGTGGATGGTCTCACAAGTACCGATACAAGCCAAGTCACCATCACCCTGGTAAGTAAACACCAGACGGTCGGGCCAGCAGCGCTTGATACCCGTAGCCAGTGCGGGAGCACGTCCATGGGCAGCCTCCTGCCAGTCGATATCTATATAGTTGTACGCGAAGACAGCACAGCCTACGGGTGATACACCCACGGCTTTGTCTGCCATTCCCATTTCTTCAATGACCTCGGCAACGAGCTTATGCACCACACCGTGGCTACAGCCAGGACAATAGTGCATATTGTTGTCGTTCATCAGCGTCGGCTTTTTGCAGACGATATTCTCGGGTTGAACTATTTGATTTCTATCCATTGTTCTCTCGTTTTTTTCTAGTCCCTCTAGTTTATCTAGTTCTTCTAGTTTATCTAGTCCTTCTAGAATAATTTCTCTTTAAGAGCATTCACAATCTCCTCAGGATCGGGAACGATACCTCCCAGTCGGCCGAACTGCTCCACAGGCACAGCACCGTTCACAGCCAGGCGAACATCCTGTACCATCTGACCGGCGTTGATCTCAGCCACGAGGATGCCCTTCACCTTCTTCGACAGCTCAGCAATCTGCTTCTCGGGGAAGGGGAACAGCGTGATAGGACGGAACAGACCCACCTTGATGCCCTGCTCACGAGCAATCTCTACGCTCTTCTCTGCGATACGGGCGGCAGATCCGAAAGCCACGATAGCATATTCTGCATCGTCCATCTGCTGCTGCTCGAAGCGCACCTCATTCTCCTGAATCTTACGATACTTCTCCTGGAGGGCGATGTTACGCTTTTCCATGGCCTCAGGCTTCAGTTCCAGCGAGGTGATGACCACACGCTCACGGTTCTTAGGCTTACCCGTAGAGGCCCAGGGGCACTCCTTGATGACCTCCTCGCCCGTACGACGGGGCTTGAACGGAGGCAGCACCACCTTCTCCATCATCTGACCAATCACACCATCACTCAGAATCATGGCGGGGTTGCGATACTTGAAGGCCAACTCAAAGGCGAGATCCACGAAATCAGCCATCTCCTGCACAGACGAAGGAGCCAGCACAATCACCTTATAGTCACCATTACCGCCACCACGTGTAGCCTGGTTATAGTCACCCTGTGAAGGCTGAATCGTGCCCAGGCCGGGACCACCACGCTGCACATTGACAAACACGCCAGGCACCTCGGCACCAGCCATATAGGTGATACCCTCCTGCATCAGGGCGATGCCAGGAGACGATGAAGATGTCATAGCACGCTTACCAGCACCGGCAGCGCCATATACCATATAAATAGAAGCCAGCTCACTCTCAGCCTGCACCACCTGCATACCAGTGGTTTCCCAGGGTTTCAACTCAGCCAGCGTTTCAATCACTTCACTCTGCGGAGTAATAGGATAGCCGAAATAGCCGTCGCATCCGCAACGAATAGCAGCGTGGGCAATCGCCTCGTTGCCTTTCATCAACACAACTTCTCTCTCTTCTGCCATAGTTATTCCTCCACTTTTTTACGATACACGGTGATACAGCCATCTGGGCAGACGATGCCACACGAAGCACAGCCCACGCAGGCCTCTTCGTTGACAGCCTCCACATAGGGATAACCGTGCAGATTCACTTTGTTAGCCAGTGCAATGACCTTCTGGGGGCAAGCGATGATGCACAGTTGGCATCCCTTACACCTTTCAGTATCCACCACAATGGCGCCTTTCATTTTTGCCATAATGTATTTGTTTAATACCTTAATAGTTACGAAATTGCTTGCAAAGGTACGAATAAGTGAGCAAAATGCAAAGAAAAAAACCTTTTTTCTTAGAATTTTCGAACGGAAGTACCTTCGATTGAAAATCAGAGGTACGAATAAGTGAGCAAAATGCAAAGAAAAAAAAGGTTTTTTCTTAGTATTTTCGAACGAAAGTACCTTCGATTGAAAATCAGAAGTACGAATTTGTAGAGAAAATGCAAAGATATACAAAAAAGACATCGGGGGAACCTATTGGCTCCCCCGATATCTTCTCTTCGATGATGCTTTACAGACCTTTGTTCTGCAATGTGACACCGAGCAGCATCATGTAAGTACCAAACTGCTCATCGTTGAGTACGCGCTGCATCTGCTGAACATCCTTGCGTACGGCCTGATGAATCAGGTGTCTGCGCTGCATTCCTCTTGTCGTGGCGGCTTCCTGAACCTCGTTGTTAAAGCAGTTCTGAATCACCTGAACCATCTCCATCTGGTCGGCATCGAGATCCAGTTTGTCTGCCAGTCGGTTCACGTCGAAACTCATGTCATAGCTCACTGGCTGTCGGTCCATCATCATCATTCTGCGACCCTGATTTGTCTCGGCGTAGCCAAACGTAACCATCATCATTGTTACCACTGAAATAGCAATCTTCTTCATAACTCTTTTCCTTTCTTTTTATTTGTTTGTTATCAATATCGTTTGTTATCCTGTTTCTGTCTTTTTGACGGGACAAAAGAGAAAGGGTTTAAAGCAAAAAGAAAAATTTTTTCTACAGTTAAAATCAGGTCAAAAAATAATCCGTAGGATTATAGACACCTACGGATTACGCTGATTTTGCAAAAGTCAGATGACTACCGACAAGGGTTATCCCCTGCAATAGACATCTATGGGGTATACATGTCCTTATGATAGACATCTATGGGTTATACATGTCCTTGCAATAGAAGGCCATGATATCGTCCAACATACGCTTGGCCTCGACAGCAGGACTCTCGGGATCCAGCTCAATAGCCTTGATATAGCAGTTGATGGCCTCATGCCATTTGGATTCTTTCCGAAAGGCATTGCCTTTTTCGTACCATTCCTGTGCAGTCATATTCAATGAGAAATGAAGAATGAAGAGTGAGAAACACGTCACTCCCCATTCCTCATTTTATTGATAGTATTCCTTCTTTCCTGCAGCGAGGGTATTCTTCATCAGCGAGCAGATGGTCATAGGACCTACGCCACCGGGCACAGGCGTGATGAACGAGCACTTAGGAGCCACCTCATCAAACTTCACGTCGCCAGTCAGACGGAAACCACTCTTGCGAGTCGCATCAGGCACGCGGGTTGTACCTACGTCAACGATGACAGCCCCCTCCTTCACCATGTCAGCCGTCACAAACTCAGGACTGCCAATGGCGGCGATGATGATATCAGCAGCACGACATTCCTCCTTGAGAGTCTTCGAGCGCGAGTGACACACCGTGACGGTAGAGTCACCATACTGCTTCTGCATCATGAGCTGCGCCATAGGCTTACCCACGATATTCGAGCGCCCCAGGATGACACACTTCTTACCAGAGGTCTCAATGCCATAGCGCTTCAGCAGGGTGATGATACCCAGAGGCGTAGCAGAGATAAAGCAAGGCAGACCGATGGCCATACGTCCCACATTGATGGGATGGAAACCATCCACGTCCTTGCGATAGTCGATAGCCTCGATAATCTTCTGCTCATCGATGTGCTTGGGCAAGGGCAACTGCACGATAAAACCGTCCACATCGTCGTCCTTGTTCAACTTATCCACACAGGCCAGGAGTTCCTCCTCGGTGATATCGTCCTCATAGCGGATGAGAGTTGATTTAAAACCGCAAGCCTCGCAGGCCAGCACCTTGTTCTTCACATAGGTCTCCGAACCACCGTCGTGGCCCACCAACACAGCAGCCAGATGGGGCTGTTTGCCACCACGTGCCATGATCTCCTTCACCTCTTCAGCAATCTCAGCCTTGATGGCAGTTGCTGTTGCTTTTCCGTCAATTAATTGCATATACTGTTTAGTCTTGAAAGTCCTTTTAATCGTTAAGGACCTTAAGGGCGCGAACGTCCTTAAGGTCCTTAGGCCATGCGACATCAGGGTCGCTTCATATTCTTCATGGCAGCAGCCATCTGCGCCATCTTTCCCCTATCCATGCCCGACACCATCTTCATCATCTTCTTGGTCTGGTCAAACTGCTTCAGCAGGCGGTTCACCTCTTCCAGTTTGGTGCCAGAGCCCTTGGCGATGCGAATCTTACGACTCTGGTTGATGATCTCCGGATTAGAGCGCTCCTTGGGTGTCATCGAGTTGATGATAGCCTCAATACCCTTGAAGGCATTATCATCGATATCCACATCCTTCAGGGCCTTGCCCACACCGGGAATCATGCCAGCCAACTCCTTGATGTTACCCATCTTCTTGATCTGCTGAATCTGGTTCATGAAGTCGTTGAAGTCGAACTTATTCTTGCGGATCTTCTTCTCCAACTCGCGGGCCTGCTTCTCGTCGAACTGCTGCTGAGCGCGCTCCACCAGTGACACCACGTCACCCATACCCAGGATGCGGTCAGCCATACGCTCGGGGTGGAACACGTCGATGGCCTCCATCTTCTCACCCGTACCCACAAACTTAATAGGCTTGGTGACCACAGTACGGATAGACAGGGCAGCACCACCACGGGTGTCACCATCAAGCTTGGTCAGCACCACGCCGTCGAAGTCCAATCTATCATTAAATTCCTTCGCGGTGTTCACGGCATCCTGACCCGTCATTGAGTCAACCACGAACAGCGTCTCATCCGGGTTGATGGCCTCCTTCAGGTTCGAGATCTCGTTCATCATCTCCTCGTCCACGGCCAGACGACCAGCGGTATCGACGATGACCACGGTATAACTCTCCTGCTTAGCCTTGCGGATAGCGTTTTGTGCAATCTCTACAACGTTCTTGTTGCCCTCCTCGGTATAGACATCCACACCAACGGTCTCGGCCACCACCTTCAACTGTTCGATGGCAGCAGGGCGATACACGTCACAAGCCACCAGCAGGGGCTTCTTGTGCTGACGCTCCTTCAGCATCTTGGCCAACTTACCCGTGAAGGTGGTCTTACCAGAGCCCTGCAGACCAGACATCAGGATGATGGCGGGACGGCCCTCGAGGTTCAGCTCGGCAGCCTTGCCGCCCATCAGCTCGGTCAACTCGTCGTGCACAATCTTCACCATCAACTGACTGGGCTTGATGGCCGTGAGCACGTTCATGCCCATTGCCTTCTGCTTCACGGTGTCAGTAAACTGCTTGGCTACCTTGTAGTTCACGTCGGCATCCAACAGGGCACGACGCACGTCCTTCAAGGTCTCGGCAACATTAATTTCGGTGATCTTTCCTTCACCCTTCAATATCTTGAACGACCGCTCCAGTCGCTCACTCAAATTCTCAAACATATCTTATAATTGCAATTATTGGGCTGCAAAGGTAGTGCAAATCGAGCGAAAAACCAAGAGAAAATCCCATTTTCTTTTGTTTTTCCGAGATGCAGCCTACCTTCGACGTCAGTCAAAGGTACGAATAAGTGACTATATCACTTCATCCATGACGACATCATGGGCCTCAGAGGGCACCTCTGCCACACGCTGGAAGGGGAAGCAAATGCCGAGTTTAAGGGCCCGCTCAGACAGGAGGCTATTAGCAAGAAAACGGTCATAATAGCCTTTGCCACGCCCTAAGCGATGACCGGCGGCATCAAAAGCCATACCAGGCACCAAAGCCACATCAATCTGGTCATAGTCCTCGAAGAGCTCTCCCACAGGCTCCATGATATGGAAAGCCCCCTCCTGAAGGTCTGCACGCGACGTATAACGACGGAGCTCCATCGTCTCATCACCAGTCACCTTAGGCAAGACAACGGTCTTTCCTTCCGCCACCCATTGATCAATCAAAGGACGGATATCCACCTCGTCAGGCAAAGGCCAATATGCGAGGATGGTTTTGAGGGGCAAGGAGCGAGGGGCAAGGGGCAAGAGGTCAGTTGGTCGCTCGGCCGAAGGATGCATGCTATCGAAGGGATACACGGAGAGCCGTGAGGCCAGACGCTCGACCACCTCTTCCGACATCCTTGCCAACTGAGTCTGATGCTGTTTCTTCGCCTCACGCATCTGCTGACGCAACAACGGTTTGGTATTCGCACCATTGCGAGCCGAGAACTCACAGCCGCAATACTGCTGGTTATAAAACTGATTCTCCTTGAGCAACTGGTTCCTGCGCTCCTGTAGCCCACCCTTGCGCCAGTTCTGTGCCCAGAACACGACACCCGTGGCCGTTTGCTCCGCCAGATGTCCAGCCCGCTCTATCTGCTCCAGACTCTTCCAGCGACTGGAGGCCAGCGTCGTAGCGAAATAGCGGATACCCAGTTCCTGCGCCTTTTGGGCCGTCTCTGTCAGACGAACGACAAAGCACTCCTGACAGCGAGAGCCACGCTCCGGTTCCTGTTCCCGTCCTGTCATCCGTTGGCACCACGCCCCATGGTCATAGTCGCCATCAATCCATCGGATGCCCAGTCGCTCCGCATGCCGTTTACTCTCGTTCTTGCGGATCTCATACTCCTCCCTGGGCCATATATTCGGGTTAAAGTAAAAGATGGTGGGGCGCACGCCATGTCCCATCAGCCATTCCACGATAGCCGACGAGCAAGGTGCACAGCAAGCATGTAATAACACCTCCGTACATCCCTCAGGCACTTCTATAGCAGATTTCTTCATCCCCATACTAATGATAACCCATCACCCATAACCTATAACCCATAACCTATCACCTTTCACCTTTCAAATCCCCCTCGCTTTAAAGATCCGCTCTTTCGCCGCATTGATCTCCTGGAACTTCTTCTCGGCAGCCTTGCGCACATCATCACCCAACTTCGCCACGCGGTCGGGGTGATGCTCCAAGGCCAGTTTACGATAAGCTTTCTTCACCTCAGCATCCGAGGCATCAGGACTCACGCCCAGCACCTTGTAGGCATCCTCCAGCGAGTCACCCTCCAGATGCAACATCGCATCCACCTCCTGGGGCGACATCTGCATCCACAGAGCCACATCCTTCAGAGCCATCACCTCCACCTGATCCACACGCCCATCAGCCTGTGCAATCATCACGAGGAAGTTCAGCAACTGCAACCTGCCCGAATAGTCCACGTTCACCGCAATCTGCTGACAAGCCTGACGGATACGCTCCCGATAGACCGTAGTCCCCTGACGCTCCTGCTCCATGAAGAGCTGTCGCATCATCTCATCACCCTGCTGGGCAGCCGCCTCACCAAAGTTCTGGCGCAGCATACCCCTCACCAGTTCCATCTCAGAGTGCATCACCTTCCCGTCAGCCTTCACGATATAGGCCGACAGTACCAGCATTGAAATAAAGAAACTATTGCGGTCGCCCTGTTGCGACTGCTCTTGAGTGAGGCGATAGGTCTCCCCATCCCCCTGCGAGGTGGCGGTATCAAACAATGCGCCTACAACAAATCCGATGAGTCCACCCAAGGGACCAAAGGCGCTCCATCCCAGATAGCCGCCTATCCATTTTCCAAAAGCCATAATCTATTCTAACTAAGCCCCCGAGCCTTGGGGGCTCAGGGGTCATCCTATTACATTCATCAGGAAGTCAACGGCACCGTTCACGCCAAACTGCTTCACGTTGAGACAGATGTCGTAGTTGCGCGCATCCTGCCATTCACTGCCTGTATACGTCTTGGTATAGAGTTCGCGACTGTAGTCATTATCGACAATCATAGCAGCCGCATCACTCTCCGATATATCATACTTACGCCCTATGCGCTTCTTTCTGCAATCATCATCCGCATGGACGAAGATCTTCAGCGCGTTGGGATGATTGCGGAAGATATGGAAGCCGCAGCGACCGATAATCACACACGATTCCTGCATCGCAATCTTCTTAATCACCTCGGCCTGGGCATCAAACAACTGACGAGACGTCTGGTCGTGCTCCTGACCGCTATATTCATTCTTGGCCATATACGAGCGATAGAACTGTGTGAAGTCATCGCGCCACAGGGGGTTGCGGGACTCAATTTTCTCTACCGCCTCTTCCACAATATTATACTTGCGGGCCATCTCATTCAGAATCTGCTTATCGAGCAGTTTCACATCGAGTCTGCGGGCCAATTCGGCTCCAATCTCGTGTCCACCAGTGCCAAACTGTCTGCTGATGGTGATGACAAATTTTTCCTCCCTATTCATAAGCATATAGATTAATTAGGTTTCAAGTGTAAAGTGTTATGTTCTGTGGCAAAGATACGAAGAAAAAATGAAATCCACAAAGAATTTACCCATTTTTTTCCATATACGCTGCACACATTTCCGCACAACGCTCACCATCCACGCCAGCCGAGACGATACCGCCCGCATAGCCAGCCCCCTCGCCACAGGGGAAGAGTCCCTCCACCTGCACATGCATCAGGGTCTCAGCATCGCGCACAATGCGTACTGGCGACGATGTTCTGGTCTCCACGGCAATCATCACCGCCTCGTTGGTCAGGAACCCATGCGCCTGTTTGCCAAACGTCCTGAAGCCCTGCTGCAGACGGTGCGAGATTGACTTTGGCAACCAGAAATGCAAGGGCGATGACACCAGTCCCGGGGCATACGAACTGCGAGGCAGGTCATAGCTCAATTTCCCGTTCACGAAGTCAGCCATGCGCTGTGCCGGAGCCGTCTGTTTCATATTCCCCTGCTGCCAGCAGTCCTTCTCCAGTTGTTCCTGGAAATACAGCATGCGCAGTGGGTCATCATTTCTCATTTGCTCACCTAGAATATCCTCTGGTCTCACCTCTACCACCATGCCCGAGTTACTCCATTGCGTCCCTCGGTTGGCAGGACTCATACCGTTGACCACAATCTGCTCAGGACCAGTGGCAGCGGGAATCACAAAGCCACCCGGACACATACAGAACGAATACACGCCGCGCCCATCCACCTGAGTCACAAAGGCATACTCAGCAGCAGGCAACCACTGTCCCCTGCCCTCCTTGCGGTGATACTGTATCTGGTCAATCAGTTGCGACGGATGCTCCAATCTCACACCCACGGCAATACCCTTGGCCTCGATATGAATCTTAGCCGTCGATAGATAGCGATACACATCACGTGCCGAGTGCCCCGTAGCCAGGATGACTGGTCCGAGGTATTCCCGACCGCCAGCAATCACACCAACGACTCTCTCTTCACCTGCGCCATGCCCCTCGCCCCTCATGATCAATTGCGTCATCTTGGTCTGGAAATGCACCTCGCCGCCACATCTCAGAATCGTGTTTCTCATCGCCTCGATCACCTGTGGCAGGCGATCCGTACCGATATGCGGATGAGCATCCGCCAGGATATTCGTCGAAGCCCCATGCTGGCAGAACACCCGCAGGATCTTCTCCGTGTTGCCACGCTTCTTTGAGCGCGTATAGAGTTTTCCGTCGGAATACGCACCGGCACCACCCTCACCAAAACAGTAGTTGCTCTCGCCATCCACCTGTTGGGTGCGCGTGATGTTCGCCAGGTCCTTCTTGCGCTCATGCACATCCTTGCCACGCTCCAGCACAATGGGGCGCAGACCCAATTCAATCAATCTGAGAGCCGCGAAGAGACCGCCAGGACCGGCACCCACCACAATGACCTGTGGACGCTGACTCACATCCTGATAGTCCACCCGTTCAAACTCATCCTCCGTGGGCAGTTCGTTCACATAGACACGCACCTTCAGGTTCACGAAGATGGTCCTCTGACGGGCGTCAATCGAGCGCTTCAGGATGCGCACAGCCTTCAGTGCGCCCAGGGCCAGTCCCTGTTCCTCGGCGATATATTTCCTTAAAAGGTCGGCGTTGGCCGCTACCTGCGGCAAAACGCGTAGTTGGTATTCGTTTGTCATTTCGAGCGCAAAGTTACGACGAAATGAATAAAAAAACAAATAATATTTGGCTTTTTTCAAGCAGACGCCCCCGTACAAAAAAAATTTCTATCATCCATCGTCAATTATCAATTATTTTTGTACCTTTGCACCTTAGTAATATTAAAGCAGATATGAAAGTACTCAAGTTCGGGGGAACCAGCGTAGGTTCCATAGAGAGCATCCTTAGCCTGAAGCGCATCGTCGAGGCAGAAGAAAAACCTGTCATCGTAGTGGTGAGTGCCCTGGGTGGCATCACCGACAAACTCATCGCCACGTCTCGCCTGGCCCTGCAGGGCGACGAGCAGTGGAAACAGGAGTTCGAGGCCATGCGCCTGCGCCATCTCAATATGATCGACACGCTCTTCAAGGAGCAGGACAAGAACCAGCAGCTCACCGATACCATCAACTCCCTTTTCGAGGAACTCAAGTCCATCTACTATGGCGTGTTCCTCATCCATGACCTCAGTCCCAAGACCGAGGCAGCTATTGTGAGCTATGGTGAGCGCCTGAGCAGTCACATCGTGGCCAGTCTCATCCGTGGTGGCATCCGCATGAACTCGCGCGATTTCATCCGTACGGTCAAGAAGCAGGGCAAGCATGTCCTCGATGCCGAACTCACCAACCAGCTGGTCAAAGAGGCCTTTGCCTCCGTCTCTGTCCCCCATGCTGCAACACCGTTGCAGCCAGCAAATGCAGTGTCGCAGCCAGCCTTCTCCTCCGTCCCCTATGCTGCAACACCGTTGCAGCCACCCGTCGCCGTTGTCCCCGGCTTCATTGCCCGCGACCGCGATACCAACGAGACCACCAACCTGGGTCGTGGCGGTTCCGACTATACGGCTGCCATCATCGCAGCAGCGCTCGATGCCGAGGTACTGGAGATCTGGACCGATGTCGATGGCTTCATGACGGCCGATCCGCGCGTCATCAAGACAGCCTATACCATCAACGAACTCTCCTATGTCGAGGCCATGGAGCTGTGCAACTTCGGTGCGAAGGTGGTCTATCCCCCCACCATCTATCCGGTGTGCGTCAAGAATATCCCCATCCGTGTGAAGAACACGTTCAATCCCGAGCATCCGGGTACGCTCATCAAGCAGACCATTGAGAACGATTCCAAGCCCATCAAGGGCATCTCCTCTATCAGTGGCACCACGCTGATCACCGTCACCGGTCTGTCCATGGTGGGTGTCATCGGTGTCAACAGGCGCATCTTCTCTACCCTCGCCCAGAACGGCATCTCGGTGTTCATGGTCTCTCAGGCCTCTTCCGAGAACTCCACCTCTATCGGTGTGCGCGACGAGGATGCCCTCCAGGCT
>Ga0310690_10010411_pt1 | contig 11574 bp, 4 predicted proteins | sample AusTroGonzalo_MG_2_FD_207661 | JGI IMG/M metagenome (GOLD analysis project Ga0310690, IMG submission 207661) | Bovine rumen microbial communities from tropical cattle in Woodstock, Queensland, Australia - Gonzalo_04 (v2) (version 2) | ecosystem: Host-associated > Mammals > Digestive system >...
ATATTATTGTTCCGTCCGACATTGATTACAGTATGAGTTCTGTCTCTGAATCATTGATACCACATGCCTGTTTCAGTATTGCGATCATCTCATTCTCGTGGATCCTGTAAGCAGTCTCTTTCCAATAAAGGCTGGCAGGTTTATCCCCGTGTTTTTCCGTCAAATCCCGCATAAGACGGAGCTTTATACTTCCTTTGGCGATCATATCCCTGAACGTACTCTTCTTGGCTTCCGGGGACATATTGGAAAATTTTGAATTGACATTTCTCTGTATAATGCACAGGTTCCCGAACTGATCAACTCCGTCTTTCCATTGTTCAAACGTTCCTTCAGATGGATTTTGGGGATACCAGTGCTCCACTGAGTTTCTGAATTCGAAAACAAAATCACTGTATTTCTGCCTACTTTTATTCCATAGCAGATAGTCGAGGTAGTTGAATACGATGTGAGGAGTATTGACACCCATTGCATAGGAGGCATCTGTACACAGATCAAAGAAATTCTCTTTTACAGCTTTTTGTGCGACAGACTCTGCAACGACGCTGTAATCAGCCAGATCATCGGGCCTCTGTTCCGTATGTTTATAGTTATCCTCGGAAAGCCACAGTAGCAATTGTGTAATCCAGTGCATTACCTTCGGCGATGTATAGGATACACGGAGAGCTGACTGAATCATGATATTTGTTTTTGTACGCCAGTCATTTGTGCTGTCCCATTCCCGGAACCTGAGGAACCTAGAATTGCGATAATACGGCTTCTTCTGGTTCTGCCTGCCGGATACATAGAGACTCTTCAGGCTCCATTCCCCATCTGAGTTCTCATTGGCATACTCGCGCTTCAGGATATATTTGTCAAACAGGTAGCGCGTTCGTAACAGGCAGATAATAAAGTCCTTTGAAAACTGGTTTTTGTCATCTGAAATCCTGCCTGTGTCTGTAACCCCGTAATCTACCACGCGCTTGAATGCTTCAACGAGTTTCTTATCATCCAGCAACTCCGCAATGATCGCCGAACTGCCATCCGCATGGCGAATTCCCTTTATTCCGATCAACACTTTCAATGTATGGATCAGAAAAAAAGGAAACTCAATAACGCTCTCAAACCTGACCCGGGTATCATCATCTGTATATCCGTCATCATTGTCTGTTTCATAGTTAGGTTTCACAATATCGTGTATTTTATGCCCGATTCCATCAATCGATGAATCCTGAATGGCAACCTTGTATGCATCCCATTTGGCTGGAGGCATACTATTCCATTCAAAACCAAAGAGCTTCTCTCTGGTCACATTGTACCGGCTGATAAAGTGCATCTGCACATAACCGGTCATATCACTGCAGGCATCCCAGATCTTGGCAAAAACTGCCTTGTCCGAATTGTTCTTTAGATTGCTCATCAGAGCTGCTTTCAGGATATCGTGCTGTTCCAGCTGTTCTCCCCGAGTATTCATGATCTCAAAGTATCTGTTAAGATCAGTATGCTCCGGCACTTCAATTCTGTAAATAATGACTTTTTCAAGATTTCTCAGCAACGCTTCCCTGTCAAAATCACTTTTATTGATCACTTCCTGAATAATGCTGATTCCCCGCCGAACACTGGATTCAATACGTTCCATGTCCAGTTTGCTACGGTTCTCCTGCAGTATTTCACGGATGTTTTCTAGCGTATAATTTGATTTGTCCCGGCATGCAAAAGTCAGAGTGTGTTTTACTTCCAGTCCCAGGCAGTTCAGAAGCAGATAGAGGGATGTCAGTCTCTGCTGACCGTCAACGACTTCATACTTATTTCCCTGTCGGGACACAATTAGTGCTCCGAGATAGTAATTTGCGTCATTGGAAATATCCATGAGATCTTCTATCAGTTGTGTGATCTGCTTGTCTTCCCAGGCAAAAGCGCGCTGATAAAGCGGGATGGTGTATTCAATATCGGTATCAAATATGTTGCTGTCAGGGCTTATGATTCTAAGCTCTTTTACAAGGTCACTCATTTGACACCTCCGTCAAACCGTTGATTTCCTTCAGGCTGTCGTACAAATACTGCCATTTAGAACTGGCCGGCGCATCAGCATTTCGTCTGACCTTAACCTGCAGTCCGGATATTTCATTGTGTAGTCTGGCTAGACTGATTTTTGCAAACATGGGAATCGTATTCGTGTATCGTGAATTGCCGACATCCCCAACAGCATATTTGTTTATACTGTCAAAGCCGAGGTTTTCCATATCCACACGGACCATAAACGCCCATGTGAACAGCTTCTTGACAGCCATTTCATCAAAAAGATGAAATTTATCATAGTAGCAAAGCAACGCACAGTAAAACAGATTCTTCGCATACCGGAAACCGGTGGATCCTTTTTCATCTTGCAGTACAGTCTTGATCCTGGTAAAAGCCTTATTGGTCTCTATTTCTGTTTTCACATCTTGTAAAAGATACATATAGTGATCAACCATTTCAAAGAAATCGTTGCCTGCGATGAAAGGTTCCGTAATCTGGAAATAAGGCATCCCCCTGCTTGCTCTCCTTGCATAGGTATAAAGGGATGCTTCTCCCACACCCTTGTATGTATCAATTTCCTTTGCTGTGAAAGGCCTGCTTTTAATTCCACGGGACCAGTTCCATATCGGGAACAGGAACAGATCAAACAGTTCTCTTATTTGAACAGTGTCTTTCGCTTCCCACTTGGTAACAGCATGTTCCATCTCATAGGGATACTTTTTCATTTCCCGAAGATGATACGCCTTGAGAAGGTCGTGCGGATCCAGCGCTTTTCCTCTGGCATTCTGTGAATCAAAAAGTTGAAATGCCTCCGATACCTTTTCTACGCAGATAACGACAACTTCCAGAATGTTATCAAATGCCTGTATAAAAGCCTTCTTCACATCTTCGCCCTTCAGGGAAAACCATTCCCTGATAAATGTGTAGTTGTCATGGATATTCCCCTGCGTTACTTTGTTGGTAAAGTCCTTACTAAGGATGCTGCATTCATAGCCAGGTTCAAGATACAGTTTCAGCAGTGCTAACGATATAATCCTTTGCTGACCATCCACGATATCATAACTACCGGTATCGTTTTTATGAACAATAATGGTTCCGATTCGGTATTTGAATCCGGAGCGGTACCGTTCCGAATCGGCAATAGCATTGGAAATGTCGCTCAACAGATCCTCAACATTCCGGATCGTCCACTTATATGGGCGCTGATAATCCGGAATAGCCAGATCCATTTGCAACAATGCATTAATGCTCTTAATCTCCGCCATATTGTCTAGACCCTCTCAATCAGTAATGCTTACTCAGCTTCTTCTGTTCCTTTCAGGGAGATCTGCCCACTTCCTTCAATCACGCCCTGTGTTTTCGCAAACTGAATGGCTGCGGTAATAGTCGCTTCCACGATCTTACCGAGGCGTTTGTAGCCCAGGTTCCGGGAAACGGCAAAGATCAGGTCATCCCGATCCATCTTCCCGTTATGCTGTTTCAGGGTATAACAGATGGCATTCTTCAGTTCATGCGGGCTGATCTCGTCACAGTTCCTGTTCGGCTCTATGCGGAACACCTTATAAGCATTGGGATCCATTCCCTTTTCCCAACAGAAGATGACGCCCTTCGTTTTGACGTTCCGGATGTTTGCAGCACGAAGCGCTTTTTCTGTTGCCTCCGTAACGGCGTTTGTCTGCCGCTTCACGCCAAAGGTCGCCCAGGTTCTCCACATCAGAGTGGAATAGTAAATAGGCGCTTCGGCTTTCGCGATGATCTCAGCCCGGCGTATGATTTCCTTCCGGTTCGTCGGTGCGACATAATCCTCTGTTTCAATCGGGGTTGTCGGTATTTCCGCATAAACGTATTCAATCGGACGGTAGTCTCCGACGAATCGCGGATCGCCGTCTGCAGCTTCCTGCACAGGTTCTGCCGGCTGCTGTACTGGCCCCGCGGGCTCTTCTGCAACAGGTTCTTCAGCGGGTTCGGGCTGCGGCTCTTCTTTCGCTTGTGGTTCTTCCGGCATCTCCTCAGGTATTTCCGGTTCTTCCTGCGGAATATCCGGCTGTACAGGTTCTTCCGGGGGCGCTGGTTCTGCCGGTGCTTCCGGCTTCTTCTCTGCCCAGATCGCGACACTCAGTCCCGGAATATCCAGTTTGAACAGGTCCTGCGTTTCCGTTTCTTCTTCCGTGATGACCTCTTCCGCCTCAGCGGCCAGTTCCTTCTCCGCCGTTTCCGTCATAGCCTCCGGAGCCAGATGCTTGTCTCTTTCCTTTTCGGCATTCCGGAGCTCTGCCGCTTTCCGCATTTCTTCCAGCTTCTCCAGAATGATCCGGAGTTGTTTATCTGCGTTATCCCACCAGTCAATCGTCCATACCCGCAGGAGCGTCCATCCCAGCCTGCGCAGCACACTGACCTGGGCAATCTCACGGTCACGCGTATTGCCTGTCATACGATAGTTCTCACCGTCCAGCAGGATGCCCATCAGGTACTGGGTCGGATCGTATGGATCCACCACGGCAATATCCACATGGAAACTGGAATGCCCGATATTGGTCTGGCACTCATAACCCTTTTCACGGATCGCGCTGCAGATCCGGGACATAATCCCGTCTCCGGTTTCTCCGTCATCCCGCATGGGCTTCCGCGGCTCTCTCAGGTCATTTCCTTCCGCATAGTGTAGGAATTCCTTGAATGCCTTCAGGCCGTCCGGGGATGTATCGTTCACCTTGATCTGGGTCGAATCCATGCTGGTAAAGATCAGCATCTCTACCCTGGCGCGGGAGAACGCCACATTCAGCCGCTTACCACCGCCGGTCTTGTTGATCGGGCCGAAGTTCATGCTGAGGCTTCCCTTTTCATCGGGACCATAGCCAATGGAGAACATGATCACATCCCGCTCATCGCCCTGTACGTTCTCCAGGTTCTTGATGAACAGCGGATCTTCCCCATTGTTCGCCCATGCATCCAGATCGGGATTCTTCTGGAATTGCTTGTTCAGAAGGTTATAAATCACATCCATCTGTTTCACGTTGAATGTAACAATACCGATGGACAGTTTTTTCAGTTCCGGATCCTGGTACCGCCGGATCACTTCCTGCACAACAGCTTCCGCCTCTTTAGCATTCACGCTGTTCTTGTATACGCCGTTCACGCGGATCGCCCTGACGCGCCGTTCCCTGTCATTCGCAGACGGGAATGTGAACATCTTATTCCCGTAGAATTCATAGTTGCTGAAAGCGATCAGGCTCTCATGCGTGCTGCGGTAATGCCACTGCAGATACTGTGACGGAACGCCCAGCGCCAGCGCATCATCCAGGATACTGTCCAGGTCGTCCAGGCTCAGGTCCTCTGTCAGCTGCCTGTCTGCGGCAAAGAAGGATGTGGGCGGCATCTGTTTCGGGTCACCGACGATGACAGCTGCCTTTGCCCGTGCTAAAGCGCCGACTGCTTTACATGTCGGCAGCTGGGAAGCTTCGTCGAAGATGACCACGTCGAACACATCATTCTTCCGCTCCAGGTACTGGGCGACGGAGTTCGGACTCATCAGCATGACCGGGCAGAGCTTCTGAATGATATGGGACAGCTTCTCAAACAGTGCACGTATCGACATACCTCTGGCATTGCTGCCGATAGCCTTCCGCAGCATATTCAGTTCGATGCCTGCTTCCGCGGAGCTCAGGTTCGTCGGGATCTGCTCAACCAGCTTGTTGAAAATCTCAGTTTTCGTATGCTCGATCAGCGCGTCATCCAGCTGTTTGAACTGCCGGACGGATTCATTGAAGGAAGATCCGGAGAAAGTGCTCAGCACTTCGTCAGTGCTCATCACTTCGTTGATTAGCGCGTAATACAAACCTTTCCTGTAAGCAGGATAAACCACATCGGAAGGTATTCCGCCTTCATATGCTTTGATGACCGGAGCCAGGCCGGCAGCCAGGCATTCATTCCGGCAGCCGACATAAATGGACCAGCCCTTCAGCGCGGAAGGTGTCTTCTGCAGGTACTGCGCCATGGCAATTTCTTCTTCAACCGGGCTAGATTCCTGATGACGTTCCAGAATGGTATTCAGTTCATTCCTGCGTCCGAAGAATGTCTCAAAGGCTTTCCGGTATTGTGCCAGCGCTGTATCGGATACGTTGATGCCTTTCAGCTCGGACAGCTCCGTCTTGCAGGCTAACAGTTCCTGCCGTAACGCGTCTGCCTGAGACTTGGCTTCATCCAGTCCGCTGACAGTCTGAACTAGCACGGCTGTCTCCTTCTCTTCAGCAGACAGCTGATCATTCAGCTTCTGACAGGCTTTCCGGCGTTCCTGCCATTCCTTCACCTTCCCTGCAATGATCGGGACCATCTCAGGCGAAACGGTCTTTTTCGCCATTCCCTGCAGTTCTGATACAATGCCCTTCATGGCAGCGCCCTTGCCGATCAGTTTCTTTTCCGCTGCCTCGCAGCGGCGGATGAGCGCTGCCATATCTGCGTTCAGGAATTCTTCCTTCCAGCTCTTCAGGAACTCCTGTTTTTCCTTTTCGACGGTTTCATGGGCTTCCAGGTATTTCCGGATCTTTTTGGAATCTCCGCCTGTCAGCCACAGCTCAGCTGCACCAGTGTCCTGAACCTTCACCGCGCAATCGGCATAGCGGAGCAACTCCCCATATCCACCGGTTGTATCCGGCACAGGCCTGCCGCAATTCTCCGCAAGCTGAGCCGCAGCCGCCTTCATCGCTTCAGCCGCTTTCAGGTAAGCATTAACAGTTTCTTCTACTTTTGTCCGTATAGCAAAGGAATAATTATCCAGCTCTACAGACCGGAGCGGATGATGCAGCGGATCCCGGACATCGTCACCGGCTGCCGTCAGTTTCCCGATGAGGGACTTATGGCTCCGGATCTGATCATTTGTCATCTCCCTGACTTCATCCCGTGAGAAAGGAACGGTCTGATCCTGTTCGGAAGTGGTTTCATACAGGTCAATCAGTTCATACAGGCTATACCCGCAGGTCCGTGTCTGATGCAGATGCTGCATATACCGGTCCAGTTCAGCCCTGCTGAGATTGAACTTTTTCAGGTATGCCTCGTATTCGTCTTTCTTCTTGCGTCCCTGGTTAACCAGTGCTTTATCCAACTGGGTCAGGACATGCTTTTTATTTGCTTTATCTGAATGGAGTTCCAGGCAGAAATCCCCGATTCCCAGCGATGTCAGCCGTTTTTCCACAACAGACAGTGCGGCCATTTTTTCTGCGACAAACAGAACACGCTTCCCATGCGCCATGAGGTTTGCGATCATGCCGGTGATCGTCTGGGACTTGCCCGTTCCGGGCGGTCCGTGCAACACAAACGTCTTTCCCTGTGCAGCCATCCGGATGGCTTCCAGCTGGGTGCCGTCCACCGTGATCGGCAGATAAATCTCTTCCGTGCCGGCGTCGTCACTCTGATCAACATCCCAGTCCACATGGCCTTTCATCAAGCTGCGAACGATCCCGCTGTTATCCAGCATATCACCTGCCCTGTGAATATCATTCCACATAGCAAACTGAGCAAAGCTGAAATTGCCAATTACACAGGTCTCGATAACATCCCAGTTACGGACTGTCTGCAAATGACTGCGAACGATGGCAAATGCCCTCTTGATATCCACGCCGTGTGCATCCGTCGGCAATGGATCCAGACCGCCAATATCAATATTGTGATTCTGCTTGAGCATTTCCAGCAGCGTCAGATTAAAATGTGGTTCCTCGTCCCGCATATGGAACGCATATCCCTGATTGGCAGACTTCCGGACCATCTCAATGGGAACCAGGACCAGCGGTGCATAATGCGGTTCCCCGGTTTCCGGGTCAATCCAGCGCAAAAGGCCGACCGCCATATACAGGCTACTGACACCATTTTCCTGTTGGGACGCAGATGCGGCCCGGTACATCGCTGTCAGATTCTTTTCCAGCTCATCCGGACTACGATAGGTATACAGACGATGTCTTCTGGCTTCCTGGCGCCATCTGTCTACAAAATCTTCACCGCCGATTTGCCAGTCAGTCATTTCGTATACACCATGATTCATTTCCAGCATAAAAGCAATCAGCGGAACCTGTTTTTCTTTTCCGTTTTTTTCCTTTATGCCCACCGTCGATTTGACCATGTCAACAGGCAGATGGCACAAGGTGAATTCCTCTCCATCTGCGAGTGCGTCTTCCAGTTCTTCCACATATGCAGACAGAATAGGCTCGACCGTTTTGTATGGAAGATTCAGCAACATGTTATGTGTGCTGAGATCCAGAAGTTTTGTTTCCCAAAGTTCTTTTTTGTTGGAGATTTTCCTTTTCCCGGTATTCAGATCTTTCTGGATAACTATGTTTCTGTTTTGAGGTGCTGCTGAGATCTCGTCCTCTTTTCTTTCGACAACATCAATCTCATATCGGCCATCCTTCATCGTCCGGGAAAACAGCGGCTGGATTTTCATCAGTCTGGCAGTGAAGACATCCAATGCAAAATCAAACACACGCGGCGACAGCGCTTCTGTTTCGCCGGGAATCAATTCTGCTTCTTCAAAGGAATGACTCTTGCCTGCACACATAGCAGTGCTTTCAATAAAGATGATCTCCTCTGTCCCTTTATGACACTTCTTAAGGATTTCATCATTGTCCGTTATGCGCAGATCTTTGAAATACGTTTCATGCAGCCAAAGGCCAGTGAATATGTGACCCTCGATCGTATAAAGCAGCGGGTGCAGACCCATTGCTTCCAGGCATGCAGCATAAAGCAGCGTCATTTCCATACAGTTCCCCAGACGCTGCTCTATCATGATTTCAGGGGTACGAATGCGTTGTCCTTCCCTGATCCAGATGTTTGCTTTTGTTGTGGCATAAACAATATTTTTCTTTTGAATAGCAGCATATGCGGCAGCGGCAAGCTTAATTACCCTGTTTGCGTCTTCCTGATATCCATTTATCGCCGGGCTTTCATTCCACTTTTGCAGAATCATTGCCGCATCGTGAATCAAACCGGATACAACCGGGTGATTCGGCATTACAAAGGACGGCAGAAAGTCGCTGTAGTATTCACCCATCCACTGATCATATGTCAGGATCTTCATATCACCCTGTCCGCCAGCAATGAACTCCTCGCCGTAAAGAACAGCCAGCTTCACATTAACAGTAACCGGCTCTGTGAGCTCTGCAAGTTGCTTTCCGTTTATGTGAAACTCAGGATCTTCAATGCGTGTCGGTTTTCCCGGGAGTATAACAGGAAGATCAATGCTGCATTTGCCAAACAGCTCCGTTTCCGGCATAATTACCAGAGAAAGGCCTTCGATCGGATCCTGCGTTCTGTTTGCAATCTGGATCCCGCGGATAGGACGAATGCCATTCTGATACATGGCGCAATTAAACACATCCATTCTTCCTACATGGATCTCAATATCACCGCGCTGAACGATCCTGTCTTCAGTGTCTGCCATGCTGCTTCCCTCCGTATGTTTCACTGTACTTTTTTATTGAAAACCTGCTTTGTCATTCCTCTTCCAGCGATTCACATTTCAGAGCACCAACGCTCAATTTCACGTCCAGGTTCCGGACATCGTCAATCGTCAGTGTATCGTCACTGTATTTTTCCAGAAAATCAATCAGTTTCCTGATTTCCTGTTTGTCTTTTTTTGTTCCCATCATGCCTGCCATCTGAACCAGGCATTGGAGATCCTGGGCTTTCTCTATTTCTCTAACCAGATCCGCCGGGGTATCTCCCTTAGCATTTACCGTCATCCAGCCAATACTAAGTGTTGCACTATACATGGCCATTCATTTCCTCTCCGTCTGGTTATTGCAGGTTGATCAGTTGTGCGAGTACTCTTCCGAAGTCTCCGCTGCCTTCAACGGTTCTTCATGCATAGGTCCGGGGTATTCTGTTATCTCGGGTTCACCATTGTCTGTCCACAGTTCACATTGCTCAAGCACGGTCTCCAGCGCATCGTCCATGCCTTCCGGCGGATAGCGATGCCGTTTCAAAAGCTTTTTAACCAGCATCCGCATTTTTGCGCGGGCATCATCCCGTTTTTCCCAGTCAATGGTCCGGTTCTTTCTGAGGGTGTCGGTGAGTTCCCGGGTCATCGCGATCAGTTCATCATTCCGATAGAAATCCTTGATTGCTTCCGGCCGGGTCAGCGCATCATAGAAGGCCATCTCTTCCTCAGACAGGCCGAGATCCTGTCCGAGTTGCCGGGCTTCCTGTATGCGCTTTGCCAACTCCAGCATTTCCTGGATTACCTGTTCATTGGTAATCAGGCCATTGATATAGCTGTTCATGACTTTCTGTAGCATTTCACTGAATTCCTGAGATTTAACCAGGTTATTCTTCTTATACAGTGCCACCTGTTCCGCCAGCAGTTTTTTCAGGATCTCGACAGCGATGTTTTTCTCCTTCATCTTTGCGATCTCTTCCAGCAGCTTCGGATCGAACAAAGAGAATTCTTCCTTCACATCACTGAAAAGATTAATCACGCCGTCACTCTGGATACCCTGTTTCAGCATCTCATTGATCTGATCATTGATTTCCTTCAGTGAAAGACGCTTATGGCTTCCATTCCCCATGAGCCGCAGGACCAGCACACGGCAAGCCTCAAAGAATGCCGCCTCTGTCCGCTCATGATACTCAACCAGTGCGGAGCAAAGGGAGAAGGACTGTTTCAGCAGATAGGCTTCCTTGATGTATGTCTTCTTGGCTTCCTCGCCTTTTCCGATGATAAAGTTCACTGCGCCAGTAATGGATTTTGCCCGTTTCAGATCGGAATCCCCGAAGAAATCGTCATAATCGAAACCGTGCAGCTGATCCCGGCACACTTCCAGTTTCTCCTTGAATTTGGTATACGCAATCTTGGCGACATCCATCTCCCCGAAATTTTTCTGGTCGCGGGATGTGTAATCTTTCATCGCCTGCCGCAATGCGGCAGCAATACCGATATAATCGACCACCAAGCCGCCTTCCTTGTCCTGGAAGACACGGTTCACCCGTGCGATTGCCTGCATCAGGTTATGACCCGCCATGGGCTTGAAAACGTACATGGTTGCCAGGGACGGAACGTCAAAGCCCGTCAGCCACATATCCACGACGATAGCGATCTTCAGTGGGCTGTCATTGTCTTTGAATTTCAGCGCAAGTTCCGCTTTATGCGAATCGTTACCGATTATCTCATGCCATTCTTCCGGATCTTTGTTGCTGCCAGTCATCACAACAGCGACTTTTTCTGTCCAGCCAGGCCGCAGTTCCAGGATCCGTTTATAGATCTTCATGGCAATCTCACGGGAGTATGCCACGATCATCGCCTTGCCGGTCAGCAGATGCTCACGGTAGGTTTCATAGTGATCCAGAATATCGCAGACCAGGGAATTGATTGTGCTGTCATCGCCCAGCAATGTTTCCATTTTGCTGATGCGCTTTTTGCTTGCCTCAACCATTTCCTCATCAGCTTCATCTTCCTCGATCATACGTTTGTATTCTTCATCGATTTGTTTCAGCACTTCCGGATCAAGGCTCAGTTTCACAACACGACTTTCATAGTACACCGGGCGTGTCGCACCATCCGCCACTGCCTGGGTCATATCATAGATATCGATATAATCG
>Ga0310690_10010414_pt1 | contig 11573 bp, 3 predicted proteins | sample AusTroGonzalo_MG_2_FD_207661 | JGI IMG/M metagenome (GOLD analysis project Ga0310690, IMG submission 207661) | Bovine rumen microbial communities from tropical cattle in Woodstock, Queensland, Australia - Gonzalo_04 (v2) (version 2) | ecosystem: Host-associated > Mammals > Digestive system >...
CGGTCACGCCAACGCCGCAAGAATCACTACCTTCCCGCTGCGCAACGGCAAGACCTCCATCACCGACAAAGATTGGAAAAAGCTTTACAATGAGCAAGTTGAGGTGATTTACAAGCACGATATCATTGACTTTGCGCGTCGCAAGGGCTACTTCAGCGGCAAAGACAACGAATTCGACTTCAGCGCCGCTTATGCTCCCGTCGATTTCAGTGCCGCCCGCGTGTGCGACCTCCGCGTTTGGACCATGTTCAACAAGGTTTGCGACGGCATGGATGAATACTGGGACTATGTGCTGGGCAAAGATTTGACTCACCGTATGCCCTTATATGTCAAACCAAACCGCAAAGTCAGCTTGAGCGACATGATGGCTTTCCAGCGCGACCATTTCCAAGGCACCGAGTTGGATAAAACCCAAGACGTGGGTGCAGGTCCTTTCGGTTCGCCGTTCCGCTTCAACCCCTTGTATTGGACTTATGACGACAAGCCTTACCTCAACGAACGCAGCATCGAGGTGGTACAAACCGGTTTCTCTTTCATCGCGCAAAGCCGCAACTGGTTACCCAATCCCATCGGAGGCATCATCTGGTTTGGAGTCGATGACACCAACTCAACCGTTTACACGCCTTTCTACTGCTCCATCACCGAAGTGCCGATTGAATACCGCTCTGGCAACGGCGACATGCTGACCTACAGCGACAACGCTGCTTTCTGGGTCTTCAACCGCTTGGCGCATTTCAAGTATTTGTTCTACAACCGAGTCATCGGCGACATCCAAAAAGTGCAGAAAGAACTTGAAGACGGCTATCAGGTGCAAGTGAAGGAAACCGACAACCTTGCCTTGAACCTCTATGAGCAAGACCCACAACAAGCCATCACTTACCTCACCTATTTCTCCAACCAAGCAGGTCACCACACCGTGGCACGCTGGAAGGAATTGGACAACTATCTGTTAGTAAAATACTTGGACAGCAATGTCAAGCAAGAGGAAAATGGCGAGTTCAAGCGTAACGGCTATGGCTATCCCGCCCGCCCGAAACAACCTGGTTATCCAGATTCTTGGAAGAAAGCCGTGATTGATGAGACTGGGGAGAGGTTTAGGAGACCAGAATGATTGTGGGAAAACTTTTTACAAATCCACGAAACTTCGATAATTTCACTATTTTTGTGGCATATTTTTTAATTTCCACTATGTTATGGAGCAAAAATACGATGTCTTTATAAGTTACTCACGCAAGGATTACCTTGATGAAAACAAAAATATCATTCCTAATAATGTCATATTACAGGTAAAGGAATCTTTGGAAAATGCAGGAATCTCCTGTTGGTACGACCAAGAAGGCATTCTTGATGGTGACAATTACGCAAAGCTAATCAGTCAAAACATCCAAGCTTCAAAAGTTTTTGTTTTCATATCCACTAAAAATGCCAATAGTTCTGAATGGACAGGAAGTGAAATTGCTACTGCTCACATGATGGGAAAACACATCATCCCTGTGCGTGTTGACGATTCTGCCTTTCATGTAGATGTGATTCTCTATATTGCAAAACTCAGTTTCATTGACTACCAAACCAATCCCGAAAAAGGTTTAAAGGATTTAGTAAAAAGCGTTAAAGCCTATATAGCTAAAATAGAAGCTGAAGAAAAAAGAAAAAAAGAGGAAGAAGAAAAACGGCTTGAAGAAGAACGGAGACTTGAGGAAGAAAGAAAGAGGCAGAAAGAGCTGGAAGCTCAGCGACATAAAGCGGAACAGGAACTCATTATCAATGAAATCAAAACCGAGCTGAAAACTCTGAACGACGAAGAAACCAAACTTATGGCCAGGCGTAGCGCTCTTATCGTCAAAACGGAAAGAATAACAGATTCTCAGCAAAAAGAAAACCTCAAATCATCCATTACAGAAAGCAGTCCTATCCGAAAGCAAATTGAAGAAGAATGCAAGTCCTATAAAGAGAAAATCAATGTATTAGAAAAAAGAATTAAAGTTCTAACCGATCAGCAAAACACAAGTGAAGCTGACGATTTTAAGAACAAATACAAAAAAAAGCAAAAACTCTGTTGGCTTTTGGGCATAGTTCTCTTCCTGTCAATTGGAGCATCCCTCTTTTTCTGGTTGCACGGAAAAAACGAAACAAGACCCACCCAAAACACATTATCCAACCAAGGAACCGAGTCTTTAACGATTATAGAATTAGTTAATACTGGTAATGAATATTTTTACGGAGAAAACGGTAAACCACAAAGCTACGACATGGCTCTATGGTATTATAGCAAAGCCGCAGAAAAAGGGAGTAGTACAGCTCAAACTAACATTGGAATAATGTATCAAAACGGCAATGGAGTAAAACAGAACTATGAAGAAGCCGTAAAATGGTATCGCCTAGCAGCAGAACAAGGAAACGCTGACGGTCAATATCATCTAGGCTACATGTACCAATTCGGTTACGGCCTTAAAGAGCGAGACACCAAAGAGGCTATTAAATGGTACCGCAAAGCCGCTGAACAAGGTCATAAACTTGCTCAAACACAACTGAAAACGCTCACCCAATAGGCGGACAACCCAACTCACGAAATGTTCAAATCTCCGTTACAAAATGTTCAAATCTCGGCTGCGAAATAGTTCTTTTTTCATTATAAGAGCCTCAAACATCACTTTTTAGGTGAAAGATTTTTCATGTCGGAGACATGGGAGATAAGTTTAGGAGACCCGAATAAATAAGTAAGATTTCGGGGAAAATAGGTTTTTTGCAGAAATAAATTTCGGGGAAACATAGGATTTTTGTAGAAAAAATTTTGGGGAAAATAGGATTTTTGTAGAAACAAATTTGCGGGAAACCAGATTTATTGTACCTTTGCAGTCTGAAAAACAGTCCAATAGACATGGAAAGTACCACATTCAGAAGAAAGATATATACACAACTCCTAACGCTACTTATTCCAGCTTATATGACAGCTTTGCTGTAACTTTTTACATTATAAGAGCTTCAAATATCACTTTTTAGGTGAAAATTTTTCATGTCGGCGACATGGGAAAACGGTTAAAGAAACAAAAACAGCCGACGATGTCGGCTGTTTTGTCTCACTTCACCACAATCTTCTGTGTCTTCACATCGTCACCGTGGATAAGACGAAGGACATACACGCCAGGTGCCATTCCTTTTATTGATATGGGAGACGCATTCAATGCGTCTCTACAAACCAAAATACGCCCCATCACATCGACAATCTGTAGAGACGCAGTGACTGCGTCTCCTTCAATACCAATCAATATGATCTGTCCATTATTGATAAAGGCAAATGATGCATTGTCTCCGTCTGCATCCCCACTGATGGAAAACACCAAACGGAAACGAGAAGCATAATCCGTTGTGCGAGCATCGAAACTATAGCTTGGTTCGACCAACAAGTCAACATCCGCACCATTGAGATTATCAATGAGATGCAAATAGTTAAATTTCAATCCATTAGTATTCACATTGATGGTGTAAGTGCCGTTCTTCGCCGCCTTGAAACTGACAGGCTGCTCATTGCCTTCACAAGGCACAATAGCGATTTCGTGATGGTCTTGCATGGCGAAAACTTTGGTACGGATTTCGTTCAATGACTTTTTCTCCAAAAGTTCTCCATCAACCTTCACGATGAGGCGGTCGATGACTTTGCCGTTGTCCAAAAGTTCCACATAAATGGAACCGCTTGGGCTTGCCTTCGCGCCACGACCCGAGTTGAAAGTAATGTAAGCCCCCTCTCCCATAGCCTTCACAAAAAATCCCTCGGCGGGTTTCAACGGATTGGTTTCCGAAATCTCGCTTACAATCAGGTCACTACCATCTTCGTTCATCTGGAAACAGCCGTTGGCCACATTATGGGTGGCGTACGAGGTGAGGTTATACACGAATGGGTTGCCTACCAAATTAAAACCTGCCATATCAATTCCCTCTGTGTAGTTGAGCGAGATGGTTACCGTAGTATTACCGTTTCTAAGCGTACCAGGAAATTCCAACACAACGCCCTCGCTGTTAGCATAGAGATAGCCTTTGCCATTGACCAATTCAGCGAAGTTGTTAGCGGCATCTTTCTGGTTAATCCAATATGCTGTAGGCTCGTTATAATAGTACAAGTCGTAATCGTTGCTGAGCATGTTGGGGACAGCTGCCACATTCGTAATACCTACCAACGACGAGGCGATGAGGTTCCAACCGTTATCGTCAGTGGTGTACGGCTCAATATCTTTCTTGACTGTGGCTTTTACTCCCTCGTTTCTGTGTATCAATTGACCGCCGTTTTCGATGATGAGTCTCGACACCGCCTCGCTGGCCAAGGTACCAGAAGTAGTGAGGATTCTGCCCGTTGGAATAGTTAAGGATTGGTTTTCCGCGACGGTCAGCGAGAACACTTCGGCATCTTCGTCGAGTTGGCAGATGCCGTCAATGAGGACTTCGTCATTGGCTTGCGGCAGGATGTAGCCTTCCCAGTTCGCAGCATTCGACCAATACTCATCCTCGTTGCCATGGAATATGCGGAGGTTGGACGGCTTCTTGGCAAAGATCAAGGTGTAAGTGGTCGTTTGCTCCACAGGGATGGTATCCACAATGTGCAGTTTGTTTTCATACACCGGGTCGCCACCGTCAGGGATAGTGACGAAGGTCAGCCAGACATTGTTGAGCGGGATATCCTGATTGTCGTTATTGCGGATGCAACTGACGATGTTGTACTGGTTCATTCCCGGGTCGTCCGTCACGCCGTAGTTCCAGCCGATTCTTGAAGGCTCAACCGTAAGCGTTACGACGGTGTCCAACGACGAAACCAAATGGTCGAAACTGATGTCGTCCACCACACCGACCGAGGTCTTTCCACCATGCGAGAAATAGATGGAATCGGGTGTATCGTAAGCATCGGGATTGTCGTTCACAAGGAAGTCGTTAATGCCGTCGTCAAGGGTGCCGTAGGCATAAATCGGATGGATGAGTTCGTGAATGTCAAGATGGCTCACGAGGCTCAAATCGGAATTGCCGTAACTGCTGTTGTGAATGACATGTGCCGTGTAGGAGACAAAATGGCCGAGCAGCGAACTGGTGAACAGCCATTCGCCCACAGCAGTCTGTCCGCTCTCAATGTTGCCAAACGGAATCTCCATCAAGCCAAGTTGACGCGGACTGCCGTTGAACGAGGCACCATACATGGCAAAGTCGATAGCAAGGCCTTTCTCGTTGTCAATGATTTGTGGCTCTGCCGTTTCCAAAGTTACATTCTTGGCCATTCCTGCGCCTTGATTGTGGATGATAACACCGAGTTCAGCAGGGACGCTTGGCTCAACGACATCTTCAGTCAAGGCATCGTCGCCGAGGATGTCGCGCTGCATGAAGTAATCCACATATAGGTCTGGGCTGGGATTGACGGTGATGTCCACTGGATACAGCGGATAGGTCAATCCCTCGCCAGTGAATGGGTCGATGAAACTGAAGGAGCCGCCAAAGGAATACACCACAGGTTGCGTAGGCGCGGCGTTTTTGGTGGGGATGAACTGCACCAATGCTGTTCCGTTGGTCTGCGCGGCAAGGCTGCCGTCTCCCGAAATGCCTGTGATTTGGTCTAACGAAAGCGTGTTGATTTGGAACAAATCCGTACAGTTGTTGCCCTGCTGGTCTTCAATCCTAAAATCCACAAAAATGTTCTCCATGGGTATGGATTCGTGACCATTGAAGATTTGTAAAGTGCCATTGAAAGCCTCACGTGTCATAGTCATCTTTTGGTTGAATTGGACAGTGACTTTAGAACAAACAGAAGATTGGATGTTGTCCACCTCAGCCGCCAAGAGTTCATAGGCATTGTCATACATAGCCCTGACATCACTAAAACCATTTGCGATGGCGTAATCATAGGCTTCGTAGGCCTTGTTCATGGATGCGGTATCATATTCAATGAAGTCTGGATTATAGCCTTCAGGCAAATTCTCTATGGTGTAATGACCTTCATCCCAATACATTACCGAACGATTGTACCGCTCAACCAAATTCTCAATGTAATCTTCTGTAATATAATCGTATGGGTTGGTGGCTTTCAATTGTTGCACAGCTTCTTCCGACATCATGCCCGAATTGGTATCGAGCAAGGATTGGAACAGATTCCAGAAAGTTTTTATATCATCAATATCGAACCACAATAAGTCTTGAAATACATTAAATAAAAAATCATCTGTTGCATCTCTATAATCAAAATAATGTTTCAGACCGTAATATATGGTTTCCATATTAGACGGTGCGTTTTTGCTGCTTGTCGTAGACTGATTTAGCATACATTGTGGATCTATTTCACAACAATCATAAGACAAGGTTTCTGTCGGCTCTTCAAATATGGGTTTTACTGTAATTCTCCATTCACGCGTACTATTTGTAGTCCAATCATCGATGGGAACAGCATAAAAACCTGGCACCTTATAATAATAATGATGTAGCGGATTATTATCCTCACCATCACCATAATCAAAGTAATACCATGTATCAGTTGCCACATGATGAAAACTAGCTGATCGTGGTATGGTTATGTAGTCTCTCCATAGAATGTCTCTATGAGACCCAATAACATCATTTTGATTCTGTTCATATCCCTGTAGATTAGTAGAAGTTGAAATCCGCGCCGTTTTTTCACCAACATTCCCATTTTGAGCCAACAAGGATTCACCGACAAACAATCCTATAAGAACTATCATTAACTTGGTCACTGTATTATTTATTGCTATGTTTTTCATGACATTATATTTTACAAGTTACACATTCCGTTGATTATTTGTTGGCTGGATTACGAGGAGGAAGGTTTGGTGGTGTTCCTCCATTATTGGGGCAATTGTCAAGACCATTCTGTACCCCAGGAAGACATGGATCCGGATCACATCCGCTGTTTTGAACAGTTACTGCCGGCGTTGATGAACTTGATGATGAGGCTCCGCCTCCACCACCATATCCGCCACCGCCAGGCCCACCGCCTCCTGAAGTTACTGTGGCTGGTGCAGTTTGGCAAGGCGTTGAGCCTATGTTTCGCCAAACATTTGCCCAGAACCAATTTTGCTGATTACCGCACATGTAATACTGTTTGGTTTTGGTCAATGCGGAGTAGGGACAATCGGTTTCTTCCCTGTTTCCATTACCACCAAGAGCCTCAATTACCACTTGCGAACGCTGCCCAGTCCTCACCGTCATGGTGCAAGGAATCACCACAGAGGTTTGCGCATGAAGCGTGTCTATCTCCGTAATCAACGGCGTGAAATCGTAAAGCGGATGGTTGGTGGGCGGATAAAGTGTGGCATCGTAAGTATCCACCAATCCATGGTTGGAGATGATATAGTCGAACACAAAACTTTCGCCTTCTGCCAGTTCGGGGAAGGTCTGCGGCATGTCAATAACCACCACAGGAACAGGGACATTGGTCTCGTATTCCACGATGAGTTCAAAAGTGTATTCGTCCTCAATTTCCGTAGGCACCACATTCCACGAGTAGGTGATGGCCTGGTATTGCAGATAAATGTTTTGGGTGTTGGTTTGGCCGCCCTCAATCTGTATCGTCGCCTGATATTCGGCATGATGCGGCGCGGTAATCGACATTCTGTAATAGCCTTCGGGGATGTCGCTCACAGTAAATAGGCCATTGCTATTGGTCAAGCCCACGGCCACCGTTTCTAACGAATAGTAGCCTTTCACCGTTACCGTGGCACCTGCCAAATGCTGGCCGTTGCCGTTGTAGGTGTAATCGTCAGTTACATCCACAACGAGCGTACCCGTGGAATCCGACACCGCCATAATGGTGTAAGGCAGCAAAAGGCCGTCGCCTCGTTCGCAGTTGACGGCGATGTTGCCTGTGTATTGCACCAAAGGCGTGTTCTCATTGGCCGACAACCTCAAGGAGAAATAGGCCGAATCTTGGACGGCGATGGACGGCAAAGTATCGTTGCCCACCACCGACAGCCAATCCACAGACGGAAGGTCCAAATAAACGCTTCCCGTGGGGCCGGTTCCATTGTTGTAGAGCATCACATCCACAATCTTATTGATGCCCTTGGTCATGGTGGTGGTAATGTTGTTAGGCGAAGCATACAGGATGCCTCTTGGCTCAGCGCAACGGTACCAAACAGTAAAGTTCAAGGAAGCACCCTCGCTGCTTGTGGCCACCAAAGCGACTTCCTGATAGCCGTTGGTCGGTGTGGTGCCGCTCACGCTGTATTCCAAAACGCCTTCCTCCATGCCTGCCAAACTCAAAGGTTGGAAAGTGAAGGAGCAACCCTCGGGCAAGGTGTTGGCTGTGACTTGGATGTTATTCAGCGGGATTTGGCTTCTGTTCCTAATCACAATGCTCCCTGTGAAGGTCTCGTTTTGCACCACATCCCAAAGAATCCAGTCGTTGGTGACGAGGTTCATGCCTGGAATGTTGAAGTCATCATGAACGGCAGTGCTATTATGCCCCACCCTGCCCGAATTGACGGTGTAATAACCCGACTCGGAATAGGCTGGCACGAAATCCACGGAGAAATGTCCGTCCGCTCCTGTGGTGGCAAACAACGAGCGCGTCATGTTCATGACCGTTACTTTCACCTCCACCTCGGCGGATGCAGCGGGGTTGTTGTTCGCATCCATGACCGTTCCATAGATGGGCACGGTGCTATTCATCTCGAAGACATCTTGCATCACGTAGGTGTTGAACACAAACATGTCGGCAAGGCTTCCCGTGAGTTGCACCGTTTGGGAGAGCGTTCCAGTAGTAATGACCAAATTGGCGGTATAGTTGTACTTTACCGTTGTCGGCGTGAAGATTACCGACAACAAACCGCCCGTAAGACCGTTCCAGTTGGAGCCTTGCTCTAAAGAGAACATGGAAGCATCTTCTCCTGTCATCTGCATGGTGATGGTATCGTCCAATGCATTCCCGCTGACATACAAGTTCAAGGTATTGCTGTTGTTCAGAGCCACTTCGCCGAAGTTGAGACTGCTTTGACTCACATTCATGGTCGGCGGAATGTTCAAGGAGAAACTTCTTACGCTGTTTGTCGTTGAGAAACAAGTATTAACCGCCTCAATATACCAATTGTAGGTTTGGTGGTTCTGCAACGAGGGAACATAGCAACTCCTATTATATATATTGCCCGCAAAAGGCGTACTTGGAACAGGGTCATTCACATTCCACAGATAGAGGTTGTAATACTCCGCCCCTGAAACTGCATCCCAACTGAAAGTAATCGGCAAGGAAGTGAAGGGATAATTATTGGTTGGAGTCATACTGGCAAACTCGCCTAAAGGTGTGTTGAAGAATTCTAACGACAACTGGAAAATGCTGTCGCAGCCTTGCACTGTTTGCAATGAGTCGTAATAAACGCCACTTTCAGTGTAAGTGTGTCCACGCCATATGAATGAACTTGCATTGCAGGGAGTGGTGTCTTCCACGAAATAATATGTGGGATGAACCGTGAGCGTGAGATTGACAATGCTGTCTAATCCCTGAGACGTTGGCAAGGTGATGGAATACTCCCCTTCTCCTACTTCGGGTTGGATGATTTCAAAGCCGTTTTGGAAGTAGTCGTCGCCTTGGCAGATTTCAGCATAAATTGTGGTATCAACAATGGGGAATCCTGCACCAAACCGTTCAATGTCAATGCTATGGTTATAAGCTATTTCTTCAGGAGTAAGCGACCTGTTGTACATACGAATGCAATAAATGCTGTCGTTCCAGCCTCTTGATCGAAGGCTGTTTCCGAAAACAACATTATAATCTGAATTAATGCCTAGAAAAATCCTTTGGTCTTCAATCTTCCACAATCCATTCAAAAAAGAGCCATTGTTTAAAGTATAGGAAACAGTTGCTATTTGGTCATCTGCCTCAGTCACTGGCAATGCACCAAGAGTTTGCATTCTAGAACCGCCTTGGTCGTTCTGGAAGTTAGTACCATCATTGTATGCATGCTCTCCTGCTAGACCTCTATACGAAGGGGAGGTCTTGTCGCAATCAATGAATGTGACAATTTCAATTGTAAGATCATTATTCAATGAATTGAAATACTTCCATGTTTTTCCCGTATTCAAATATCCTCCGTTTCCAAGACCTATAAAGTGATTGTCTTCCCAAGTATATGAGGAATAATTATTGATGGTCAGATTATAATTCCCCATCAAATCTTCCCATACAGTAGCTGTTGCATCATGACCATTTCGGGTGTTTTGTATTCCATCAAGCAGCATAATCAAGCCTTCGGAAACATAATCCACAAATGACGGTGACAAGGAGTTGCATTTTGCGAATTGGTAACTTCGCGTTGATGTCAAGTCCTCCCCTCCTAACGTGATGTACAAAGTGTGGAATCCATCCACAAGGCTATCGGCATCCAAAATCAAATTGCCATCGCCAAAAGCCTTCGTCTGGATATGCTCAACATCATTGTCAAACCAATAATGGCAAACCACTTCCGCTGGATTGGAAGGACTCTCAGAAGAGGCTTGATAAAACAAATATTGCTTTATAGAGGTCAAGCCTTTGTTATCCAATACCACATTCAGCAAATGGAGACCAGCATCAAGGTTGTCAGTACTTAGCAAAAACTGCCCTGTACTAAAGGGAATGGAGTGCATATTTCCAAAATCTTGATCAAACCAAAAATGGCACATCACGCCACTTGGGTTGGCAGGTTCTTCTGCCGAGGCTTGATAGAACAAATACGTCCTCGGGGTACACCATATTCCTATTGTGTCTTTAACGGATAGAGATAATGTGTGTAATCCAGCGGACAACGAACCTGCATCTATCTCCATCTGGAATGTTTGGCCCTCAAAGGCTGTCGTTACTACCTGCTCATGGTTTTGATCAAACCAATAGCAACAGGTGTAGAGCGGCTGTGCATTCAAAGCCAAGCCAATAAGCAGGCAATACAAGGTAAGTAAAAAGCGTTTCATAACTATATCCTTGAAGATTATTCACCCCCGTTGAACAATTCTATTCCCACATTTAATTTATTATCTTCAGTGGTGCGACCAGCGACATTACAAATCCTAATAATCTGATAGTTTGGTCGTGTGCGATATGGCATCATTCCTCCATAAACGCCCACTTCAGTGCCGTCATTTCCCAAAAAAGTGTTTGCAATTTCATCTTTTAATTGATAGTTGTTATCGTATAAAACAGTTCCCGTAAAAGTCTCAAAAATAGCCTCATAGCTATTAACTTCCATAACATTTTGGGTGGTTTGCCCTTCAAACAAGGAAGTTTCACCTGTCTTTATTCCAATACAATTTAGAAAAGTGCAATTAGAAACCATGTTAAGAGTATCCGTTACAAAAATACTATTGTGGGCTATTATGTTTTTGGCAACTTGTAAGTTTTCAATTAGCACAATTGAATTATTGGTAGTGGTAGGATTGTAAATATCTGTTTGATCGTATACTGTAAACCTTACCACGCTATTAATGACAGACAAGCCCGTAAAACAGGGTGAATTGTTTATTGCTCTATAAGAAACAAAATCCTTAATAATACAATTAACAAATTGCCAATTCCTAACGAATCCATAACACTCGCTATCCACATTAGAATAACCAGTTTTGTT
>Ga0310690_10010415_pt1 | contig 11572 bp, 6 predicted proteins | sample AusTroGonzalo_MG_2_FD_207661 | JGI IMG/M metagenome (GOLD analysis project Ga0310690, IMG submission 207661) | Bovine rumen microbial communities from tropical cattle in Woodstock, Queensland, Australia - Gonzalo_04 (v2) (version 2) | ecosystem: Host-associated > Mammals > Digestive system >...
ATCTCCAGGATATCATCCAGTTCTTTCCGATCCGCCTTGACTTTATCCCTTTCCGATGTTTCCAGCCGCTCCAGCAGCGTCTCAAACATCGGATAATCTTCTTCCGCCGCCCGCCAGGTTTCACCTGCCGCTGTACCGCACAGCAGCATCAGAACCAGGGCCACAGCAATGATCACTTTAACGCTTCTCATACAGATCCGCCCTCTTCCGTTCTTTTCGGTTTTGCTCTGCTCAGGTATGCTTGCTTACATCCCTATTATATAGATTGTATACAAAAATTACAAGTCATCCAAAAAATGGAATACTATATGACAAAAGGGACAGGTTCTCTGTCCCTTTGTCATATGATGCGGTTGTTTTAATTGTTAATTGTTAATTGATCTTAGTCTTCTTTTTTCCGCAGAAATCCGGTTAATGTTTGCTTCGCCGCCCGCAGGACGATCAGGATCGTTCCCCACAGGATCAGGTTGCTCCAGAACTGCACTTCTGTCAGTTCAGGCGTCTTCATGGTGACGGGCTGTGCTGAGGTGCCCACCAGCGTCCAGAACCGCTCAATCCAGGACGTGTATTCTCCCAGGGTCTCCGGGAGCCATTCCGGGAATATCCGGATGGGGTTGATGACCACCACCGCCAGGGCAAAGTAAGCGGCTACCGTCACCACAATCAGGAGCAGCATCGGCAGCAGCTGTCCGGCAGCATAGGGCAGCAGCTTCATCAGGTAGCGGCGTTTGCCTTCCGCCTTCACCTTTTCAATCTGGATGCGGCAGTATCCGGTCAGCCATCCCATCCAGCGCTTCAGCAGCCAGAACGCCACAACCACAAAGACCAGCAGCAGCGGAAGTATTGCCCTGTTCTTTTCCTTTGTCAGGCTGATCGCCGTTCCGCCGGTGTAATAGGACTGTGCCTGCGTCCTGAACATGGCAAACATGTTCATGGAGGTGGAATGCGCAGAAAGCACCATCAGCTCACTGTTCGTGATCAGGTCCAGCGGCACCCAGGCGGCATACAGCCCGGTTTCGCCGATCCGGCGGCTGTGTTGAGCGATACCGACCACTTCCAGCTCGGTACCGTCATCAAACTTCACGGTCTCACCGAGCGGATCCTTGTCGATAAACAGGCTGAAAGCTATTTTCTCGTCCAGCACGATAACCTTGGCCTTCTTCTCCGCGTCTATCCGGTCAATGGGCCGTCCCTTTATAATCTTTGGAGTATAAACCTCATTCCAGACCGGGCCCACCGCATACAGGGTGATGCCGGTCTCACTCCTTCCGTTTTCCAGCGACACCGTCTCGCTGCTCTTGATACTGTGCAGCGTCAGCCGGGGAAACATTTCTCCCATTGCCGGATAGACAATCTCATCATATCTTTCCAGCAAGGGCGTACTGTTCTCATTCTCTTTCGCCCCGGTCTGGCTGCCACTGTACTGTGACTCGTCCGGATCATCCGACGTATAATCATCCATATCGTCTGCAGGGAGTGCCGACATATACGATGAATCCGCCGCGGATCCGGTTTTTTCCGGAAGGAAAGCATACTGCATCAGGTCCGGTACCGTGGAAAGACCGATCAGTCCGGCGGCCAGCAGCAATACTCCTGCCAGCAGCAAAAATGAAAATCGGGATTTTCGTTTCATCGCCGCCCGCTCCTCAGTCTTCATACATCATCACTGTGTCACCCTTTTTAATGTACCGGTCTTCCATATACACAACAGTCCTGTAAGCCAGGTCATCTTCCTGTACCGAAACCGTTTTCTCATTTTCAGCCAGCACGGTCACAGGATATTCAACAATTTCAAGATGCACCCCGCCCAGGGCGGATTCCTTCTGCTCAGCCACGTATACGCACTTGCCGCCGCCGCTTTCGCTTGTACGCACTGCCGCTTTCGGCACAAGGCAGGAACTTTCCTTGGCGCGTGTGGTGATTTTCAGCGTGATCGAGTCTTTTTTCATCAGGGCGCTGACGTTTCCCAGGGCCTCTGTTATGTCATCGGAGATATCCGCGTCTGCGTACTTTTTGCCTTCATCCGTTATACCCGTAGCGAGAATCTTGGTTTCAACGCGGCCCCAGTAATTCTTCACCGGCACGGTGGCGACGGCGCCCTTCTGCACGTTCTGTTTGGAGTCTGTTTCAGCGCGCAGCACGGGTTTCTTTCCTTCCGCGGTGATTACAAGCACTTCCACTTCACCGGCAGGGAGCGAATCGCCTTTCTTGACCTCCATTTTCACCACATAGCCGTCATGAGGCGCCTTAATCTCCGCCATCTGCTTCTCAATCTGCCGGATCTGCATCAGCTTGTCTTCTGCGTCCTTCAGGTTGTCCTGCGCTTCACGCTTTGTTTTCAGCGTTGCCCATACGTCATCTGAAACGGCATAGCGGTCCAGGCTCTTCAGTTTCTCCTTCGCCTTCGCCATTTCTTCTTTTTTCTTTCCCCAGGCTCTATAGTCATCCAGGATCGGCTGGCCTTCCTTTGGTTTCATCCCCTTGAAGATCTTCTTCACGTTTTCATCGTTCAGTTCAGAAGAGTCGGTCATGCCCAGAACAGCCATCAGGGACTGGCGAAGTTTCAGCTCTTCCCGTTCTGCCTCTCGGGCAGTATCGTAGGCATTCACCCACGCCTCCTCATTGCGGCTCAGGCGGATATCGCCATGCTTCCGGTCCCAGTCCTCAATTGCGCTGCGTGCATCGTCATACTTTTTCTCCAGCTCAGCGATCGTCTTTTCCGCGTCAGCAAGCTGGGTATACACGAGCACTTCGCCTTTTTTGACCTTCTGGCCGGCTGCCACCGGAACCCGCTGTACGGTCAGGCTCAGTCCATCCGGAACCTTGATTTTGACTTCCTCTTTTTCCGGGAAAGCAACCTGGGCCGTCAGTTCGACCACGTTCTCGAACTTTCCGTTCTTCACAGTTGCCTGCTTCACCTTGGCTGTAGTCAGCGAACGAATGGTGCCGGAAAACAGCACGCACAGTGCGATTACCACCGCCAGGATGATCATACCCCGCAGAGCGATTTTCTTCAGTTTCATATCCAAACCAAACCTTTCCGTTCAGACTTACCTTTTCTTATTTCATTTCCGTCAGCTGTATTCCTGCCAGGATATCTTCCTGGAAGAACAGGTAGATCAACAGTGCCGGAAGGATATACAACGCCGCGCCGGCGAACTCATATCCGGAGGTTCTCTTCGTCATCTGGTTAAACAGGGTGGACAGGGGCATCAGGTTCTGTGCTTCCGTCAGATAGGTCAGCGGCTGTTCCACCAGGTTCCAGCTCTCCGCGAAAGAGAGCGCCGCCGCCGCGCCAAGCACCGGCCGGCAGACCGGCAGTACAATCGACAGGAAGGAGCGGAAGGGCCCAGCTCCGTCTATGGAAGATGCCTCCAGCAGCTCATCCGGCAGCGTAATCATAAACTGACGGATCAGGAAAATAAAGAACGGGGCAAAAAGCATCGGCAGGATTACGGCCCAGACGGTATTCATCAGGCCCATAAACCGCAGCGTCAGCACGTTCGGCACCATCGTCACCTGGAAGGGCATCAGCATCAGCAGCACAATCAGGAAAAAGATCATTTCCCGCCCGCGGAATTTGAATTTGCTCAGGCCGAAGGCCAGGGCCGGAACCACCAGCGCCTGCCCCACCAGGATTGCCGCTGCGTAAATCACCGAGTTGGTGAAGAAGTGCAGGATCTGTTCATCCTTGAACAGGATCTGTTCATACTGTCCCAGCGAGATGATATCGGGGGACAGGTGGGATTCCATCCATTTGCTGTCATCCAGCTTGCCCCTGGTCCTCAGCCAGACCTTCATTTCCGTTATGGAGGAAAAGGAATACAGGAAAGTCTGCACCATCGGCAGCAGGATAATCAGCGCCATAATGGTCAGCAGGATCCGCGCGCCCCAGATCCGGAAGCTCTTTGGATTTCTCATTTTCTCAATCGCCTCCGTTCAGCCGTCTCAGCGCCGACCGCTGGCTCAGGAACAGCACGCCGAACAGTGCGAACACAATCACGGCGAAGATATAAGCCGCCGTCGTCACGTTCTGGTAGCTCAGCTTGCTGTACATATTGTTCATGTAGTTTTGAAGAGTATAGATATACTCAGGATCATCCGGGTAGGGGCCCGCGATAAAGTAGGCTTCCTTAAAGATCTTGAAGGCGTTCACAAAAGACAAAATCGCCACCAGGAAAGCCGAAGGCACAGCCAGCGGCAGGGTGATTTTGAAAGTCTGCTTCATAAAGGAAGCGCCTTCCAGCGTTGCGAACTCATACAGTGATTCCGGAATGGACTGCAGCGCGGACATAAAGATGACCACGCAGAAGCCCAGGTTCTTCCACAGGAACAACAGGATGACCGGGAGGCGGAGCTCCGCCCCCAGCATCCAGTTCACCCGCGTGTTGCCCAGCATCACCAGCAGCCTGTTCACCGGGCCGCCGTAGTCAAACCACAGCAGCCAGATGATCAGGATTGCCGAAGACGGCATCAGGTAGGGCATCAGCACGCTGGAGCGGAAGAATCCGCCGGCCGGCCGGATCCGGTGCAGTCCTGCTGCCAGCAGAAAGGACAGCAGGAAAAGCAGCGGGGCGCAGATCAGGGACAGCTCCATGGTGTTCTTCAGGCCCATCTTGAACATGGGGTTGTTCCAGACAGAGATATAGTTGTCAAACCCAACGAACTGGTTGGCAACTTTTCCGTCCGTTACGCTGTACCATATTCCGCCCACAAACGGGATAACGTAGAAGATCAGCAGGCCCGCCAGTCCCGGCAGCAGAAACGGCCATGCCAGTTTCAGTTTCTTGTACAAAAGGAATCAGTTCCCTTCTTTGCGACTCGTAGTAATCTTTTTGTCTATCATGTTCAGCACCTCTTCGGCATTTCCTTCGCCGAAGATGTAATTGTACTGTTCCCTCAGTTCTTCTATATCACTTGATTCAAATATATCATAAAGGAAGAAATAGTCCAATGCTTTCATGTAAGGAATGCACTTCTGGTATTCTTCAATATCGTCCGGACTGATGAGCCATCTATCCTGTTCCGCGTATACAAGCGATTGCTCGTCATTTTTCAGAGCCTCTTCCAGTTCCTCTTTTGAACTTCCTTCCGCGGTTTCCAGCATCTTCTTGATCGTTTCAATCGATTCAACGACACTCTCGTACCATTCCTTTGTACCCTCGTTCTCAATCGGCTCTGTCTTGTCCGTGAATAAGGTATATTGCGTGCCGTTGTCCAGGTTCTTCAGGAGCAGTGCCAGGAACTCCTTTGCTTCCTCCGGGTGTTCAGAGAAAGGATTAATAATCGCCACATAAAGGCTTACAGGAACGACAGGTTCTTCTCCTTCATTAAAACTGAGCGGGAGATATTCAGCGTCGGTGCCCCAGCTCCTGCCGACACAGGGATTCTCGCCGAGCTCCAGCAGCGGGGCATTCTCATAGTCAACGTAGAAGCTGTCCTGTTCTTCCTCACTGACTTTCAGCGCGCCCCAATCCAGGTCTTCAATCCGTTTCATCAGGCCGCTCAGCAAAGGCGTGTTGAATACCTGTTCTTCATTACTGCTGTTCAGCATGCTCTGATACTGGAGGAACATGATGTATTTCAGGTAATAAAAGATGTTCGCCTTATCATACATTGTTAATTTTGTTTCGGTTCCGGCAAGCCGTTCCGGAACGTCATTCTGCAGCCAGTCAAAGAATTGGTTCCAGGTCTTCGGCAGTTCCTCTTCAGTTCCGCCCAGTTTTTCCCACGTCTTCAGGTTAACTCCGACTCCCTGGCCAGACGCTGAAACCGGAAGAGCCATCAGTTTACCATCCACCGTCACAGCGTCCCGGATATAAGGATACAACTTTTCCACATACTCATCAATCTTCTTGTTTCCGCTTATTTCCGTCAGATATCCACGGCTGCGCAGCGCCTGCATATCTTTTCCTTCATACGGCAGAATATAGATATCCGTATGCCCGTCCTTGTTCATCATCGCCTGCAGGACGCCAGTATCGAGCATGTTCGAACCCTGGTCCAGGATCACGGAGATATCGCCCCGCTCATTGGTCATTTCCATAACCGCGCTGGACATATTCTCGATATATCCTGTGTCGCTGACCCTCAGCGTGACAGCGCTTCGCTGTGCAGGATCAAGATTCCGCATCAGGATCGTATTGTAGTCCCACAAAACCATATAGCCGTCATACAGCATTGAGCCACGGGCGTCAACCGGGCAGTCATTCACAGACACCGCTTCCTCCGTGCCCTGTTTGAGCGCCCATATTTCTCCCTTGTCAATATAATACAGCGTATCCTTTTCCTGATCGTAGCAGATCGACACCATATAGTTTTTGATCTGTTTCAGCGTTGCGAAAGTTTCTTCCTTCCCGCTTTCCAGATTCAGGCGGATGATCTCGAAATCATTACCCGTTAATGTCGTTTCTCCGCGCTTGGAATAAAGGATGGAACCGTCAGGTCCGGCAGTATATGCCATGTCATAGGAGGCATTAGCCACGGGTACTTCCATGCACCTGCCGGTAGTCAGGTCAAACCCGATCAGGGTCTGTCCGTCATTCCCGTAATTCATCCCAATCAGGTAGTTGCCAACCGTTTGAAGGGAATCCAGCGAGTAAAAGTTCCCATCCTCAATCAACGTGTCCATTTCCAGGGCCGGCAGGTCGCTGTCTTCCAGGATAATTTCCCCATCTTCCAGCTTCACATGTTTGATGGATGCACCGGTTGTCTGGTACATTCCATCCACTTCTTTGTGTTCATAAATAATTCCATACAGTTCACCGTTCCAGGCAAACCATTGGTCCACATGTACATAGGAACTGTCAATGAACACGTCTTCCCCTTCGGGCATCTCCCAATCCGTTTCCGAGTCCCAGTTCAGGTCCGAGAAAAAATCATCTTCCTGGGCGGCAGGGGTTTCCGCCTCGTTCTGGTTTTCTTCCGGAGCGGCTGCGGTCTCCGGTGCGGCCGGAATTTCTTCCGTCGCGACAGGCTCTGCCGTCATATCCGGGCTCTCTTCTCCCTCGACAACAGTCACAGTTCCGGTTTCGTCCCCGGCAGCGAATTCCGTGCCCACGAAGTCCCGTTTCGTTTCGAATACTTCTGGCTCGCTCTGGGGTGTCGCGTATTTCCATATGGTTTTATCCCATTCGCCTGCAATGATGCAGAGGCCATCCTTCAGCTGAAAAACCCCTGCAATATTGTCACTGGAATAAGATCCGTCTTCAGACGGTTTATGAAACAACGTACGATCTCCAACAGACGCAAAGGCAGGCATACAAGTAGTCACACAAAGAACCAGGGTCATGATCCACAGAATCAGTGTTTTTCCGTTCAGTCGTTTCATTTCTCATACTCCTTCGTTTTTTATGGTATGGTCTGCCGCTCATGGCTTCGCCGCGGCTGCCGGAGAGGAAATCATTTCTGCTCCTGGCGCATTATCTGGATTTTCTTATCTATCAAGCTCAGTGCCTTTTCGATATCTCCGCCTTCATTGTAGAGTGCGTTCCATATACCTCCTGACGATTCATCGTCATCCATATCCCCAAAGTCAGACATGAAGTCATAATCCAGCACCGTCATATAAGGAACGCCTGTCACGTAGTCCTCGATTCTTTGGGGATCCATAACCCATCTGGATGATTCCAGGTAATCAAGCTCATCGTTATACATCTGCAGCTGGGTCTCCAGCTCGATTTTCTGTTCACCTTCCGCGGTCTCCAGCTTTTTCTGTACCTCCGCGATCGTTTCGGTCACGTTCTTGTACCAGTCCTTCGTATCGTTCTTCTCGATCGGCTCCGTCATGTCCGCGAAGAGGGAATACTGCCCGGCTGTATCCAGTTTTTTCAGGGTCAACGCCAGGAATTCCATCGCCTCCTCCTTATGCTCGGAGTAAGGATTGATGATCGCCACCATGAGTTGCACAGGAATAATGGGATCCTCCCCTTCCGCAAAACTCAGGCGCAGCGGCTTGCCCCAATCTCCCCAGGTGGTAAAGCAGGGAGACTGGTCCGGAATCAGCAGCGGCGGATTGTCTGATTCCCACAGGAACGAATTCATTTCATCCTCGGGGATTTTCAGCGCTGCCCAGTCCAGATTGTCCAACCGTTTCATAGGTTCTGTCAGCAATGGGGAGTTGTAGAGCTCTTTCCCTTCACTGCTGTTTACCCTGGCCTGGTACTGCGTGATCAGGGCACTTTTCACATTCCGGTAGAAGTTGATCTTGTCATACATGGTCACCCGGGCTTCTGTACCGGCAATGCGTTCCGGAAGGTCCTTTTCCAGCCAGTCCATGAACTGGTTCCAGGTCTTCGGCAGGTCTTCCTCTGTTCCGCCCAGCATCTTCCAGGTTTTCATACTGACGCCTATGCTGGATCCGAACACATTGATCGGAACCGCCACCAGCTTTCCGTCCTGCTTCAGCGCGTCCCGGAAGAATGGGTACATCCGTTCCACGTATTCTTCCAGCTGCTGATTCCCTTCCATGGCCGTCAGGTATCCGCGGTCACGCAGCGCCCGGAATTGGCGGCCCGCATAATCAACGACATAGATATCCGTGTTCCCGTCCTTGTTCATCATGTCCTGCAGGATATCAGTATTGAGCTGGTACATATTATTTTCCAGGATCACGGAAACGTCGTCCCGCACGCTGGCCATCTCCATGACCGCGCTGGAAATATTATCGCCGTAATATACACCGCTGCCGTTAACCCGCAGCGTAGTACCGGCACGCTGGGTCGCGTCTGTGTTCCGCAGCAGGATGGAGCTGTAATCCCACAGGATTGCGTACCCGTCATACATCAGCATATTCTTGGCGCTGATGGCGCATTCATTCACCGCGACGGCCTCGCCTCCGGACCGCGGCTGTGCCCAGATCTCTCCTCCGTCCACGTAATACAGCGTATCCTTTTCCCGGTCATAGCACATCGGCACCTGGTGACCCGTCACATTTTTCAGTTCTGCAAAGGGTGTTTCCTCCAGGGTCTCCGGATTCAGGCTGACCACATCCCGGTTTTCCTTACTGCGGCCTTTGAGCACCAGCAGGGTACCGTCCGGTCCGGGCGCCATGGACAGATAATCCTGCGCGTCCGGCAGTTCCTTTTCCTCGCCGTCCGTCAGGTTATACATCATGTAGCCGGATCTCCAGCTCGAAACAAGCAGATAATCGCCGCAGGCGATCACATTGTCGATATAAGAAGCGCCGCTGTCTCCCGCCAGGTTCTCCATATCCAGGTATGGCAGGGCGCTGTCCTCCAGGATGATCTCCCCGTTTTCCAGCTTCACGTGTTTGATGGACGCGCCGATCACCTTATACTCCATCGCGCTCGTATCCCGTGTATAGACCAGGCCGTACAGTTCACCGTTCCATGCGAACCAGTCGTCCGCGTGGGTCATGGACGACTCAAAGGAAAAGTCTTCCCCTTCAAAAGAATCCCAGTCCTCATCCGCAAAAAGATTTCCTTCTTCCGCAAAGGGATCCCCTTCCTCCGCGGCAGGTTCTTCCGGAATCAGGGCCGTCCCGGACGGATCCGCCGCTTCCGCGCCTTCTTCCGGCTCCACGCCGGTCGCCGCGCCATCCGGATCCCCGGCGATGAATGCCATATCACCATATGAGCTTTTGATTTCAAACTTTTCCGGCTCACCCAGGGGCGTCGTATACTTCCTGATGACAGGTTCCCAGCTGCCGACAACGGTACAGAAACCGTCCTTCAGCAGGAAGGCGCCCTTAACGCTCATGTCGGATGCTCCTTCCTCCCCCACTGCATGAAAAAGGGTGCGATCTCCGACGGACGCGAAGGCCGGCACGCAGGCAGCCACACACAGAACCAGGGTCAGGATATACAGGAACAGCGTTTTCACATTCTGCCGCTTCATCTCTTACACTCCTTCTGTTTCACTCTCGTCACCTGCCGCCAGTCGCGTCGGCGTCAGAACAGTACAGGGGGCCGTCTTCCGGGTCAATAAAGCATAAAGTTGTGGCTGTGATCCCCCGAAAGGATCACTTCCAGTCTGTTCTTTTGTTATCCTCCGAATGGTGTAATCGTCATTTCCTGCGGCAGGGCTGCGCCAGGCGCAGCCCTGCCGTCAGGAAAGAAATCAGTTGCCTTCCAGCCGCATCATCTGAACCTTGCTGTCCAGCATGCCAAGCAGTTCCTCCGGAGCCATTTTCATGCTCTCCTCGCTGGCGAAAATCGTCTCGTAAGGAGAAGGCTCGTCTTCATCCGTGTTGTTGTTCTGGCTGCCCCAGAGCGCGTTATAGAAGCTGTAGCTCCGCACCTTGCACTGGTTCGTACGCTGCTGGTAACGCTCAATCGTTTTCGGACCGATGCGCCAGCTCCAGCGTTCCTGTTGTTCCAGCTCTTCTTCCAGTTCCTTGAGTCTCTCCTCCAGGTTAACCTTCTGCTCCCCTTCAGCCTTCTCGATTTTTGCCTTGCAGGCGTCAATGGTTTCCTGGATCATTGTCAGGTTCGTATCCTGATTGTTGTAACGGATCGGTTCCTTCTTATCGGTGTACATTGTATACTGGTCTTCCAGCTCCAGGTTATCCAGGAGGCAGCCCAGGAATTCCATTGCCTCCTGGGGATGCTCGGAATACGGATTGACAAAGGCCACCTGAAGCTCAACCGGCACCACCGGTTCCTCATCGTCCGTGAAACTCAGGAGCAGCGGGATAAAATCGCCGTCATTGCTCATCGTCGTGGATATATAGCTTTCCATCAGGACCATGTTGTCGTCGTCGCCGCCGTCATCATAGTAATAGTCGTCTTCGTTGTCCTCGTTGTACTCCACGTGTTCCCTCGCCTTGAGGCCTTCATAGTCCAGGTTGTTCAGCCGCTTGATCAGGTCGCACAGGATGGGGTTGTTGAAGGCGTATTCGTTGTCACCCTTCTTTTGCATCCAGAGCTCATACTGTTCAATCATGGCTTCCAGGATAATGGTACGCAGGTACATGCGGTCTTCCCAGGCTATCTTGACCTGAACGTCCGCCATCTTCGCCGGCAGTTCTTCCATCCAGTCGAAGAACTGGCTCCAGGTATGGGGAAGCTCCTCTTCCTTCATTCCCATCATCTTCATGGCATAGGTGTTAACGCCGAGGACGCCGCCGTATGCGGAAACCGGAACCGCGAGGATTTTGCCGTCCTTCTTCACCGCATCCTGGATATAGGGATACATCCGGGCTGTGGCTGCGGCAATCTTTTCATTGGAGCTCAGGTCAACCAGGTATTCGTGGTTGTAAATCGCACTGAACTCATTGCTCTGATAGCCCAGCATATAGATGTCCGTATGCGCGTCACGGTTCATCAAGGACTGCACGATATCCTGCTCAAACGTCCAGTCTGTCTCAGAAATCACGGAGATGTCGCCCCGTGTATTGTTCATGTCATAAATAGCTTCCGTAATGGTATTAGATCCGCCGCCCTTCACCCGCAGCTGGATGCTGCCACGCTGTGTGGGATCGGTGTTTTTGACCAGCAGGTAGCTGAAGAGCCTTACCAGTACAAAGCCGTCCTTCAGCATCATCATGCCGTTGCCGTTGTCCGGGCAGTCGTTGACCGCCACGACCTTTTCAGTATCAAACTGCGGCATT
>Ga0310690_10010417_pt1 | contig 11569 bp, 9 predicted proteins | sample AusTroGonzalo_MG_2_FD_207661 | JGI IMG/M metagenome (GOLD analysis project Ga0310690, IMG submission 207661) | Bovine rumen microbial communities from tropical cattle in Woodstock, Queensland, Australia - Gonzalo_04 (v2) (version 2) | ecosystem: Host-associated > Mammals > Digestive system >...
CTGCCTGGGATACTGAAAACCAGCGACAGACTAAGGATGAAGATCAGAATCTTTCTCATGGCGTCCTCCGTTTTTTATTATACATCAATTTTATCACGCCGGAAGCAACTCCGGCAGGCAGACCGCTGTACGAAAATGCTGGGTTTATCCCAATGAAAGATAAGATGATCCTGCCGATATAGCGGGACGGGAGCCGTCCCGCCGCTCACAGCACCACAACCGTAATTCCCTGGTTCATCCTGCCGTAATCCGGATCGCGCGTAACAGTCTTATCCTGCTCCGCCAGTTTCCGGGAAGCGGTATCCAGCGGACCGAACTCCTCTCCGGGGATAAAATCCTTTATCAGCCGCTTTCTCTTCATGGCAGCCAGTTCATCCCTGACGCCGAGCCGGATCCTGCCTCCACGACCGGTACTGCCGTACCCGTGGATCAGCTTCACTGCCTTCACCCTGCTCACGCGCATTTCCTGGATGCCTGTATTCATCCGGCTGATCGCATCCTCTACCAGAGGCATCCCGTCTTCCAGATTCAGCCGGGGAATCCCGCCGCCTCCCTGCTTTTTCCGCCGGGGCGCAGGGGAATCGTCCTTGACAATCTGAATATGCTCCCTGGCCAGATACTCAAGAAACTCCCGTGTTTCCTCCTCCGGCGTCCGGGAAGGAACTTCCGTCTTCGGTATCCGTGCCGGCTTCGCAGGCAAAGGGGGTGCCGGCTGTTCCTGATCCGCGCCGGCATTACGGGGCAGCAGATTATTCTTTCTCCGGATCATTTCCGCTTCCCGTTTCTGCCTGGCATTCATTTTCTGTTTCATCCCTGAATTACCTCCGTCTGCAGAGTGAAAGGCATCCCGTTATGTTCAGAATGCTGTCTTTTATCACGTCGTTATGACAATTCGGGAATGATATGGCTTCCCTTTTCATCACATGTGACGCGCAGTTTCTGCGGGATGCTTTCGCCCAGCTTGTCCACATGCGAGATAATTCCGACAAGCCGGTTTCCTTCGGACAGCTGTCCCAGCACTTCCAACGCCTTGTCAAGCACATCCGGGCTGAGGGTTCCGAAGCCCTCGTCAATAAACAGCGCGTCCAGTTTCTTTCCCCCGGCATGCATCTGGACCACATCGGAAAGCCCCAGGGCAAGAGCCAGCGATGCGTAGAATCCCTCACCGCCGGACAGAAGGGATGACGGTCGTGATTTGTCCAGGGAAAAAGTATCCCGCACTTCAATATCCAGTCCGGCAGCCGCGTTTTTGCGTGTCGCTTCCCGCTTATGGACAAGCTCATATCTGCCGCCGCTCATCACGTCGATCCTGCGGTTGGCCATTTCCAGAATTTCCTGGAATACCGCACCCATAACATGCCTGTCAAAACTAAGTTTTCCGCCCGCACCGACAGTTCCCACGGCAAGGGTTCCCAACTCATCGAGACGCTTCCAGGCTGCATCTGTGGAGATCAGAGCTTTCCTGTATTTGCTGGCTTTGGTGAAAATCATCTGATGCGCGTCCCGCTCGGTTTTTGCGTCTGTGCATGCGGCCTCGGCATCTGTCTGTTCCTTTTCCTTTTCGTTGATTCTGTCATACAGTTCCCGCAGGTCGACATATGCCTTTCCTTCCGTCTTCCGCATCAGCTCTGTGATCCGTTCGCGGGTGGTTCTGCAGTCATTGTCATAATCGTTGACTGCTTTGTTCTGATCCCGAATCCACATTTCGCCGTCTTTTCCGCCAAGCGCTTCCAGCACTGAAAGCGCTGCCGTTTCATCCGCGAATCCGTATTCTTCCGCCGATTTTTGCGCTTCTTCCTGCGCGCTCTGAAGCGCCTTGCGCAGTTCCGGGATCTCCTTCTGTTTTCCGTCCAGTTTGCCCTTTTCCGTATCGCGGGCCTGCCTGGCTTCCGTCACGGCTTTTGTATGCGCGTCAGTCTCCGTTTTGATTTTGCTCCGCTGTGCTTCCCATGCTCTGATTTTACTGTTCGCTTCCTCCTCGGAATCGAATTTCAGCGTTTTCTTCAATGTGTCAATGGCGCTTTTTGCCTCGGCCTTCGCTTTCCCCCGGCTGTTTTCCGTTTCTTTCAGTTCTTCAATTTCGTCATTGATTTCGTTGAGGCGCTTCAGGTCCTGTTCCTGCCGGTGGAGGAGGTTGTTCCTCTCAATCTGCTTTTTCTTTGCCTCCCGCAGACCGGCTTCGGCGGCATCGGCCCTGTCCTTCAGTTCCTTTGCTTTGGTCTCCTGAAAGGACTCTGCCGAGATCTGTTCCCAGGTGCATCCGGGAACCAGCGGATCCGCCCTCCGCAGCAGTTCGTTCTTCCGGTTCCCCAGCTTTTCCCTCAGGCTTTGAACCAGCGTCTCCTGCCCTTTGCGTTCCTGTTCGGCTTTTTCGGATTGATCCTTTGCTTTCCGAACCTCGGCTTCCGTCGGTGTTTCTTCATTTTTGACCGCAAAGTGCCTGTTATCCGCGTCCCGGTGAACCGTACCGCATACCGGGCACTGTGCTTCTCCCTCCGCCGCGATGGCTTCCCGAAGTCCATCCGCCATCAGTCCGGCCTGTCCCCGGATAAACTGCTGATAAAGATCATGATGCGTTTGCTCGGCCGCGCCGGCTGCTTTGTTCAGATCTGCCAGTTGCGATTCTTCGTGTTTCAGTCCTGCTTCGTCATCCTGAATCTTCCGGATCGTCTGAACAATCCCGCCTTCTCCGGCAAACATTCCCAGGTCTTCTTCCGCTTTCTGCTTTTCCTCTTCCCGTATTTGTGTCTCGCGGTCGATGTCTTTCAATTCTTCAAGCCGCTTCCCGGTATCTTCCAGCGCTTCCGTAAGCGCCTGCATCCTTTCGGCAGCTTTTTCCCTGTCTGCCCGGGCTTTTTCTTCCGCTTCCTCCGCCTCGTTCCTTTCTTTGGTTCTGGCGCTCAGTTCCTGATAGCGCGGCAGCTGTTCCCTGAGGCTGTGAATCTCTTTCCCCAGTTCTTCGGCCTTCCTAAGCGCTTCAGTGTCCCCTGCGGCGGTTTCTTCGGCTTTCGCCAGTTCTATTTCGCATTCCGCCAGCGTTTCGCTCAGTTTTTCTTCTTCCCCGACCGCCTTTTCGAGGTTCCTCTTCGCGCTGTTTCCGGCGTCAATTTTCGGCTTGATGATGTGCAGCACCGTCGTGACGGTTCCGACCGTTTTCTCCAGTGTTCTGATCTCCGTCTCCTTTGATTTCAGCTCCGCTGAATGCCTGTTCTGTTTTTCCAGATCCTCAAAATCCCGGTTCACGCTTTCAGCGGCTCCGCGCGCGATATTAAGCTTTCCCAGTTCCTTCTGAATGTCCGCCTTTTTCTGTTCCAGTTCCGTCAGTCTCTTTTCGTCTTCCGTCACCAGCGTTTCCAGATTGCGGAGGAAGTCCGGGTTTTCCGGGTTGTACAGTTTCCGTTCCTCCGCCGGGATCTGAGGGAAGCCTTCACCGATCACTTTCGACAGCTCTTTCATGTTCTCGCTGCGCTGTTTTTCCAGCATGCTTCTGGCGCCATAGAGCAGTTCCTGATACCGTATAAATGCCGAATTGTCAAAAAGCTTTCCCAGGATCTCATTCTTTTTGTCACTGTCCGCGTTGAGGAATTCCCGGAATTCCCCCTGGGCAAGCATCACAATTTTGCGGAACTGCTCCGCGTTCATTCCGATCAGTTCAGCACACCTGGCGTTGACGTTTGCCTGACCCCTGACGGTTCCTTCCGGTTCTGTCAGTTCGGCCTCCTGCTTCGCGTCACCGTACGTGTCTTCCGTGCCTTGTTTCTTTGAGAAATGAAGTTTCCTTACGACCTTGTACTCCCGGCCGTTCTGCTGAAACACCAGCTTCACCACCGTATCCTCAGAAGGGCTTACCCTGTCGGAATGCAGCCGTGCGGCTTTCCGTTCGCTCCCGCTGGCCTCCCCGTATAACGCGAAGGTGATCGCGTCAAAGATCAGTGTTTTTCCGGTGCCGGTTTTGCCGGAAATCAGGAATAGCCCGTGGCTGAAACTGTCGAAAGGAACCACCGTGTTTTCCACATAGGATCCGAAGGCTTTCATTTCAAGTCTGACAGGTTTCATTCCCGGCTCACCTCCTGTCTCAGCACGAAATCAAGGATTTTGCGGAAATCCTCTTCCTCCGGTTTCTCCTGCTCTTTGGTCGCCCTGGTCATTTCTCCCACAAAGGCCATCAGTGCCAGATCCTTCTCATCCGGTTCCACACCGCTGTTCCTGTCGGTATAGAATCCCGCGAACAATTCCTCCACCGGTTTCTCGTGAATCTCCCGGCTTCCGGAAAGTTCCGCCTCTCCCGTGAACGTCCTGTATTCGGAGGTCAGCTCCAGCACTTCACTCCCGCAGCCGCGGGCGGTCTCATGCAGAAAATCGGAGATCGCCGGCGTAACCCGCGTATCCTGCAGCACGATCTTCAGATATTCATTTTCCCACGAATTTACCAGCATGGCTGCGCGGATCCTGTCATAATGATCCCGGATTTCCCGCATGCGGTGCAGCGGTTCAATGCCCACCCGTTCGACTGCAGGCGCTTCGCCCTTTTGAGAGAGGGTAACCAGCAGCGGTCCCTTCTCCGGTTGTTTTGTCTCGTTGAAATGATATGCCAGCGGTGAGCCGGCATAGCGGACACTGTCCCTGCCCACCGGGTAGGATGAATGAATATGCCCGAGGGCCGCATAATCAAAACCGTCGAAAGCGGTATAATCCACCTGTCCGATCCCGCCGACCATTGACTCGGATCCGCCCCTGATCGCTTCCTGTCCGTTTGCCGTGACATTCTGATGCGCGATCATCACATTGCGTTTGGAAAAATCCACGGGCTGTTCGGCCAGGATGCGCCGGACAGCGGTTTCGTAATCCCTGATCCCGTCATCTTCCAGCACCTGGGCGATCATCGCCGGATAAACATACGGCATAAGCCAGAACGTGACCGGTCCGTATTCATCCTCCAGCGTTGCGTGCGTAAGCTCAACGGACGCGCCAGGGGGACTGGAGATAAAAACCTTCTGTTTTGCCAGCAGGGGGCTGAGGAAAGATAAATGCCTGATGGAATCATGGTTCCCGGCTGTCATCATAACAGGGATTCCCATTTCCGACAGCCCGGTTACCATCCGGCTGAGCAGCGCAACCGCTTTCCCCGGAGGCTGTCCTCTGTCATACACGTCTCCGGCGATCACTGCGGCGTCCGGTTTCAGTTCGCGCGCCTTGTCCAGAAAGCGCTCAACCCATACTTTCTGATCGTCGCTGTCAATCAGCGAAATCCCGTAAACAGACTTGCCCAGATGCAAATCCGCCAGATGCAGAAATCTCATTTCTCCGTCCTCCCGGTTTGCCGTTATTCCCCTGTTCTGTGAGAAAAATTATATCATTTCATGGATTCAACTTCAATGAATTCTCCATATTGTGTTGCCACCGGGGCATAACCGTGCTATAATCCTTGCGATTCAAGCCCGAGAGGGCAGAAAGGATGTACTTTTATGAACAAGGGAGAACTCATTACTGCCGTGGCCGCGAAGGGCCTGGCCAAGAAAGATGCCGAAAAAGTGGTTAACGCCGTTTCCGATATTATCGGGGATGCACTGGCGAAGGGTGAAACCGTACAGCTGATCGGCTTCGGAACCTTCGGTGTGAGAGAGCGCGCCGCCCGTGAAGGCCGCAATCCGCGGACCGGTGAAAAGGTAAAGATCGCCGCTTCGAAGGCGCCGTATTTCAAGCCCGGCAAAGCGCTGAAAGATGCAATTGCGAAATAAGAGGTAAAAAATCATGGCAACGAAAAAGAAAGTCACTGAAGAATTAAAGGTAACCGCGAAGAAGGTTTCCGATAAGGCCGCCGCGGAAAAGATCGAAGCGAAGAAGACTGTCCGCGCCGCCGCCAGGAACACCAAGGCAAAGGTTGCTGAAGTCAAGGAAAAAGCCGCTGAGAAGAAGGCTGACAAGCTGGTCGTCAAGCCCGCTGCGGAAAAGGCTCCTGCCAAGAAGGCTCCTGCGAAGAAAGCTCCCGCGAAGAAGGCTGAAAAGCCCGAAGTCAAGGCTGCTCCCGCCGCTGAGCAGAAGGTTGAAAAAGCCGCTGCTCCCAAAGCTGCGAAGAAGCCCGCCGCCAAGGCCGAAAAGAAGCCCGCTGCCAAAGCCGGCAAAGTGAATCTCGTATTCGAGAGCCTGCTGGGCGGTACGGTCACGCCGGAACAGATCGTCGGTATGCTGCCGAAGGAAGCCACCAGCGCCTATGTCAAGATCGAAGAAAACACGATCTACTGGGTTGGTAAAAATGGTGAAATGGGCAGCGTGGAAATCTGGTAATCGCTGCAGGTTTAACACAGGACAGGCCCTGCCTTTACGGCAGGACCTGTTTTTTTGAAGACCCGGTTATACCGTCCGGCTGTTCCGTATCCGCAATCCCGGAACTGTCTTTCCGTTTTCTCTTTGACTGGACGGCAACCCTTTGGTATAATCTTTTCCAGATCACACAGCCGGAGCCGGCGGGCAGGCCGGATATATGATTTCTTTTTTCACGGGAAGGGACAGGGACCATGAAAGTTTCGCTGAAAGCAAAAACTTTTATCATGATTTTTATCATTACTGCCGTATTGTGCGCAGCCTCCATCATCGGCACCAATATCGCGCTGACGAATATTATCCGGCAGCAGTTCATCGACAAGGCGGAGTCCTTAACGAACGCCATGGCGAATCTGATGGACAAGGACGCGGCGGCCAAAGTCCGGGATGAAGTCATGAAAATTTATACCGCGACGGATGAAAAGGATAAAGTCAGCAACGAGGAATGGGACAGCCCGGAACATGAAACTTATGTGAGCCGGTACAGTCATATTCTTGAGATGCCGGAATTCGTCAGCCTGCAGGAATGGATGCGGACCATCCAGGACAAGGGAAAGTTCACGTATATCTACCTGGTCAGAATGGATACGGAGAAGGCCAGGACAATCTATCTGGTGGACGCCTCCTATGACGACGAGATGTGCATGCCCGGATCTTTTGATCCGTTTACGGAAAGCGATTACAGCGTTATCAAGCATCCGATGGACGGCCTTCCCGTGGATATCGTGGAAACGGAGGAATACGGCTGGACCCTGGCGCTGGGCAAACCGGTACTGGATCAGAACGGTGAAATCATCGCCTATTTCTGCGCGGATTCCAGTATGACCGAAATCACAAATATCAAAAACCACTATCTGCTGATCATCGCCGCCGTGCTGATCGGGCTTGCGCTGATCACCGGCATTCTGGGCGTGCTCGCCGTGAATCATTTCGTTGTCCGCCCCGTAAAGATTCTTTCCGCCGCTTCCATTGAGTACTGCCGGGAGGACGATAAGAACGAGCACCATCAGTTCGGCGAACTGGATATCCGGGCCAACGACGAGATCGGTGACCTGGCCAGTTCCATGGTCCAGATGGAAAACGACATCAACGATCATGTGGCGACCCTGATCAAGACCGCCAATGAGCTGATCGAGTCCAGGGAGAAAGAGGCGGAAATGCGGAAAGCAGCCAACATTGACGCGCTCACGCATGTAAAGAACAAGCGGGCCCTCTTCGGCGAAGAGGAACGGCTGGACCGGGAAATCAGGGAAGGCACCGCGAACTTTGCCGTCGTCATGATCGATATGAACAACCTGAAAACCATCAACGATACCTACGGCCATGAAAAGGGCGACGAGGCAATCCTGGATCTGTGCAACGCCATCTGCACAACCTTTAAGCGTTCTCCGGTCTTCCGCACCGGCGGCGATGAGTTTGTTGTCGTCCTGGAGGGCCATGATCTGGAACATAAGGATCAGCTGATCGCCCGCTTCCGCGAAACCGCGGCGCAGGAAGAGACGAAAAAACCCTGGCGGGGCATGTCTGCCGCCCTGGGCTGCCGAGTGTATGACCGGAAACAGCATAACCATTTCTCGGATGTGCTCAAAGCTGCCGATTCGGAAATGTATCAGAACAAAACCACCATGAAAGCGAGTCATCATGCCTGATTATAAATGGACATCCTGGATCAGAGAACTCCAGAACCTGTCGCAGTGCGCTCTGGCTTACTGCAGGCACAAGTATCTCCGGAGATTTCCTGCCAAATCCGGAAACCGTCGCCTGTGGATTCTTTGGCCCGGATGAGCTGCCTGAATGCCTGGCTGAAGGTAAAAGCAACCGGGAACAGATCATGATGTGTTTCCGGGCTGAAGCGGATAATAACTGGACAGTCATTTTTGATTAATTTTTTGTCGGAAACTTTAAATTTTTTTCAGGGAAGAGAAACTGTACATTGGGATATTTTCTAAAATAATGTGGAAAAAAGCATTTATCGATCCATGGGATTTGAGGAAACCGGACTTTTTGAAAACAGGATGGAAGAATTGCGGCTGAAATGTTAATGATTCGGAGGATTTATGTCGGGAAGTTTACAGCAAATGCCAGCTACTGTGGCCAATATTCTTGGTAACCAGACTGGAAAGATAGATGGACTCGGAAAATCCCGGGCACAGGTATTCCTTTTTAATGATTATGTGCTGAAAATCCGCCCTGCAGATGGCTGGGATACAATAGATGTGAAGGTCCTGCAGTGGCTTGACGGGAAAGCACCTGCTCCGCAGGTCGCTGCTCATGAGATCCAGAACGGACAAGACTGGCTGCTCATGACACGCATTCAGGGAAAAGAACTGTGCAAACCTGACGTAATGAATCATCCGACCCTGTTGCTGGACTGTATGGCTGAAGCGCTGCATACGTTATGGGCGATTCCCGTGGGTGACTGCCCGTTTGAGCGGACGGTGGCAGATAACCTTTCCCATGCTGAGGCTGCAATCCAATCCGGGCGTTTTGATCCTTCTGATTGTGAACCGGAGACTTTCGGACCAGGCGGGTTTAAGGATCCGAAAGCTCTTCTGGATTGGCTGAAAGGGAATCTGCCACCCCAGGATCGTGTGGTAACGCATGGGGACTTCTGTCTGCCGAATCTCTTTACAGACGGGAAAAGGTTTACTGGCTTTATTGATGTGAGCAATCTCGGAGCCGGTGACCGCTGGATGGATCTGGCCCTTGGCTGGCGAAGCCTGAAACACAACAGCGATGGTCATTACGGAAAAGTCTATCCGAATATTAATCCGGATGATCTGTTTCGTGCAGCCGGGGTCCCCAAAGATGACGAGAAACTCCAGTACTATATTTTGTTGGATGAATTAAACTGATGGTACTGGGAATTGCGGGATGTTCTGGATCCTTTCGACAGGAAAGCCTGAAGCCTCCGGATTAAGACAGCTTATACTCTGCGATGAATTCCGAAGGAGTCATACCGTATTCTTTCCGAAAGCATCTGTTGAAATAACTGGCATCAGTAAATCCGCATAAATACGCTGTTTCAGCAATTGTTCTTCCGCTTTTTCGCTGGAATTCCTCCGCAGCTTTCTGAAGCCGGAACTTTACAAGATAACTGACTGGCGTACTGCCGATGATCGATCTGAACAAGCGCAGGCAGGAGCTCACGCTGACACCCGCACTGTCTGCAATATCCTCAATCGTAATAGCGTTCCCGTAATTCGTTTCGATGAACAGGAGCGCTTTTTTGATGCGGAGCTCGTCCCTTTGGTACTTCGTTGTGTAATGGAGCTCGCTTTTCACCAGATCAGCATGTCCGGTCAGGGCAGCGAACACCTTTCCAAGAAGGTAAGGAACCTGAACGGGATAATCCTCTTTATCATATGCGCCTAAATCCCATGCCTTTTCGAAACAGTTCAGTATCTCCTTCTGCCACGGAACAGAAGCGGAAAGACGGACAAACGGAAGCTGCGGGTCACCGAGCAACGGTTCCAGATAAGCTTTCCAGGCAAGACTTCCGGGGGCAGAGATGACCGCCGGGTTGAAAACCATTGCGTGCTGGTGACCTGCGGTAGTTTTGAGTTCAGCAGCATGAAGAACGGCACTGTTGGCAAAATAACCGTCTCCGGCTGCCAGTATGATTTCCCGCCCTGCGATACGTACGATGACTTTCCCTTCCGTGATCACGACAATTTCCAGTTCGTCATGCCAGTGATTCGGTACAGCGATCTTCGTCAGATCATCGTCAAAAAATGCGATAGGAAAATCTTCCGTACCATAGGTCAGTAATTCTTTCCCGTTTTCATCCACCAGATCGACTGAATAAGTAAGCGCCATCAGAAAACCTCCGCTTTGACGAAATATTCTTATATTTAATGCTTTATAAGCCGATATTATCCTATTCGATTTGAATCTTATACGATATAATCTTATCTGTCAATGACCCCGGATGGGGCTGTGGAGGGATGAACCATGGGTTCTCTGTTGCTTGCGGTGATCTATCTCATCTTTATTAGTCTGGGGCTTCCTGATTCCCTGCTGGGTTCCGGCTGGCCGAAGATGCAGGTTGTTTTCGGTGTGCCGTCATCTTATGCGGGTTATGTGTCGATGGCCATATCTTTCATGACGATCATTTCCGCACTGCTCAGTCCCCGGATGATCCGCAGGTTCCATACAAAATGGATCGTGATCGTTTCCATCGGCCTGACTGTACTGGGGTTGCTAGGCTTCTCCATCTGCGGACAATACTGGATGCTGTTCCTGTTTGCCGTTCCATACGGGCTTGGCGCGGGTTCCATTGACGCGGCGGTCAACCATTATGTAGCCAACCACTACAAATCCTCGGTAATGAATTTTCTGCACTGTTTCTATGGCGTCGGCGCGGTGATCAGTCCCTGGATCATGTCCCTGGCACTGAGGGTAGCCCGCTGGAATGAAGGCTACCGCTGGACAGCCTATATCCAGATGGGAATCCTGCTGGTCTGTATTCTGTCCCTGCCGCTGTGGAAAAAGAACGAAAACCAGGCTGAAGAGGAAAACAGAAACAGCGCAGGCATCAAAGAAACACTGAAGGTTCCGGGCGTCGTCCTGACCCTGATTGCCTTCTTTGCATACTGCTCCGGGGAAGCCACCTGTTTCCTGTGGGTCCCCAGTTATTTCGCGGGAACAAAAGCCGGTTTGAGCGACGAGACAATCGCTTCCTTCGGTTCCCTGATTTTCGGCGGTCTGATGCTTGGCAGACTGATTTCCGGTTTTATTTCCAACAAACTGGGAGACAGGCTGCTGATCCGGATCGGTATTGCTGTGGAACTGGTTGGTATCCTGCTGGTTTTCCTGCCGGTGGAGAACTATCTTGTTGCAGCAATTGGATTCGTAGTGATCGGAACCGGCATGGGGCCGGTCTATCCGGCGATCCAGCATATGGCTCCGGCAAACTTCGGCAAGCGGCACAGCGCAGCGGTGATCGGCCTGCAGATGGCTTCAGCCTATATCGGAAGCACTTTCATGCCGATGGTATTCGGAAATATCCAGCAAGCTGTTGGCATCTGGATCATGCCTGTATACCTGATCATCTTTGCAGTGCTGAACATCGGAATGCTGGAAATTGCATACCGTAAAGTGGCAGCAGCGAATCGGGTGAATAACGCATGATTTGCATACCCTTTTGCATCCCCTGCAGAGTCCATTTTTCGATATCTGCAGGTTTTTTCCCTTTTTGGTTTTCTATGGTATGATATGGGACGATGGCGGGACAGCCATCAAAGGA
>Ga0310690_10010418_pt1 | contig 11568 bp, 8 predicted proteins | sample AusTroGonzalo_MG_2_FD_207661 | JGI IMG/M metagenome (GOLD analysis project Ga0310690, IMG submission 207661) | Bovine rumen microbial communities from tropical cattle in Woodstock, Queensland, Australia - Gonzalo_04 (v2) (version 2) | ecosystem: Host-associated > Mammals > Digestive system >...
CTACAATATAGGGGTTACGGCAACTGATGGTCATACGATGGGGCGTGGCATGAGGATTGGCAGCCTTCTCCTGTTCCAAAGCCTCCTGCTCCTGTTTGAGAGAGGTACGCGTAAGGAAACGGACGGCTATGGTTGCCAATATAATGCCCACAACGCCAAGAGGATAGGCGCAGGCATAGCCGTTGGCAATGGAAGGAGCACCAGCACCGAAGATGGTACTGCAAGCTTCTGTGGCAGCACCAAGGCCTGGGGTGTTGGTAATGGCTCCGCAAAGCACACCCACCATCATAGCCAGGTTCATACTATTCTCGCCAGCCATACTGCCACCCTTGTAGAACACGATGAAAAAGAGGCTGATGCAACAAACCACATTCAACAGGACGATACCGATGGCGATGAGATTCATCTTCAAGCCACCCGTCTTGAAAGACTCGAGGAAGCCCGGACCGACCTGTAAACCAATGCAATAGACAAAGAGAATGAGGCCAAAGTCCTGAATGAAGGTCAGCACGTTGGCAGGAGCGGCAAGGCCATCTGTAGTCACGACACCCGTGCTCTTGTAGAGATGCCCCACGAGAATGCCGACGAACAGGACAAAGGTGACACCCAGGGCAATGCCGTTCTTCTTGCCACCAATCTTGACGCGTCCTAATGCGATACCTGCTGCAATGACGAAGGCATAAAGCATCACAATATGCCCTACACCCGAAGTGTTTGTCAGAAGATTAAGAAACCAGTCCACCTTTGTAATTTACAATTTGACAATTTACGATTTACTATTTATTTATGATTTTGCTATTTGGCTATTTAAGGCGATAGCAAATTCTTTTTTCCTTTATTTGGGTGCAAAGATACAAAAAAGATTAGAGAATAGTGATTCGTGATTAGAGAAAAATGCAAAAACAACAGACAAACGAATAATTTTTCAGTTTTCACTTTTCTCTTTTCACTTTTCTTTGTACCTTTGCGTGCTTTTAAACACAAACAAACACATTATATATTTTTATTAACGAAACTATGGCAGATAGTAAAGAAAAACTCTTCTCTGACTTTACCGCCCCCAGTCGTCAGGAATGGCGCGACAAGATTGAGGTGGACCTCAAGGGCGCGGACTATCAGAAGAAAATGGTGTGGAGAACCAACGAGGGCTTCTCAATGGAGCCCTTCTACCTGAAGGAAGACGTAGATAAGCTGCCGCTTGTCAATGCCCTCCCCGGCGAGTTCCCCTACGTGCGCGGCAACAAAGCCGACAACAACGAATGGTATGTCCGCCAGGACATCAAGTGCGAATGCCCCAAGGAAGCCAACGCCAAGGCACTGGACGTCCTGAACAAGGGCGTGACGAGCCTCGGCTTCTGCATCCCAAAAGACAAGGTAAGCGCCGAGTACATTGAGGAACTGCTCGAAGGCATCTATGTGGATTGCGTCGAGCTGAACTTCTGCACTTGCCAATGCAAGTCAGTCGAGCTCGCTCAGATTCTTGTGGCCTACTTCCAGAAGAAGGGTGCTGACGCTCAGAAGGTTGAGGGCAGCATCAGCTTCGACCCCCTGGAAAAGATGCTCACCAAGGGCAAGGACACAACAGACGTGCTGGCAAACGCTAAGACTCTGGTCGAGACCTTCGCCGCTTATCCAAAGTTCCGTCCCGTTGCCGTGAACGCCTACAAGCTGACTAACGCTGGTGCTTACAGCTATCAGGACCTCGGCTATGCCCTGGCTTGGGGCAACGAGTACCTGGCAGAGCTGACCGAAGCAGGCGTAGCTCCTGAGCTTGCTGCACAGAGTATCAAGTTCAATCTGGGCATCAACGGTGTCTATTTCATGGAGATTGCCAAGGTGCGTGCAGCCCGTATGCTTTGGGCACAGATTGTCAGCCAATATACCGACTGCAAGGAGAGCGCAAAGATGCACGTTTGCGCTTTCACAACGACCTACAACCAGACACTCTTCGACAGCTATGTGAATATGCTCCGCTCTCAAACAGAAGCTATGTCCGCTGCCCTCGGAGGTGTGGACAGCATCGTCGTGACACCTTTCGACGAGCCTTACGAGACTCCGACTGACTTTGCAGAGCGTATCGCCCGCAACCAGCAATTGCTGTTGAAGGACGAGTGCCACTTCGACCGTATGGTGGATGTAGCAGGCGGTTCCTACTTCATCGAGGAGTTGACTTCCGCTCTGGCTGCTCAGGCTTGGAAGCTCTTCCTCGCCGTTGAGGAAGAAGGTGGTTTCCTGGCAGCTGCTAAGGCTGGTTCAGTTCAGAACACCATTAACGAAACAAATGCTGCCCGCCACGCCAATGCCGGCAAGCGCAAGGAGTTCCTGCTTGGCACCAACCAGTTCCCCAACTTCACGGAGAAGAGCGAAGGGAAGGAGCCTGTTTGTGGATGTAGCTGTGGTACAGCAGCAGACGGGACTTGCTGCGAAAGCACTATTCCCGCCATCAAGACCAGCCGCCTCGCAAGCGACTTCGAGGCACTGCGCCTCAAGACAGAGAAGGCTGCGAAGGTTCCTGTTGCATTCATGCTGACGATTGGCAACCTGGCTATGCGTCAGGCTCGCGCCCAGTTCAGCTGCAACTTCCTGGCTGCCGCTGGTTATCAGGTTATAGACAACCTCGGCTTTAAGACTGTTGAGGAAGGTGTTGATGCTGCCCTCGCCGCAGGTGCAGACATTGTTGTCATCTGCTCAAGCGACGACGAGTATGCTGAATACGCCATCCCTGCCTTCAAGTATCTGAACGGCCGCGCCCTCTACGTTGTGGCAGGTGCTCCGGCTTGCACAGACGACCTCAAGGCAGCAGGCATTGAGAACTTTATTCATGTAAGGTCTAACCAGCTTGAGACTCTCAAGGAGTACAACGCAAAACTCGGTATTTGATTATGGCACGCAAATCATTTAATAATATAGATATCTTTGCAGGCATTGAGGCCAAGAACGGTCAGGCCTGGCAAAAGGAGAATGGTATCACTGCCAACTGGAAGACAGCCGAGCAGATTGACATTCAACCCGTATATACTAAGGAAGACCTCGAGGGCATGGAGCACCTGAACTTCGCAGCAGGCATTCCTCCCTTCCTTCGCGGCCCGTACAGCATGATGTACCCCTTCCGCCCGTGGACAATTCGTCAGTACGCTGGCTTCTCTACGGCAGAAGAGTCCAACGCCTTCTATCGCAGGAACTTGGCTTCCGGTCAGAAGGGTCTGTCCGTAGCCTTCGACCTTCCCACACACCGTGGCTACGACCCTGACAACCAGCGTGTTGTTGGCGACGTGGGTAAGGCTGGTGTGAGCATTTGCTCTTTGGAGAACATGAAGGTGCTCTTCGACGGAATTCCCTTGAACAAGATGTCCGTCTCTATGACGATGAACGGCGCCGTACTGCCCGTGCTCGCCTTCTACATCAATGCAGGCCTTGAGCAAGGCGCACAGTTGGAAGAGATGGCTGGCACCATCCAGAACGACATTCTGAAGGAGTTCATGGTGCGCAACACCTACATCTATCCGCCAGCATTCTCCATGAAGATTATCGCCGACATCTTTGAATATACCTCACAGAAGATGCCGAAGTTCAACAGCATTTCCATCTCCGGCTACCACATGCAGGAGGCTGGTGCAACAGCCGACATCGAGCTGGCCTACACGCTGGCCGACGGTATGGACTACCTCCGCGCAGGTATCAACGCCGGTATTGATGTGGATGCTTTCGCTCCCCGCCTGAGCTTCTTCTGGGCAATCGGTGTGAACCACTTCATGGAAATTGCGAAGATGAGAGCCGGACGCTTGCTTTGGGCAAAGATTGTAAAGAGCTTCGGAGCCAAGAACCCGAAGTCAATGGCCCTGCGTACACACTCGCAGACATCAGGCTGGTCGCTGACAGAGCAAGACCCCTTCAACAACGTGGGCCGCACCTGTATCGAGGCTATGGCTGCCGTGCTGGGTCACACCCAGTCGCTCCACACCAACGCCCTCGATGAGGCTATTGCCCTGCCCACAGACTTCTCGGCTCGTATCGCTCGTAACACTCAGATTTACATCCAGAACGAGACACAAGTCTGCAAGCACATCGACCCATGGGCTGGCTCTTACTATGTGGAGAAGCTCACCTACGAGCTGTACCACAAGGCTTGGGAGCACATCCAAGAAATCGAGAAGCTTGGCGGTATGGCAAAGGCCATCGAGACAGGTCTGCCCAAGATGCGTATCGAGGAGGCTTCTGCCCGCACTCAAGCTCGCATCGACAGTGGCGTACAGACCATCGTCGGCGTGAACAAGTACCGTCTCGACCACGAAGACCCAATCGATATCCTCGAGATTGACAACACAGCAGTGCGCCTCCAGCAGGAAGAATCCTTGAAGAAAGTCCGTGCAATGCGCGACGAGGCTCAGGTGAAGAAAGACCTCGAGGCCATCACCGAATGCGTCCGCGAGTTCAACGAGGGCAAGAAGAGCGAGCACAACCTGCTCGACCTCGCCGTCATTGCCGCAGGCCATCGTGCAACTTTGGGTGAAATCAGTGATGCCTGCGAAGCCATCGTGGGCCGTTACAAAGCAGTAATCAGAACTATTTCAGGCGTGTATAAGAGCGAAAGTAAGAACGACAAGTTCTTCGACAAGGCATGTGAAATGACCGATGCCTTCGCGAAGAAGGAAGGCCGCCGCCCCCGCATCATGGTTGCCAAGATGGGACAGGACGGTCACGACCGTGGCGCAAAGGTTGTCGCAACGGGTTATGCCGACTGCGGTTTCGACGTGGATATGGGACCCTTGTTCCAGACACCAGCCGAGGCAGCACGTCAGGCCGTAGAGAACGACGTGGACATCGTAGGTGCCAGCTCTCTGGCAGCAGGTCACAAGACACTCATTCCTCAGCTCATCGAGGAGCTGAAGAAGTTGGGCCGCGAGGACATCATGGTCACAGCCGGAGGTGTCATCCCCGCTCAGGACTACGACTTCCTCTACAACGCAGGTGTGGCCTGCATCTTCGGCCCCGGCACTCCTGTCCCCTACTCTGCCTGCGAGATGATGAAAATTCTCATGGGCGTAGAAGAGTAATAGAAAGCCTTTTTTACCCAAAAGTCCTTCTCCTTCAAAAGAGAGGGGCTTTTTGGTTTTTGAAAACACAGCACGCTCTTATGGCAAACACAGCACGCTCTTATGGCAAACACAGCACGCTCTTATGGCCATAAGAGCGTGCTGTGTTTTTTTCCTTTCAAATAAGAGATGTCTTTCAGGGACGATTGTTCTTGGGGAAGACCACCTTGGGCTTGAAGGTACGGGCCTCCTCGAAGTCCATGAGCGCATAGGAAATGATGATGACGGTGTCGCCCACAACGACCTTGCGGGCTGCGGCACCATTCAGGCAGATGCAACCCGACCCGCGCTCGCCACGGATGACGTAGGTCTCAAAACGCTCACCATTGTTGTTGTTCACCACCTGCACCTTCTCGCCTGCAATAAGCCCAGCGGCATCCATCAAATCCTCGTCGATGGTGATGCTGCCCATGTAGTTAAGATTTGCCTCGGTAACGGTTACACAATGCAATTTTGACTTCAAAACTTCGATTAACATGGTATCTGTCTTTATAAAACCACGAATTTCACGAATTACACTAATGGGCTACACCATCCATGGGGATAATAATTCGTGTAATTCATGCAATTCGTGGTAAAGTATATAGTTGCTATAATCTTTATTTGTATCTGATGTGGTCGATGAGGCGAATGGGTTTTGTGCCGCAGAAGACCGTTATACAGCCAACGATACTTGGCGCATCGTCCCAGGAGGCCACGTCGGCCAGGCTGTCTCCATCCACGATGCTGAAGTACTGCACCTCCAAGCCTTCAATACAGTTGATTTTCTCAACGACATAGTCATGCGTCTGCTGGACTGTCAACCCCAGAGAGCAACTCTCTTTCATAACGCGGTAGATGTTGGCCGCCACCACACGCTCCTCCGGGGAAAGCAGGGCGTTGCGACTGCTCAAGGCCAGTCCGTCTTTCTGGCGAACAACGGGACAGGGCACTATCTGCAGCTTGAAGCCAAGGTCATCGACCATACGGCGGATGACGGCAATCTGCTGGTAGTCCTTCTCTCCGAAATAGGCGCAATCGGGCTCGACGTAAGAGAAGAGCTTGCTTACTATTTGGCATACGCCATTGAAGTGCCCGGGACGCATGGCACCTTCCATCACGCTGTCGGTGGGGGGATAGCTGAACCGGCGCGTATCGGGCTCGGGATAGATTTCCTCCACAGAAGGAGCAAACGCTATATCAGCGCCGCACTCCTCGAGCAGACGACAGTCTGCCTCGAGCGTACGCGGATAGCGCTCCAAATCCTTCGGGTCGTTGAACTGGGTGGGATTGAGGAAAATACTGACTACCGTCACGTCATTCTCCTGCACGCTCCTGCGAACCAGGGACGCATGCCCCTCATGCAATGCACCCATTGTGGGCACAAATCCTATGCTAAAACCTTTCTTGCGCTGCCCTGCCAGATATTCGCGGAGCAGACCGATATTGTATATAACCTTCATGCCATTGACATAAAATCATGCAAAGGTACAAAGAAATCTGAGATTAGGGATTAGAGAACAGGGATTATTTTCCCTTTTTATTCTAAAAAGTGTGAAAAGAAGAAGAAATCCATTGCTATGTGCGAAAATAATCGTACCTTTGCAAAGTATAGTAAAGTTTTGAAAGAGATGACCAAAGCCAAGAAGATACTCTTCGTCACACAAGAGATGCTACCTTTTGTGCCCGAGACCGACATGGCTCAGATGGGCAGATACCTGCCTGAGGCTGTTCAGGAGAAGAGCAGGGAGATACGCTCCTTCATGCCTAAATGGGGCACTATCAACGAGCGTCGTAACCAATTGCATGAGGTCATCCGGCTGAGCGGCATCAACATCGTGGTCGATGACACAGACCACCCGCTCGTCATCAAAGTGGCAAGCATCACCGCCGCCAGAATGCAGATATACTTCATCGACAACGATGACTTCTTCGAAAAGCGCAAGATGGCCACAAACGAAAACGGCAAGGAGTATGAGGACAATGCCGAGCGCGCTGCCTTCTATGCCCGCGGCGTGCTTGAGACTATCAAGAAACTGAAATGGTCGCCCGACATCATCCACTCCCAGGGCTGGATGGGCAGCTTCATCCCCCTCTACGTCAAGATGGCATACGCTGAAGAACCGTCCTTTCGCGACTGCAAAGTCATTTACACCCCCTCCACGCAGATGCTTTCCTCCTCCATACCGGCAAACATGGACGGCATCATCGCCTTCCGCGGTGCCACCATCTCTGCCACGAGAGGCCTGGGCGAAAAGAAACTCGTGCCATTGCTCAATAAGCTTGGCATCAAATATGCCGACGGAATCGGCTTCCTCACAGAAAACGAGGAACTTATGAAGTATGCCGAAGGGCTGGGAAAGCCCTATCTGCAGCCCATAGACATAGAAGACTATGGCATACACTATCCCGCCTTCTACGATGCCATCTGGAACATCGGAAAGGTTGACGAAGAGGAAATGGCTTATTAAGAGAAACACGCACACATGAGACATATCATTCAGGCAGCATCTGCCACACTATTGGCTCTTGCACTCCTTTTTACTGGCTGCAGCGAAGATACTGGTTCGTTGGGAGTCTATCCCACACAAGATGCCATCAGCAGTTCCGACGGGACGTTCGACGTCCTTTCAACCAGTGTAGCCAACAACAACGTTCCGGCCAGCAGCACAGCCTGCTATCTGGGCAAAGTCATCGACCCGGAGACAGACAAAGCCATCACGGCCACCTTTGCCACGCAGTTCCACACCTTCGAGAACTACACATTCCCCGACAGAGCCAACATCATCACCACCACCGAAGGTCTCCTCTGCCAATCCATCGAGATTCGCCTTTTCATCAAGGACACATTCGGCGACAGGAACAACCCGATGAAGGTTGAGGTATGGCCTCTCAGCTGGAACGAGGACAAGATGCTCAAGGAGTCCCAGAAACTATATACCGACACCGACCTCCGGCAGTTCGCCGACATGGACGGAAGTCCCATCGCCACGAAAGTCTTCACGGCCACGGACTATATCCTGACCCAAGCCCAGCGCAGCAGCAACTATTCGGACAACGTCCGCATCGTGCTTGACCCGAAGATTGGTGATGCCATCATACAGAAATACTACGACGACCCTGCCAACTTCCGCGACTCCTATTCCTTCATCCGCAACGTATGCCCTGGCTTCCTCTTCCAGACAGTCGGCGGCATAGGCACCATGCTGCACCTGGAGGTATGCACCATGAACATCGAGTTCATGTACAAGGACAATGACGGCAATACGGTGTCGGCAAACTGCCGATTCGCTGCCACGCCGGAAGTCATTCAGAGCACGCAGTTCGAGAGTAGCGACCTGTCGGCCCTGATTGAGAAGATGAACAGCGAGGAAAGCGACGCCACTATGCTCAAGACACCGGCCGGCATCTGCACCGAGCTTATCCTGCCCATCAACGACATTTACCGCGGGCACGAAAACGACAGCATCAGCCGCGCCTCCATCACCCTCACACGCTTCAACAACCAAGACCCGGATGCCAAGAACGAGGACTATGCACTGGGTATTCCGCAGAACCTCCTGCTCGTGCGGAAGCAGAATATCAGAAGCTTCTTCGACAACCATCAGGTGAGCGACTCGAGGCAATCATTCACCACAGATTTCCAGCCCACATACAACAGCTATAGCTTCGCCAACATCGGCAATCTCATCGCCTACTGCATACATGAGAAGAAAACCGGCATGATGGCAACGGGCATGACAGAAGAGGATTGGGAGAAGAAGCATCCCGACTGGAACCACGTAATGCTCATTCCCGTTGCAATTACAACGACGAAAGACGCGTACGATATTGTCTCCGAGGTATCCGTCAATCAGGACATGAGCCTCTGCAGCACAAAGCTGGTGCGCGGCACCAAGGCCAACCCCATCAAGATGCAGGTCATCTTCAGCCGCTACGCAAAATAGTAACGACATCATATCACCAACACATTTCTTATTATGAAACACCTCACCCTCATTGCGGCCATCCTCATCAGCCTGGCCGTGACAATGCCTTCTTCTGCCCTTGCCGGCAGCAAGCGGGATGCACGCGTGGCATACGTTTTGAAAAACCTCAAGCTCAAAGGCGACCTTCAGGAGAAGTTCAAGCCAGTGCTCGATGCCTATCTCAAAGAGCTCTCCGACTTGAAGGATCCCTACAAGAAACTGAAGGACGATCTGGAGGATGCTATCAATGCCAATAAGCTTACCGCCGCACAATGCGACCAGCTCTTTGAGGCAAAACAAAAGCAGGAGGAACAAGAGCCTGCATTGAACCGCAAATGGTATGCCAAGTTCAAGACCATCCTTACCGCCCAACAGGCATACAAGGCAATGAAGCTCAGCGACGACAAAATAGAATAAGCTATGGCAACGACAGACGACAAGAAGGTCATCTTCTCGATGGTCGGCGTGAGCAAGGTCATCCAGCAGAACCAGAAACAAGTCCTCAAGAACATCTACCTCTCCTTTTTCTACGGAGCCAAGATTGGCATCGTGGGCATGAACGGTGCGGGCAAATCGACCCTGATGAAGATTATCGCCGGCATCGAGCAGCAGTATCAGGGCAATGTGGTATGGAGTCCCGGCTACAGCGTCGGCTACCTCGAACAGGAGCCCAAGCTCGACGATGACAAGACCGTCATCGAAGTAGTGAAGGAGGGCGTGCAGCACATCGTGAATGCCTTGAAGGAGTACGAGGAGATAAACCAGAAGTTCGGTCTGCCCGAGTACTATGAGGACGAGGACAAGATGAACCAACTCTTTGCCCGCCAAGGTGAGTTGCAAGACATCATCGACAGCACAGACGCATGGAACTTGGACAGCAAGCTGGAGCGTGCAATGGATGCGCTGCGCTGTCCGCCTGCCGACCAACCTATCCGTGAGTTGAGTGGTGGTGAGCGTCGTCGTGTGGCACTCTGCCGCCTGCTCCTTCAGAAGCCCGACGTCCTGCTGCTTGACGAGCCGACCAACCATTTGGATGCAGAGAGTATCGACTGGCTCGAACAGCATCTCACACAATACGAAGGCACAGTCATTGCCGTCACGCACGACCGCTACTTCCTCGACGACGTGGCTGGTTGGATTCTCGAACTTGACCGAGGCGAAGGTATTCCCTGGCAGGGTAACTATTCCTCTTGGCTCGAGCAGAAGACTAAGCGCATGGAGCAGGAGGAGAAGGTGGCAAGCAAACGACGCAAGACCTTACAGCGCGAGCTGGAATGGGTGCGCATGTCGCCCAAGGCACGTCAGGCAAAGGGCAAGGCCCGTCTGAACAGCTACGACAAACTGCTCAACGAAGAGCAGAAGGAGCGCGAAGAGAAGCTGGAAATCTTCATCCCCAACGGTCCTCGTCTCGGCAACAAAGTCATTGAGGCACACGGTGTCAGCAAAGCTTTCGGCGAGAAGCAACTCATCAAAGACCTCGACTTCATGCTCCCGCCGGGCGGCATTGTAGGTGTCATCGGCCCGAATGGTGCTGGCAAGACTACCCTCTTCCGCATGATAATGGGATTAGAGAAGCCCGACGCAGGTACCTTCGAGGTGGGCGAAACCGTCAAGATTTCCTACGTTGACCAGAGCCATGCAGACATCAAGCCCGACCTCTCCGTCTATCAGGTCATCAGCCAAGGCAACGAGCTGATGCGTATGGGCGGCCGCGACATCAACTGCCGTGCCTACTTGAGCCGCTTTAACTTCAGCGGAGCCGACCAGGAGAAGAAGTGCGGCGTGCTGTCGGGTGGTGAGCGCAACCGTCTGCATCTCGCTATGGCACTCAAGCAAGAAGGCAACGTCTTGCTGCTCGACGAGCCGACCAATGACATCGATGTCAACACCCTGCGTGCCCTTGAGGAAGGTCTCGAGAACTTCGCTGGCTGTGCAGTCGTCATCAGTCACGACCGCTGGTTCCTTGACCGCATCTGCACACACATCCTCGCCTACGAGGGCGACGGCAATGTCTTCTACTTCGAAGGCAGCTATACCGACTACGAAGCCAACAAGCTCAAGCGCCTCGGCCTCGAAGAGCCCAAGCGCATCCGCTATCGCAAGCTGATGGAAGACTAAAGCCTCCTCCTACCCTCATCAAAGGGAGGGACATTATTATATTAAGGTAATGATTGTAATCAGGGATAAGGAATATGGTGGCGAGCGGCCGCTATACAAGTTACACGATGCGAGGCTGGAGCGCGTGACCATACATCTTGGCGAATCAAGCATCAAGGAAAGCGGCAACATCGAAGCCTATGACTGCACCTTTCAGGGCAAGTATGTCTTCTGGGAATGCCGCAAGTTCTTGGCTCACAACTGCCACTTCGAGGCTTCGGCACGCTCGTCGCTCTGGTACAGCGAGAACGGAAAGCTTGAAGATTGCCAGGTAGATGCGCCAAAGATGTTCCGCAGAATGCAAGGCATCGAATTGCAAAACTGCCAATTCACTGATGCACAAGAGACGTTGTGGGACTGCGACCGCGTCA
>Ga0310690_10010419_pt1 | contig 11567 bp, 6 predicted proteins | sample AusTroGonzalo_MG_2_FD_207661 | JGI IMG/M metagenome (GOLD analysis project Ga0310690, IMG submission 207661) | Bovine rumen microbial communities from tropical cattle in Woodstock, Queensland, Australia - Gonzalo_04 (v2) (version 2) | ecosystem: Host-associated > Mammals > Digestive system >...
TGACCGTAGCATCATATACTTGCGCATCGCTCATGTCAGCCTTTTTTCCAAGCAAAACACGGATATAATCGAGTTTGGAAGGGTAGGAGTACCTTACATTTATATCGATGGTTGTCGTTGTGACAGCAACATTCTCTTCAATAAATTCGAGATGATACACTTTCAGTTCTGGATGACGTTTGCAGCCGGCAAGCGCCATGATTATCAATAACAATATTAAAAACTGAGCCTTTTTCATCATTTCTTTGTTTTAGTTTTATGTTTGTGGGCATAGCCTACACCTATTTTAAACTCTATGTCATCGAAAAACGACTTCTTCTTGTCCCAACTGCCGAACACCAGATCTGTCGATATCAACAGACCTCTGATGTCCCAGTGGATACCGAGAGAGATGTCGAGTCCTTTGAAGCTTGTTGAAGAGCTTTTGACCCATGAGCCGCTATATGTCTCAAACGACTCGATCCTCGAGCCGTATCCTAGGCCCGCCCTGAGGCAGAAACCGTTATTGATTTGCATCAGGCCGCCAGCTATTACCGAAAACGCTGTCATGGCATTGTTTCCTGTGTAGATAGGGTAGTGTCCATCAATGAAATAGTTCTCATCGCAGGTGTAATCGGTGTTATAGCCATGGAAATCGGTGCCCGTCATGGCGCTGAGGAACCAGCCATATTTCTTGACGGAGCCGATTGTTAAACCGAAGGTATAGTCGCTATAAGTGTTGACAGATGTATTCAGTGTTCCGAAGATGTAGCCTGCCGCAGCGTGTTCGGCCAACGAGCCTTTGTGCAGTTTGAGTTTTATCTCGGTGACTTCCGGGCTATATGACTTTATCGTGACACTGGCGTCGGCAGTCTTTCCGTCATATCTCGAAGCCTTGATTCTATATTCTCCATATGTGACGGCTGTATTAAAAGGTGAACGTCCTGTTTTTACAACCTCATATTGCGTTCCTGTCTTCTGCTCTTCAATAACAATCTCATCTCCAGTTTTATCGGTGGTGATTTTTAACTTTTTCTCATTGTCCAAAACGATATCCTTCATCGTTCTCGTTATGCCTTCTTTGATCTCGATGCTTTTTGTCATCGGGTTATAGCCGTCTTGCTCGATTCTCAATGTGTGAGAACCAATCAACACATTATTATTAACATAAGGAGTGGTGCCAACATATTTCGAGTCGATATACACCTTGGCATGTTGAGGTTTTGATGTCGTCACATCCAAAGAGCCGTAAATCGGCGTCGGATTCTTAAGCGTCACAGTTCGATTTTCCAAAGTCTTGACAGTCACATATTGTATTTCCGAGTCTCGGTGGCTTTGCCGACATGTCACCACATTATGAACTCCTTCTTCAACTTTGTCTTTCCATCTGCCTTTTCCTATTTTTTCGCCATCCAGATAGATATCAGCTTCAGGATCAGTAACGAACTCAATTATGGCATAATTTGCCAGAAAGACAGTATCAAGGGTAACATTCGCTTCGTCATAAATGGTAATATCTTTAACAATGGTCTTATAAAACTTCTTTTGTATCTCGAGTTTATATTTTCCGCTTGCTATTTTGTCGCCTGTATAAGGTGTGCGGCCAACATAGTTGCCATTAAGGAAAACCTGAGCATCAGTTACATTAGTCTTGACATTCAGGGAACCATAGTTTGGCTTGAGTTTCGCATTAATTATGACTTTATTTATGTTGTTTTTTGCTATTGTGGTATCAAAATCATGATAGAGCTTACGTGATATCTTAATTTTATGCTGTTTAGCGGAAATAAGACCTTTTTGCAGGTACCCGGGCTTATCACAAACGACAGTACTGCCGTCGATAGAAACTGTGGCATCTTCAGGTTTTATATTGAGTACAAGATAATACCAGTCTTTAGGGGCATTATTGTCTCCTTGCATTATAACCATTTCATATGTCTTATATGGTTCAAGTTTAGGGAGCGGATACTCAAAAGGACTATAATCGTCGTAAGCTATGTACAGGGCAGATACAAGATAAGTGATTGACAACTTTATTCGATTATCAGTTGTAGCAGACTTTTCCATGAATATGCCGGCCTTATTATCAGTATCGAACTTCAACTTATTCCGCATCTCATTGTTCATATTGGGAGTACTGACAATAATGAAGCAATAAGGCTTACCGTTGTCATCGTTCTTAGTCTGCTTAATGTAGTCTGTTAATTTAAATGAATCGACATATACTGGAGTGTTTTTTTTGTTCTGCGAGAAACAATCGACACACAACAACAGTAATATTGCCCAAATGTATATTTTTTTCATAACTCTGATTTTACTGATTAATTAGTTTTCTTTGGCGGTATTTTAAACCAATATATGGTAACAAGGTCATCAGTTTGTGTCTGAAATGGCTGCCATGCCCTGACATGGATAATCGGGTCATTGTTTTCCAAATCGACCAATAAGAAAAGGTAACCGACATCGGAATATGTGTCGGAATAATACGCTTGCTTAACATTGATACCAAACACATATGGACGGTCCTTGCTTGCTGTCATGCAGTCGGATTCTACAAAGTCGATGTTGATATATTCACGGCTTTTGAATGTGTTTTTAAGGCTTTCCATGTATTCGGCCTTGCTTTTTTGTATCAATTTATACTGAGGCACATCGTTGAAGTTGACTCTGTCGGGCAAATCGATGGTTTGGAGTTTTCTACCTACGATAATCAGGGCCGAGTCGCTGAAAATTTTGTTGAGATAATCAGAATCCTTTAAAGCATAGGCTGTTTGATAGTCTTCAAGGAAATTCATAACTACCAATCTCATGTCATCATTCCATACAGATCCAGGATTTGATGCACCTTTATTCAAGATATTCTTTTCAGCTTCGCCCGACAATCTGAACGCCACCGATGTAATCTTGCCGGTTTGTTTGTTGAAACGGAACACAACATCACGCGCAAATCTGACTTTATTGCTGAAACTGAACTGCATAGGGATGCTGCGGCACAAAATCTCATCTTTATAGTCGATAAATGTGTATCGCGGCTTTTCAATTATGAAATATTTTCCATAAGAAATCAATTTTATGAATGATTTATAGCCTTCTTCAGAGAAACAGTTTTTGGCTATCTCCAATTTCCTGGCATTGATAGCTCTTTCAACTATTTCCATCACATTGACATAGTAATCGTTATTGGCATTAAGCTTATTAAATATAGGTGTTTCGACAGGCATCTCTGCAGAAGCTGGCTCTTCAGGCATGTTTTTCAGCACTTCAATGTCAATGACAAAATTTCTTTTTGTCAAATCTACAAGAGGTTTGTTAAGATATTTCATAACCATATAAACCTCTTCCTCTTGCATCATTGCCTCGTCTTCAAACTCAATGTCAATTAAAACATTAAGAATCTTTGTGTCTTTACTGATTGTGACAGCTGATTTTGAATTTTGAAAATAATTATACTCTTTCTGACTGCCAAAAGTGTTGTCATTATAGAAATAATCGATCATTTCTATGTCATGCTTTCCACCGTATCTTAACTTCAATTCTACGTTTAGCTTGTCTTTTTCGTTAATATCAGTGGGTTTTACTGGTTTCGAAGCGATAATGGTGATGTTTTCCAGCACTTCTTCAATCCTGTCCTTGATATAATCTTTCAAATCGACTTCTTTTCTCTTCAGATCATATGGGTCATTCTCAACATATGTGAAATTTTTGCCGTTAGGATGGGAATAACAAAGCATCAAAGCCCAATAGTAATTTTTCAGAGCTTTCTTGACCTTACACTCACTTTCGGCCTTGTTGCCTTCTTCAACCAATTTGAAAACCTTGTCCCGTCTTTTTTGGATTTCTTGTCGCAAGACATCCTTTTTAATATAAAGGGCCACCTCGTTTTTTTTGCCTTTAAGTAGCTTCAATTTGGTACTTTGATCATAAAGAAAATCTTTATAAGGCTCAAACCCTATTTTGCACAATGCGTGTTTTTTGTAGTGTTTGTCGATATTTCCAACAAGATCGTTTAAGGCATGGACATATGCTGTGTCCATCGACGACACTTTTCCGCTGTAACCGTAATAGTACGACGTGTCTTTTTTTATCTCCTCGTACTTCTTTTTGTCTTTAGGAAATTCTGTTTGTCCAAAAATAGTGTTACATGCGCAAAATATTAAACATAATACAACAAATATAGTTTTTCTCATATAAGATGTGTTGGTTATATATTATATTTGATCACTCCAGATATGTATATCCGTACAATCCGGATCTGTAGTTCGACAGGAATTCTTTGCCTTCCTCGACGGTGATCTTGCCGGCTTTCACACAGCTTGTGACCCACGACTCGACGGTTCTAACGAGTTTCTTCGGGCTGTATTGCACATATTCAAGCACCTCGGCAACTGTCTCACCATCAATGAGTTGGTCGATATAATAGCCTTTTTCATCTACCGATACGTGAACGGCGTTGGTGTCACCAAAGAGGTTGTGCATATCACCTAAAATCTCCTGATAAGCGCCTACGAGGAACACGCCGATGTAATATGGCTCGTCTCTTTTCAATGTATGAACAGGAAGGTTGTGCGACAGGCTGTGGCCGGTGACGTATGTTGTCATCTTGCCGTCGGAATCGCAAGTGATGTCTTGCAACGTGGCTTCTCTGTCAGGATATTCATTCAAGCGGTGGATAGGCATCACTGGGAACACCTGGTCGATGGCCCAGGCATCAGGAAGCGACTGGAACATCGAGAAGTTGCAGAAATATTTGTCGGCCAGCAACTTAGGCAATGCCAGCAACTCGTCCGGAACACGTTTCTGTTGTGATGCCAACTGGTTGATTTCCAGAGCTATAGACCAGAACAGACGCTCGATTTTTGCTCTTGTCGTCAGGTCGATGAGTCCCATATTGAATCGATCGAGGGCTTCCTCACGGATTTCCTGAGCATCGTGCCATGTCTCGAGCATCGACGACTGTTTGCTAGTGAGGTTGTCCCATGTTTCATAGAGGTCGTGGATAAGCTCATGGTCGTCGTCTTCAACTTTCTCATTATCGTCGTCCCATGTCGGAAGTGATGCTGTCTCAAGCACTTCCATAATCAGCACCGAGTGGTGTGCTGTAAGCGCGCGTCCCGACTCGTTGATGACGTTAGGATGCTGCAGCCCGTTTTTGTCGCAAGCATCGACAATAGAGAATATGGCGTCGTTGACGTATTCCTGGATGGTATAGTTGACCGAGCTGGCGCTGTTGGCTGAGTGTGTGCCGTCGTAATCGACACCGAGTCCGCCTCCAACGTCAACAAACTCAACGTTGAAGCCCATTTTATGAAGCTGAACATAGAACTGTGCGGCTTCCTTCAAGGCTATCTTTATACTTCTGATTTTGGTTACCTGGCTGCCGATGTGATAATGCACCAGCTTGAGGCAGTCCATCATATCGTTTTTCTCGAGAAACTCAAGTGCTTCGAGCAACTCCGATGATGAGAGGCCGAACTTCGACGCGTCGCCGCCCGAGTCTTCCCATTTGCCGGCGCCCGAGCTTGCCAGTTTGATGCGGATACCAATCTTTGGCGACACCTTGAGTTGTTTCGACAGCTTGGCAATGAGGCGTAACTCGTTCATTTTCTCAACCACTATGATAATGGTGCGGCCCATCTTCTGGGCTAACAACGCCAACTCGATAAAGCTCTCGTCCTTGTATCCGTTGCAAATAATCAACGACTCACTGTCGGTATTCGATGCAATAATTGCATGTAGCTCGGGTTTCGAACCGGCTTCCAAGCCGATGTTGAACTTCTTTCCGTGGCTCACTATTTCCTCGACCACAGGGCGCATCTGGTTGACCTTGATAGGGAACACAATGAAGTTCTTACCTTTGTAGTCGTACTCTTTCGCTGCCTCTTTGAAGCATGAATCGATTTTCTCGATGCGGGTGTCGATGATATCTGGGAAACGAATCAGCATAGGAGCCGACACGTCGCGAAGCTGCAGCTCATCAACGAGTTCGCGCAGGTCAACGGAGGCACAGTCCTCGCGTGGAGTCACCACCACATGACCTTTCTCATTGATAGAGAAATAGTTAATACCCCAATTGTTGATGTTGTAAAGCTCTGCCGAGTCTTCAACACGCCATTTTCTCATACTTCTTCCCATAGTGATATTAAATAGTTACGCTATTTTTAAATTAAACAATAATTTGACGTGCAAATATAACTATTATATTAATAGGTGTGAAGTTTTTTTTATCTTTGCAAAAAATTTAACAATGACACTGATATGCGACTGCGGCTCAACGAAAGCCGAATGGGTACTTTTAAATGGCAATGATATCGTTAAACGATTCATTACCAATGGTTTTAATCCTAATTTCACTGATAATGCCACCATTAACGACATTATTTGCGAGGCTAAAAACAGCATTGACAATCAAAAGGTTGGCAATATCTGTTTTTACGGCTCAGGATGCGGTTCCGATGGCAACCAACTGAAGATGAAACTGGTTTTCAGCAAGTATTTTCCATCGGCTAAGACAGCTGTATATCCTGATTCATTGGGCGCTTGTCATGCTCTCTTCGGCAGAAATGCGGGTGTGGCATGTATCTTGGGCACTGGGTCAAATGCCTGCGTTTATGATGGTGAAAAAATAACACAAAGCATTGTCTCTCTTGGATTTATACTCGGCGATGAGGGGAGTGGCTGCCATATCGGAAAACGTATAGTTCACGATTATTTTTACAAAATAATGCCCGAAGATTTGCGTAAAAAATTCAATGAAATATATCATTTGGACAGAGACACACTGTTGAAAAACGTTTATCATAGCGAGACTCCATCGAGATATTTGGCTGAATTTGCAAAGTTTGCACACGAAAATATTGATAATCAATATATTATAAATTTAGTTAAAAGTTGTTTTGATGAATTTCTTGCGTCATTTCGACTGGAGCGAAGCGGAATGGAGAAATCTAAACCAGTCGGCTTCGTTGGCTCAATAGCCTTCGCTTTTCAAGGTATTCTTATACAAGTACTTGAAAATCAACATATTACATGCTCGAAAATCTTGAAAAACCCGATGGACGGGTTGATTGAGTATTACAAAGATGCTATAGCTTGAGCGAGAGCTTCAGCTTAAAGGCGAAATTATCGTTTATATTGTCGAACGAATTGGCTCCGTAGCGGTAATACACGCCAAAACCAATCTGTGTAGTGCTGATTTTCAATATGTTATCAATCACCAGACCGCTTTCATAAAAGCCGTCTCTCATACTTTTAAGCTCAACACCTTCATATGGTTTGATATCGCTGTTGTCGCCCCAGCCTATATTTGTCGCGATGATAAATTCTGGATTGAAGTATTTGGTTTTGAACAACTTACCGAAATTATGAGTAAAGAACAACAGCGCAAATCTGTCGCACAAAAACTCATTGATGTGCATCGTGGCAAAGCTTTCAGGAGCGTATAGTTCGAAGCCATAATTGGTGCCAAACATGTTGAAGTTTTCGAAAATCGGGATGTCGCCGAAAACATATCCAGCCTGCAGCACGACTGTGGTCTTTCCCACATAACGTGTTAGCCATGAATAAGTTAGCTGTGCTTGAAGCTTATCATAGTTGTACGGGCAATCGAGGATGCCTTTTAAGCTTTTCTGATATGAGAGCCATATCACAGGCATGCCTTGTTCAACAGTGACGAGGCCTTTGTTGGTGAGCATGTAACGCTCGCCAGGCGCTATGCGAAGCTTGAAATCGAGGGTGGCAAGACGTGATGTGGAGTCATTCCATATCTTGTCGTGAAGGCCAAATCGCACAAAACCCTTGCACACCTTGACAAAACGTGTTGATAGCTCGGCAGCCGCAGTGGTGTTCAGAGTGGTCCATTTGATGTAGAAATTCTTGTAATTGTTCTCGTTGAGCGGGCTCGCGTTGCCATTCAAGAATCCGTAGTCGCCGAATGTAACGTATTTGTGGTCAAAGCTAAGTTTTAGCCCGAAGTCTTGTTTCCTGTTGAATTTTAAATCGATGCTGCCACCATAATTGGCATGCTTTGGACCGAACCAATAGCCGAAATAGCCACCAAAGCTTATATGTTTCGACAGCCGCTCATTGGTCGTCAATCCGAGACCCAGACGAAACTTGTTGGCAAGGTTGTAATTCATCAGGTCGGAGAGGCCGATATTGAAAATGCCCCACGGAATAGCGCCGTCTTTGATGACTGTGCTGGTCGTATTCAATATCTGGTCAAAGTCGATGCCGACTTCTTTTACCATCACATCAACAATGGTGTCAACGACTTTGTAAGTGTTTAATATTCTTTGGTTTAGACTGTCGTTTCGGTAATACTTCCAATAAGTCTCGTCTTTCATTCCTGAATCCTCGGCGATTTCGATGTCAGTTGAGCTAAACTTCTTATTATCAACAGGTTCGGTGATGTTTATATTTGAAATATAGCTTTTTCCTATGCCATTGAGCGAGGTATTGTTTGCTTCAGGATTACCCTTGCCAAAAGCTATATAATTGTCGTATGCCATCATCCTTAAAAAGACGATGTCGGTGTTGAGTTGCACCGGAAACCATATTGAATCGTTGATTTTTGCGTAAAGTTGCTGTATTTTAACGTCCAAAGTATATGATTTGTCGGCGGCTTCAGCTTTTACGTTGACGATGGCCCAGCCGTCGGAAGTGATGGTCATCACGCCTTTGAGAGCATCGAAAGTTGTGCCACGACGCGGTTTGAACGATATTACATATAAGGTGTCGCCAGCGGCGGTAGGCATCACCGACTCAAGGCCGAAGAAATAACGTGACTTGCTGCCCGGAGTTATCGGGTTAACATAGTTTTTCTCATAAACAGTGATGTATTCATCATAAAAATGCGTGCTTTGCATGCCGTCGAGAACATAGAAATACATCGGGTTTTTCAGTCCCGAAACGATGTTCGCCTTAATTTCGCGTTTGTTTTTGTTTGGTTTCTTGTGATAAATATCCGAAACAGTCTCCATCACCATGAGATCGTTCTCGCGCCAAAGCTTGCCAAAATCCAAAAACATCGAGTCGTTGACCTCAGTGGTATCGATAGTAAAAACCATGCGGTCGTATATCGTATATGAGTAATAATCAAGCATTTCGGGGTTGTTTCTGCGACGGTTTCTCACAACGCTGTCGATAATGCGATGTGCTGGGTTCTCGCCAGCATAAAATACAACCTCATCAAGGTTCAAACTTATCGGACTCAAGAAAAACTTATTGTTTTTATTGTTGAAATGCTCAGCTGTAACGTGTTTGTTCTTGTATCCTACATATGAAAAAGTGAGGCTTCGTATCTCATTCTGACTTGTAATGCTGAAGTTGCCGTCGATGTCGGTACTCGTTCCAACAGTGCCATCGTCGTTCACCGTGATGTTTACAAACGCCAGCTTTTGCTTCGTGACACTATCCATCACGGTGCCGCTGACGCTGAAAATCTGGGCATTTGCTGCTATTCCAACAAAAACAACAATAATGAGTAATATTATTTTCCGAAATCTCATTTTCATGATTATTATGGCGCAAAATTAAAAAAAATTCCTATATTTGCATCCTAAATTTGAAATTATGGCAGACGGATATTTAGAAAATCGCATGGCGGAGTTTGCGGCTGGAACCGCTAAGACACGAGTGAAGCACGTCTCACTTGACACTTTGTTCGAGAAAAACCGCAGTTATCGCGGCTACAAAAAAGATTTTGTGGTTACAAACGACATGCTACGTCGAATAGTTAATGTCAACACGAAGATAGCATCGGGGAAGAACCAGCAGGTGCTGCGTTTCAAGCTCGTTACAAAAGGCGAAGATGCAGATTTCGTTTTGAAAAACATCAAACTAGGCGGCATGTTGCCAGAACTTCATCTGCCATACGAAGGCACTGAGCCTGAGGCGTTTGTCATAGTCTGCACCTCGGCGCCTGAGACAAAAATCATCGACATCGATCTAGGCATCTCTCTGCAGAGCATGTCGCTGAAAGCCACCGAGATGGGTCTTAACTGCGTGATGATTTGCGCCTTCAACAAAGTCAATTTGGTTGAGCATTTTGGCTTGAAATATGAGCCTCTAGCCATCCTTGCAGTAGGAAAAGGTGCTGAAAACATCAAACTGAAACCTATTTCGGTTGAGGAAAGCCGCGCTTATTACCGTATTGACGGCGTTCATTATGTTCCAAAGGTAAAGCTCGACGATATCCTGGTTTAGAATTTCACTTTCAAAGAGAAGAAAATACCCCATTTATCGACTTCGGGATGGTCGAGGTAATTGAAGCGGCGGACATAGTCTATTCGTAAGATACTGAATATGTTAGCTATACCGATGCCACCTTCGATATATGGTTCTTTATCCAAAGTGTAGGTGTGAATCTGTCCATCGGGACCAACCGGAAATCTGAACAGACTCTCATTGCCGCTTGCAGGATCGCACTCGTTGGCGATGCCGCCCCAGATAGCCTTAAGCGACAAAACCTCCTTGAGTTTGAGTTTTCCGATAAGCGGTATTCTGTTGAGAATGAATCCGTTAAAGTTATAATCAAACATTCCTTGGATATAATACTGACTTACGAATTCATAGTAATTCATGAGGTTAAAGCCTCGGGCATCGTAATATATTCCTTGGTTGGCATTATGTACAAAAAGAAGCGGGTAGGGGACCTCACCCATAACCAAGCCTCCTGTGAAATTCAAATCGGCAATGCCAAGCACGCTCAAGAACCAGCGTTTGCTGAACATGGCCTGAATTTTGTGATACTCGTAGTCAGAGCCAAGATATTTGCCGCCATAGCTGTATCCAATGGTGAAAACAGGAGCAATCGAACCAGCCAAAGGCTTGCGGTATTGATGAAACTGATAGAATTTCTCGTTGTATGCGAAACGCAGCTCAAGACCGATAGCATTAGTGATAAACGGGTTATATATCTTACCACTATTGGTTATAAAAACGAGATCGCCAAGAGGCCTTTGTTCCTGATACTCAGCGAATAACTTCAGTCCCATCTGGCTTTGTGTCTCGTAATCGTAGCTCATTCGCAACTTGTCGATGAAAATCATCTTGCGGTTTCCCTGACGGCTGATGGAACGCCCGAGACGGTCGGTGTCTTCATTAAAACTATAGCCGAAAGTACCCATGCGCGGCACATTGGTGTTATGCTCATACGACAGCGTCAGCAAGTTCATCGGGAACTCCCACTGGTTGTTGATTTTGTCGTTAAACGAATACATGATCTGTCCGCGATATTTGAATTTCTCGTCACGAGTGCCATAAGCCAAAAAACCTTCAAGGAAAATGTGTTTGTGGAAACGTGTGTTCGTCTTTGCTCCAAAACGCACTCGCCAGCCTTCTAATTCGTTGTAACTCAACATATTAAAGACTGGACCTATATCTATTGGACCACAGTCGATATAGTTATAGCCTATGGCCAAAGCCGTGCCTGAGAGAAGTCGGAAACTCCAGACTTTCTTCAGTCTTTCGTTATCTTCCGATATGCGTTTCTCATGTGCCGAGAGACTGTCGGTACGCTTCGACTCCCAATAATTCTCGTCAAATCGATGGTCGTAGAAAGTCTTGCTGCGCGTTTTTGCCGGTTTGTT
>Ga0310690_10010420_pt1 | contig 11567 bp, 10 predicted proteins | sample AusTroGonzalo_MG_2_FD_207661 | JGI IMG/M metagenome (GOLD analysis project Ga0310690, IMG submission 207661) | Bovine rumen microbial communities from tropical cattle in Woodstock, Queensland, Australia - Gonzalo_04 (v2) (version 2) | ecosystem: Host-associated > Mammals > Digestive system >...
CTGTACTGATATCGCAACTTGATTCTACCGAGCCTTGGTTTACCAGGACCGCATCACATTCAAGGTTCATTTGAGACGCAAGTTGTGCCGGGTCTTTTTCGAGCGCACTTATAAGCACTTCCAGATCACGCTTCATCTTCAGCCCCTCAGCCTGATATGACTGTACTTTTTAATACCGTTTACTGCATAGCAGGCCTGATAATAAATCCTGGCGAAAAAGCCAAGTCCTATGCATTTATAGGTATTCATGTTCAATCTTGCGGCTATCATCTTATTTCCCGATCTTGATCCTTTGGTAACTCTGTAAGTTATTAGCGGTTCATCGATACCGCATGCAGTAAGTCCTGCTCTGAGCATATTAAGCCAGCAGGCAAAATCTTCTGCCAAATCTTTTGCTTTTTTCAGATCCGGAGAATATTTGATATAACTTTCCTTTCTTACAAGAACGGAAGAATTGGAGATAATGTTCTGCTTAAGAAGCCTCTTAAATGTAACTTCACCCGGGACATGCAGGATCCAGTTATATTTTTCGCCCTTCTCGTCAAGAAAAGCAGATGCCGTAAAGACCAGATCGCACTTTGTCTTATCACGGAGTGCGAGCTGTTTTTCAATCTTTTTATGATCCCATAAATCGTCAGCATCAATAAAAGCGATCCAGTCTCCGCCGGTTTCACCGATGCCGAGGAATCTGGATTCCAATGCTCCGCAGTTCGCCTGATTAGTAAGGATCCTTATCCTGCTGTCCTTTTCGGCCAGCGAACGGCATATCTGTAGCGTATTGTCAGTAGAAGCATCATCGACAATGATCAGCTCGATATTTTTATATGTCTGTCTTAGAACAGAAGATACCGCTTCTTCTATCGTACGCTCACAGTTATAGACCGGAAGGATGACGCTTATGAGTTCAGAACGATCCTGATAACTCATTTCCATCATTTATCAACCACCGTAAGAATAACCAATCTTAATGACATTACCGCCTTCAACAAACGAGCCGCCGCAATTTGGACGTCTCTGATCAACCAACTTCATAAATCTACCCCTTTCGAATTGCTGTAAGCAATCAATATGATTTTAGCATATAGGTAGATTTCTTCTCAATATTTTGCATGCCGATTAAAATAAATAATTTCAAAATAAACAAAGAGGCTGTCTCTTCTCGAGACAGCCTCCGAATCAGGATTTATATAAGAATCATTCCGAATCTTATTCAATCTTTGTGCCGCACTCAGGGCAGAACTTAGGCATATTGCCATCTGCAGGCTGCCAGCCGCACTTAGGGCAAGCTGTAGGAGCTGCTGCCGGCTGAGGCTGACCGCAGTTGCCGCAGAACTTACCTGTGTTGCCTGTCTGACCACAAGAGCATGTCCAGCCTGCTGCTGCAGGAGCCGGCTGAGGCTGACCGCAGTTGCCGCAGAACTTGCCTGTGTTGCCTGTCTGGCCGCAAGAGCATGTCCATCCTGCTGCAGCGGGAGCTGCAGGAGCTGCTGCGGGTGCTGCCTGCTGGCCTGCGAAGAAGCCTGTCTGAGGCTGGCCCTGAGCCTGCTGAACTGCACCAAGACCTGCTGCTGTAGCGTTGTTGCCACCTACTGCGCCCATCATACCGAGACCCATGAAGCCGTTTACTGCACCGTTTGCGTTTGCACCGGCATTCTTCATAGCCTCTGTCTGGCCCAAAGCAACAGCTGCACCGAGAGCTGCCTGATCGGAACCATAGAGCTTTGCCTCGTCGACCTTCTCGATTCTCTCACGGGACTTATCGTCAGGTGTAACGGAAGCGATGGCAACTGTCTCTACGACGATACCTCTCTTCTGGAGCCACTCGTCATCAAGGCAATCCTGCATGTATCTTCTGAACTCACCCTGCTTTGAAGGCAGTGTGGAGAACATGATACCGTTCGGGTAAGGGCCGCCGCACTTATTGAGTGTCTCTGTGATGTTATCAAGGAACTCAAGACGAGGCTGCTGAGGCTTAGCGGGTGTACCCATGAATTCAGCAACTGTGTACTCGTCTCTGACGTTACCTACGATGTTTCTGAAGAATGTGATCGGGTTCTCTACTCTGAAGGAGAATGTACCGTTCAGACGGATGTAGATATTACGATACTCAGGGTCAGCATAAGGTACCGGTGAAGGTGTACCGAAGTTCTGATTCATCATCTCGAGCTTGTTTACAAAGTAAACTCTCTGCTGCTGCTGGATCTCTCCGCCCATCTTCATACGGTTCCACATATCACCGATGGAAGCCTTTACGTTCTCACCGAAATTCTTGTTAGCAAGAATAGAAGGTGCTGTGGATGTATCCCACTTATAAGCGCCGGCCTCGGATACGCAGTCTACGATCTCACCGTTGTTAACGAGGAGACAGAAGCATCCCTCAGGTACGTTAATAACTGAACCATTGGAGATAACTTCAGAGCTACCCTTGTTTCTTCCCTTTTCCATCTTGTTAACACCCTTCTTAACAAGGATATCCTGTCCTAAAGAATCCTGTGTGAAGAACTCAAGATACTGGTCCTGAATCTGTGTTGAGATGGAATTAAATGTTGTTCCTGCAACATTTGCGATTAAGCTAATCAATCCCATTTTTATATTCCTCCTGATTACTTGGTCGAAAATATCTCGCCAAGAAAAATAATATCATTTATTTGATAAAACGACAATGATTTTAGACATTAACAGGAGCAAAAATGGCTGTTACATCTTAACGCTGCCCAGCTGGACACCTTCTACGATATGTCTGGCCAGCAAAAGGTAGGCTACTATAAGCGGGATGGTCAAAATGATCTCCGGCATGTCACTCTTACCCAGCGCTGAGTTAAGAAGAAGCGCTACAGGCAGTGTCTTTTTCTTCTCCTCCAAAAGAAGGATCGCAGGAAGGAAAGTATCATTCCAGCTCTGAGCCATGGCAAAGATCGCCTGTGTGGCTATAGCAGGCTTCATTATAGGAAGGACTATCTGATGGAATATCCTTATCTCTCCTGCTCCGTCAACTCTTGCCGAATAAATGAGATCCATGGAGAATGAAGATTCCAGGTACATTCTCATAAATACTACGGATATCGGAGTTGCAATCGCCGGGAAGATCAGCATGGAAAGTGTGTTCTGTAAATGGAACTGGTAAACCATGGTAAGAAAACCGGACGATGAAACTGCAGTCGGTATCATCATTACAGCCAGCACGAAATTGCTGAAGAACTTACGCCCGCGCCATCTGTAATTAACAACAGCATGCGCAGTCAATGCAGAAAAGTATACGTTCAGGATCGTACTGGATATGGTAACAATAAGGGAATTAACATAACTTAAGGCTATTCTCGACTCGAAAAAGCGCTTGAATTCTCTCACTCTGTACGGGATCACCTTAAAGACTTTGGCCGGATTGGATGCCGAGAAGCCGATATAATCTCCTAATAAATGGAAAAAGGGAATCAGCGTCATAGCCATCAGGATCAACGAGAATAAATAAACAAATCCCTTAAGGGCCAGTTCTTTCCGTCTCCTTACCACTCTGTCCAGTAACTTGTTTTCCAATTCCGCCCCCCATACAGAGACCGCATCACCGCGGCTCGAACAGATTCATTCTATTTGTATTGATTTGGCGTGTCAATTTTTTCTGTTATTTTTTGACAAACTCATATATACTCTTAAAAGTTTAAATGAGCAGTAGCCAAACACTGTAACGGGGTCATATGGGGAAGCATAAATCACTTGAAAGACACTATAATAAATGGGGATATATCTTCATAATTCCCTTTGTTTTGGCATTTTTGATCTTTCACCTATGGCCGATGATGACTACCTTTTATTATGCTTTTTGTGATCTGAAGCGTGTATCTGTAATAACCGAACCTCCCAAACTGCTTACTTCAAACGGTCTCCCGTGGTATAAGAATTTTCAGGAACTGTTCGCGACATCATCGTTCAAGATTTCTATAAAGAACACATTTTACTTTATGATCTGCCAAATCATTCCGGAGTGGATATTGGCATTTTGGCTCGCTGCAATGATGACTGACAGAAGGCTGAAAGTAAAAGGCAGGTCAATTTTCAGGACGTCATTCTTTTTCCCTAAGCTGGTGTTCGGTTCTTCCATGGGTTACCGTGTCTTTTTTAGCATTACCGGTTATGTGGCAAGCTCAGTCGCTTTCATCCTTACAGCTGCTGCCATAGACGGTTTCGGAGTTACGGAAAAAGACTTCAACTTCTTCCTTTCAAACCGTTTCTTGATAATAGCGGTCAGTGTGTTTATGCATTTCGGAATAACATTTATCTATGCTTTAGCCGGCATGACCAGTATTCCTGTTGAAGTCTTTGAAGCTGCTGAAATAGACGGGTCATCCAGACTGCACACGTTCTTCCATATTACGCTGCCAAGCATACGTCCGATCTTGTTTTTCATAGTGGTCGTCTCAGTTGTTGACGGACTGAATATGTCTGATATTCCGGCTATGCTCTCAGACCGTTACGATGTATCAAGATCCGGTCTGACCATGATGAATTTCCTTCAAAATATGCTTGGCATGGGGCAGGTATGGGACAGGGCATCCGCGTTCTCATTAGTCCTGTTTGCCCTCTCAGCCTTTATCTCCGGAATCATCTATTTCTTCCTGATCAGGGACAGATACGAAGCAAAACTCGCACGCCTCAGAAGAAAAGAAAAGCGCGAAGAGAGAAGACTTGCCAGAGCTGCTAAGGCTATGACAGCTTAATAAGCGTAACGGATCTTTCTTGTCATCCTGAAGAGCTCGCGGTCTGTAAGCACACCATCAGGAATTACTACATCTTCCATCACGCAATTGGCAACGAGAGGGATTCCTGTTAATTTCGATGCTTCCAAAATCTTGGCTTCGCCCTCGACTAACATATCAGAAGTAGTCTCTTCAAGGAGATTCGTGTTGTTAAGATATCCGTCGATCTTAAAGCCTGCCGCAGCAGACAGCTCATTAGTCATTATCGCTATCTGCTCCGGATCAGACGTAAAAGGTCTTAATGTATTTACCGCCATGTAGATGACGGCGTCGGTGTTCTCGATCCTCTTTTTGAGAGAACCGAGAACCAAAGCGCCCATATCTTCACCGCCGATATCAAAGATGCCCTGGTATGATTCGTCATCGAAGATAACGTACATGTCAGGCGGCAGGACCGGAGCGTCCACATTGGAGCCTGCATACATGGGAGTAACAAGTCTTATTCCCTCAGCTTCAAGAGCAGACGCGCAGTCAGACGAACGGTAGAACGGATTAACTATATCGAGATCCGCGATGAGAAGCTTCTTGTCCGGCAAAGCTTTTCGCTGGGCAAGAGACATATTTACCGCGATCTCGGATTTTCCGCTTCCGTAAGCACCGATGATTATTGTTAAGCGATGATCAAGATAAAACATCAGAACAAATTCTTCTTTCTAAAGATAAACAGACCCCAACCTCCGATAAGGATTATGTAGAAAAAGCTCTTAGCCAGGTAGATCAGGTTAAGCTCGCTGTATGACATGTGCATCGACTTGACGCGTTTAAAGTCTTTATGCTCAAACATTGACATGTCTTGATATGAGTAGCTGACAAAATCATCGGAGAAATCGATCTCATCGGTATATTCGAGGTCAGCGCCGAAAAGAATGCCTGTTGTGGCTGCCTGGTAGTCGCTCTCAAAACCGATAGGAGTAATGACATATACAGGATGGAATATCTTCCAGCCTATGCCGAGATAATGATTTTTGTCATAATCTTCCTCATATTTATCTGCGATCTTTTGGCTGAGCATTCCATGGTCGACCATTTCCTCATATCTCTCGGATCTCATGTCAATGTAGTCATTAACAGCCTTGGCCGGCATATTGAAATAGCCGATGACCAGAGCGGTTGTTGAGGAAATCATGGCAATGATGATGCTTAAGATGATCGGCAGAGCACGTTTTCTGAAGATGAGTGCCAATGTGCTGAAAATCGTGACCATGGAAAGGAATACGACTATTCCTACTCCGAGTCTGATAAACATCTCGCCGCCGTTTAAGTTAAATCCGAGTCCGGATATCCAGAGTCCGAAGATAGCAGAAAGGATATAAACAACGCAGAAGAAAGCGTTTGCCGCGAGCATTGTAAGAGAATAAACAAGATAGATCCTGGTCCTTGAATGACCAGCAATGACCTTGTTTCTTACGATTCCGTCCGTGTATTCCCTTCCCAGATGAAGGCACGTAAAAAGCGCGGAAAACTTCGGGAGCTCTGTAATGAACGATATCGCGATCATCCATGTCAGATACATGATCACTTCTTTAGGCAGTTCAATCTCTTCGAAGCCTAAGCCGCTTTCTGTAAAAGTGAGAGTTAAGATGGCGTGATAGAACACTGCCGTAAGGATCGGCCAAAGCACGCAGAAGCCTGTAATGATCCAGAAGAAAACGCTCTTGGTAAGGCGCTTGAATTCACACTTAAAAAGATTACCCATTTGACTCACCTCCTACGAGTTTGACGAAGTAAGTCTCAAGGTCTGTCTCCTTCGTAACGACACGCGCAATATTTACGCCTGCCGCGTTGGCAGCCAAAACGACATCCGTAAGATTGTAATAACCCTTGGCATAAATTATGCCGTCTTCATCGATCTTAGTCCTGAGGCCCATTGCATTGAGTACGGGCAAAAGCTGCTGGGGAGTACCGGAATAGAATTCCGACTCCAGTCCGCCTGCATTCTCAAGGTCATCAGCCGTGATCTCCTTTACCACCTTGCCGCTCTCAACGAAAGCGAAATCGGTAGCAAGCTTAGAGAGCTCGGAGAGAATATGGCTTGAGATGATTATCGTTACACCCTTCTCTTGGTTGAGTCTTATGAGAAGATCTCTTATGAGGATGATTCCCTGAGGGTCAAGGCCGTTGATGGGCTCATCGAGGATAAGCACTTCCGGGTCACCTGCCATAGCCATGGCGATTCCCAGACGCTGTCTCATACCCAAAGAGAACTTTCCTGCCTTCTTATTGCCTGTGTTGGCAAGACCTACGAATTCCAGGCTCTTATCGATCGAATCATCGATCTTAAGGCCGAGATTCATATACTGGAAGATCAGGTTATCTCTTGCTGTCTGGTTCGAATAGATCGAAGGCAGCTCTACCAAAGCACCTACGTTACCCAGCTTCTTGTGGTCGAATCCGTACTCTACAGTACCTGCCGTAGGCTTCTGAAGACCTGATATGATTCTCATAATCGTAGTCTTGCCTGCGCCGTTCCTTCCTACGAGTCCGAAAATAGAACCCTTCGGAACTGTAAAGTTCATAGAGTCAAGAATGTGGTGTCTGCCGTAGTCTTTGGAAACATTACTTACTTTGATTACATAATCATTAGTTTCCGACACGATTTTATCTCCTTATTTTCCCAATATAATCAGAGCATTTCTGCTCCAACTCACCACATTATATCAAAAACGGGGAATAACTAGGAATAACCCTTACTGCCTGACGAGTTTTCTGGCCCTCTCACCTGTCACTACAGCGGCAATGAGCTTTACGATATCAGGAATGATAAACGGTATTACGCACCATCCCAATACGGTCGCAAGACCGACTGGGCCTGTCTGAGCGGCATATACGCTCATGAACCAGATGACGCCTGTGACATACATGACCACTTCGAAGATCACGGAATTCAGTGCTCCGAAGATCCATGTCTTAACAGGGCCAGTCATAAGTCTTCTGAAAAGGATCACTTCCAAAAGCCAGTAGAGCAGTGCTGCCAATAAAAATCCGACAAGAAAACCGCCGGTAGGTCCTACAAGTGCCGCAAATCCACCCTTAAAGCCCGCGAAAACAGGCACTCCGCAAAATCCCAGCGCCAGATAGACCAGTATGGACAGTGTCCCTCTTCTGCCCCCGCAGGCAAGCATTACGGCAAGGATACCCATTGTCTGCAAAGTGAACGGGACCGGGCCCAAAGGAATGCTTATCCAGGAGGATACAGTTATAAGTGCCGTTGATATGGATATAAGTACAAGATCATAGACAAATGACCTGTTTTTGGATGCTTTTGACTTGGGAACGCTCTTTTTCGAGCCTGCTTCGGACATTGTAAACCTCGTAGTCATTTTAATTGACAATCGAGATTGTACTCTTCTGTCCCCTGCTAATCAATACCGAATTTAGAACTGGTACTTGGGCCAGATACCCTTCTTATCGTGGGTATGCTCAGGGAGCTGGTACAGATCGTGACCCGGATAGTCATTGCCCTCAACGATGACCGGTCCGTCAGGCGTAATGCAGACGTCCCAGCCGATAAAACCGACCTGCGGAACGACCATGGCAGCCTTCGTGCACATCTCCAAAACCTGGTCCCACATAGGGAATACGAAGCCCTTAAAGACAGCCCCTGTCATGGGATGCTTCTCGTAAAGGACCTTAGTCTTATCAATAGGAAAATCCGTGATCTCGCCGGTCTTCTCATCAACGGGCGCGGTCATGCCGCCGCTGTTGAAGTTATCCACGCTGTGGCCGTAGTTGCCGAATCTGCAGCAAGCGCTGGCGACGTGGACCTTACCGTCCCTCTGGATGGTAACAAGTCTTACCGTATTGATCGCATAAGGATATATTGCGCTTACAGCCGGGTGCTGGACGATCATCTCCTCGAAGAAGTGCGGGCGCTCCTGATTGACCAGGCGCTCATAGATGGCTTCGGCAGGTTCAGCCTTGCAGTCCACCTTCTCGACCGTCTTGCCGCAGGAGCCTAAGTCAGCCTTAGCCATAAGGAAATCATGGCTATTAATGAAGTCTATTACTTCCTGCTTATTGTCTTTCCTGATCTCGATCCACTTGCGTCCCAGGAAATCTCCGAAACGCCTGTTGAATTCGATCTTGTTATCGATCAGATCCGTGTAAGCCGGGTCATTATATCTCTTAACGAGATCATAGTTGCGGCCCCTGGTGATGTACGTATCGCGCTCAGCATCGTTGAGGTTGTACATCTCGTAGAGCCAGTAATCCATGTAACCTGCGCCGAACTTTCTTCCGCAGTGGATCATATCGAAAAATATCCACACGCGGGACTTACCCGACTTCTCGTGGATATCCTTGATCTTGGCATTCATCGCCTTATAGTCCATGCGCGTAACGCGCCTGATAAGATACTTTAAGTTTGGCATAGCAGAATTATAATACAACAAACCATTTTTTGTTACATTCCTTCGCAAAGGCTCAGGATATAACAAGTTGACTGCTTCTTTGTTATAATGTCGTCTGAATAGAATTTATGAGCAGTTTCATCTGCTTAAAACCTCAAGGAGGATTCACATATGGCAATCAGAATAGGTATTTTAGGCTACGGCAACCTCGCCAAAGGCGTTGAGCTTGCTATCAGACAGAACAAGGACATGGAGCTTGTCGCAGTCTTCACAAGAAGAGACCCTTCAACGGTTAAGACACTTACAGAAGGCATCGCAGTCGTTCCCTCTTTCGAAGCAGCAGACTGGAAAGACAAGATCGACGTTCTCGTTATCTGCGGCGGTTCTGCTACAGATCTTCCTACCCAGACACCCGAATATGCTTCAATGTTCAACGTAATCGACAGTTTCGATACACACGCCAAGATCCCTGAGCATTTCGCAAACGTTGATAAGGCTGCTTTGGCAAGCGAGCACACAGCGCTTATCTCCGGCGGCTGGGATCCGGGCATGTTCTCCATCAACCGTCTTTACGGCAGCTGCATCCTTCCCGACGGCGCAGACTATACCTTCTGGGGCAAGGGCGTATCCCAGGGTCACTCCGATGCTATCAGAAGAGTTCCGGGCGTTAAGAACGGCAAGCAGTACACGATCCCTGTTGATGCAGCTCTCGAGGCAGTAAGATCCGGCTCAGAGCCTGAGCTCACAACACGCCAGAAGCACACCAGAGAGTGCTTCGTAGTCGCAGAGGAAGGCGCTGACTTGGCTCTCATCGAGAAGACCATCAAGGAAATGCCCAATTATTTCGCTGATTACGATACAACAGTACATTTCATCTCCGAAGAAGAGTTCTTAAGAGACCACTCCCGCATCAACCACGGCGGCTTTGTCTTCCGCACAGGCAAGACAGGCGCTCACGGCGAGAACAAACACGTTATCGAGTACTCCTTAAAGCTCGATTCCAACCCCGAGTTCACAGGATCCGTTCTCACAGCTTATGCAAGAGCTATCTACCGTCTCTCACAGAAGGGCGACTTCGGCTGCAAGACAGTCTTCGACATCGCTCCTGCCCTCCTCTCACCTCTGTCAGGCGAAGAGCTTAGAGCTCACATGCTGTAATAGATATAATTAGTCAGTAATTAACGGCTGATCCGCATTTTGCGGTTCAGCCGTTTTTCTTTTGAATCGAAGGACAAGTTAAGGGTCCTAAATACGATAAAAACAAGGTTTTAGGACCCCTTTTCTCGAAAAATGTAGTCCCTTTTTCGCAAAAATCGCCTGTTTGGGACCCCTGTTGCTTCAGACGGCAATGAATCGGGCGCATCAAGCAAGCAAAAAAGGCGGTCCCAACCGGAACCGCCTTCGTAATAGCATTGATTAAAAGGATCAGACCTTGATCTCCATGATCCAGCCCTCAGGTGCTTCAACAGTACCCATCTGGATGCCTGTGAGTGTCTCTCTGAGCTTGGTCATGACAGGACCCATCTCATCCATGCCTGAAGCGAACTTGAATTCCTTGCCGTGATCGTTGATCGAACCGAGAGGAGAAATAACTGCAGCTGTACCGCAGAGACCGCCCTCTGTGAACTTGCCGCTCATGATCTCGTCGAGGTAGACCTCACGCTCCTCGATCTTCATGCCGCAGTAATGCTCTGCAACATAAACGAGGGACCTTCTCGTGATGGAAGGCAGGATGGAATCTGACTTGGGTACAACGAGTGTTCCCTGACCGTCTGTGAGGATGATGTTAGCTCCGCCTGTCTCCTCGATCTTTGTACGTGTAGCCGGATCGAGATAGATGTTCTCAGCGAAACCTTCCTTGTGAGCTGTAACGATGGCATGCAGAGACATTGCATAGTTGAGACCAGCCTTGATGTTGCCTGTTCCTCTCGGAGCAGCACGGTCAAAGTCAGAGATCTTAACTGCGATCGGCTTAGCTCCGCCCTTGAAGTAAGGGCCTACAGGTGTAGCAAAGATCCTGTACTGATAGTCATCAGCGGGCTTAACGCCGATAACGGGGTTAATACCGAAAATGTAAGGTCTCAGATAGAGAGATGCGCCGGAACCGTACGGAGGAACCCACGCTGCGTTGCCTGCAACTGTCTCCTGAACTGATCTGATGAACATTTCCTTGGAAATCGGGGGGATCTCAAGGCGGACTGCGGAATCATGAAGTCTCTCAGCGTTGAGGTCAGGGCGGAATGTAACGATCCTGCCGTCAACAGTCTCATAAGCCTTAAGGCCTTCAAATACGGTCTGTGCATACTGGAGAACGCCTGCGTCTTCGCTCATGACGATCATGTCGTCATCAATGAGAGCGCCTTCGTCCCAAGCACCGTTTGTGTAGTTTGCGACAAATCTCTTATCTGTCTTCTGATAAGAGAATGTCAGGTTCGACCAATCGAGATTCTTCTTTTCCATAGAATCA
>Ga0310690_10010421_pt1 | contig 11567 bp, 11 predicted proteins | sample AusTroGonzalo_MG_2_FD_207661 | JGI IMG/M metagenome (GOLD analysis project Ga0310690, IMG submission 207661) | Bovine rumen microbial communities from tropical cattle in Woodstock, Queensland, Australia - Gonzalo_04 (v2) (version 2) | ecosystem: Host-associated > Mammals > Digestive system >...
GTTCGGCGCGTAAAAGTCCACGATCTTGGGACCGCTCCGGCCGTCAAAAACGAATGGTGAAATCGTCTTTACCTTTAGCGTCCCCTGGTTGGTGTAGACAACGAACGAAACGCTACCGTAAAGCGGGTAACGCCTATCTTCGTCATACTCCAGGCTTTCGAGAAGGTCTTTGCCGTCCTCGAATTCGTAGCCTAGAACCTTGAGTGACGCCTTGTGCAGACGGTTCTCTTTCATTCAAGCACCTCGTTAATGATTCCACCGAGAAGGACTAGTGCGGAAATCACGATTATTTGCGTTCTTCCTTAGCCTGAAAATATCCACGGATAAAGGACACGTCCTCACACATCTTTTTCGTGTCCTTGGAAAGTTCCTTCATGAAGTTGTCGCCCTCCTCTAGCCTCTTGTCCGTTGCGCGTTGCTTGAGCAAGAGGTAGAAGACAACGAAACCAAGAAATCCGCCTATGTCGCTACAATATTGAATAAATTCCATTATATTTACTACAATATCACCAATTATTATTAACTTGTAATTCAAGTTCCAGAACTGCCGTAAAAGTCTGCCCTATATACACGTCTTGAATATTGTAATCATCCATTCTAATGGTGCTTCCCGCCAAAATTGATATTCCAAAAGATGCCTTATTTTTCAAGTTTACTACAATGTTTTTTTCTTCCCATTCGTTCCAACGAACAAAAGCAAGAGTAAAATTAGAAGGCTCCGCGACAAAGTCCCCTGTAAAAGAAATCTTTATTTCTCCCGCATTTTTGCCAGGTGCGGCTTGAAGATTTTGGGCTCCAGTTGAAAGCAAGCGTGCTTTAGCGATTCGAACTGGAGAACCTATCGGTATTTTGACAGGTTCTAAATTTGAACCTCCTTGCCATGTATTTATGACTTTTGGTGTTACAGGAGTGTCGGACGCCACAGACGCAGAGGCGTCGCGATTATTTCCGGAAAAAGTATAAGTAACCGGGATTTGGACTGTTAGATTCATCTTTTTCATAGTTTACCTCTTTAAGGATTGAATTAAGTAGCTGTACCGCCCCAATCTGCAGGAATTAGAGAAAGTTCAGCGGCGCCTGATATTGTATCAATGCCGCAATTATGGAAAGTGTCCGCATGACTTGATGGCGGTGATGATTGCGTCGTAAGTTGTGTGTACATATCATATATTCCACTTTCCATTTTTTTACAATTATAGAAAGCGTAACCGATATATACTACTTTATTCGTGTCTAAATTTGGCATTCTTTTAAGCGATGTACATCCATTAAACATTGAAATCATGTTTGTAGAATTTTCTGTTGACGTCAATTCGACATCCTCTAATTTAGAGCATCCTAAGAACATAGAAGCCATAATTTTAACGGAAGCTAAATTTCCCTTAAAATAAGTTAAACTAGAACAATTTCTAAAAAGAGATGTAACATCGGTCAATGAAGAAAGATTTCCTGTTTCGATAATCTCCACTAAATTTAGCGGTTCATGGAATGCGTTATCAAAAGATTCTTTCCAACTTGAATATTCTTTAGACCAATCCCAAATATTTTCGTTTGCCTCAATCTTATTCCAAGTTCCATCAGTTCCAACTCCATCAAGTTCTGGATTGTAGCTATTATCGGAGAATCTAAAGCGCATAGACATATTACCAACAGGAGGCAATACATCTTTGTCGATGTATATACCATTGCCTTTGTAAATGCTAATTCCTTTATATATGTTAAAATCCTTCATTTATACTCCTGTGTAATACTGAAGAACTCCGGCTTCATTACCAAGAATAACCAATAATTCATTTATTTTGTCAATCAAAGTGTCAACGGTTACACCGCTCCCATGCGTAAGCCTATCTATAGAGTTTGATGCGCGTAAAGGTATAGTTTTCTGAATTCCATTGGATTGCAACATTAGATGATGAGAACTTTCATCGAATCGTAAATAGCCCTCGTAATCGCTATTGATAACAGAATCGATAACAGGTTTTTTTCGACCTATTACAATACCGCTTAACAAGAAAGGAACGCCTCGGTAATCTTGCGAAACGTCCATAGATATGGCTCTCGTCGATTCGTTTGAACACATATCTTTTCCGATTCCTCCACAAGCATTAGCCTGGTACGTGAAGGATGATATATCCGCCTCGCTATTGTCGATGAAAAAGTTGCTGCTTTCGGCATAAAGATAGCATTGAACAAAACGTAATCGCATTTGGTTCGGTGTTACTGTTGTTACTTTGAACAGCCCGCCTGTCGCCCCAGGGTAATTTATGCGGCAATGAATAAAAAAGAAAGACCCAGATTTATTTACATAATCTCCAGAGTCCCAAAGCATTTTTTGAGTTGTGGCGTTAGAGCCTTGGAAGCAACAACCATCGAAAAATGCTTGGCAAGAATTTTCATGCCGAATTTGAACATTATTAGCTCCAAGAGTACCTGTACCTCCTTCGAACCAGCAATTAATGAACTTTGAAAAAGAAGTGTCCAAATGAAGAGTTATTGAATTATCCCAGAAATTGCAACATTCAAGATAAATGGCGTTTCCTCTCAACTTAGCGCCAATTGCCGAATAATAAGCATATACATCTTTTAGGAAAGTTATGGAGCAACGTAAACGAATCGCTGCAATAACAGCATGATCGACATACACATTTTCCAAAAAACATTGTGAAACGACGGAATCTTCGGAATAGTTACGAATACAATAGTCCGAAGAATCCTGGCCATAAATGATAATATTACTCAATCGGACTTCATAAGTCCAAGAAGTTGAATTCCCGATTACAACGGAAGCGTTATTGAATAAGTATATTTGATTGCGGTTGTTTCCAATGACAGATGTTTGACTTGGAATATAGACGTTAGAATATATTGCATAGGAATTTGCGGTTAATAAGACTTTAGACCCCTTAACATTCGCAACGCTATCAATTGCAGCTTGAATTGCAGCCGTATCGTCAGTAACGCCATCTCCTTTTGCGCCAAACATTTCCGGCGTAACATAAGAATTGATAACTTTTAACTTTAATTCATCTGAAAGTTTTTCCTCTGCTACAGATTCGTCAGCTAATTTTTCTGTAGTTACAGCTCCATCCGCTAATTTTTCTGTTGTTACAGCGCTTTCGTGTATCGTTCTAGATGTTACAGCTTCATCAGCTAATTTTTCTGTAGTTATCGATCCGTTAGGTAAATCTGTTAAAGAACTTATCACCTGAACATTATCAACAGTAACAAGCGGGGTTTCTTGCGAGTGGTGCAAATCGTAGACACACACCTTATACAAGGTATCCTTTGCGCCAATTACTCTGGTATAGCAGCGGCCGGAGTTGTCAAGCTGGATTGTTTCCTGATTCATTGCGCCATTCCAGTTCAAGTAGGTAACGGCAGGCGTAGAGCTTCCAGCAATGAATACACGGAGGAATCCGTTCTTGATAGTCTTTCCCTTGTCATCCATGAAAGAGAAGAAAGGGTCAACGATGTAACCGTAATGTTCGGTAGATAAAGGCATTTTTCTTACTCCTTATTTCATGTAGGATCTTAAAATTGATTTACGCAGGGCGTCGTTAGTGATGCCACGGGAACGGAGGTTGCGCTTGCTGGCAAGGGTGCGTAGGTCTGCGGTTGATACTCCGTCTAAAGCGTTAGAATTCGTGCGGAGCTGCTTTCGTGCGCCGAAATCCGCCCCGGTGTAGATGCCCTGCGAAACGGGCGTTTGCGTAAGCGTAAAGATGCACTTGCAGTTCGGGTGGTGTCCGACTGTCCCGTCTTGCATGATGATGTCGGCGCCACGGAAAACGCGTCCATTGCAGCGGAGGCAATAGTCACACGTTCCGCTCTTGGATGCGCCGGGGTTGATGGACTGCTTGTAGGCGGACTTGTAGAGTGCGGCCGGGTTGACCTGGGCGGCGGATTCGCCGCCCATTAGGGTAACAGGACCCATATTACGTTCCTGTGCCGCGAGAGCGCGGTCAAACGCGCGAGCCGTGGGGTTTGCGGTTAGGAGTTGGTCCAATACAAGGTTTCCCGTTTTCGTCGCCATACATTACCAATATAATTTATTTTTCTTCTTCTTCAAAATTGTATTTTGCGTCAACGTCCGTAACGTAACGGCGCAATGGATACTTCGGGAGAAGGGAAATTCCGTAAAGAGCGCCTCCCTTCGAAGCGGGTCTTTCGTAGGCGACGGGTTCTTCCGCTACGAACTTGAACACGCCGCGAAGCTTTTCGTCCGGGCGCGTGCCGTAGGACTTTAGAACCTTTTCCTGTGCTAGGCCCTTGAAAATATCGTTGCGGAGTTTCTTGTTTTGATCCAAAAAATCACCGATAATCTGGGATTCTTTGGCGGTTCTCGCGACTTCCTTTGCGTCCACGGAGAAATCCTCGACGCCCTTCATAACGATTTCGCCTTCGTCACCGCGAAGCCCTGCGCTTTGCAGCTTCGTCAAAAGCTGTTTGGCTTTGTCCGAAGGTAAGAAGGATTTGATTTCTTCCCAGTCAAGCTTCTTTTCCATCGTGCCTTCGGTCGCCTTCTTCCCGATGCTCTTTGCTTCTTCCTTGATTTCCTTTTCAAGGATACGCGGACCACGAACGGTGCGCTTCTGCATTTCGGTTTCTGACAAATTGGAGACTTTTCCGAGATCCTTGTCTTCAAGGTACTTCGAAAGAACGATTTGTGCGCGTTTCTTCTGTGCTTCGGTCAAATTTGCGCTTTTTACCGCTTCTGCGGCCTTTTCTGCGTATGGGTTGGTAACTCCAGCCTTTCCGTCAGTCAAAGCCTTTTGCGTTGCCTTCACGACCTGTTCGCGAGAACCTTTTCCGCTGGCTTTTACAATGTCTTCCAACACCCTTTCGCCGCCGCGTTTCAAGCCTCCTCCGACAGCCTTTAAAGGCGCTCGGAGTAATGTAGAGGCGCCACGGCCTAGAACGCCACCGCCGAGGGTCGCAAGGGTGTATTTGCCAATATCGGAAACGCTTTTTCCCATTGCGTCCTGGATTCCCTCGGTAGTAATTTCGCCTTCGTCAAGATATGCTTCAAGAACATTACGGCCAACGATAGAAGGAGCCGCAACGGCAATCGGTGCAGCTTCGCCCATGCGGAGAACATCGGCTGCGACGTCGCCTTCCTCGATCTGTTTCCCGGCCTTGAGCTTTGCGAGTGAACGCGGAGACATTTCGGCAGCAAAACCGCCTTCTTCCTCCGCGACTTCACGGAGTCCTTCTCGGCCTTCTTCCTTGCTCTGGGCCTCTGCAGCCCTGCGGCGGTCTTCGAGGTTGTCAAAATCAAGACCCGCTTCCTTGAAACGCTGGCGCATGATACCGAGCCATTCTTTATTGGTGTAGTTACCCTTCGGAATAAAAAGATTTTTCGGGATACCGTAATCGAGTTCTACGTCTTCGGATTCAATCTTCGTAAAATCTTCCGGCATGGCCTCGATGATTTCCTCGTCGGTTACGCCGAAAGAAAGCGGGTCCTTCTCGCGGATTTCCGCGAGGCGTTCTTCCCTGCGCTTTCCCTTCTGTTCGCCTTCGATAGCCTGCAAGGCAAACTTGTTCTCGCGCTGGAATTTCTTCAAGTCCTTTTCGCTCTTGATTTCCTTGTACTTTTCGTAAAGGGTCGGGAGGTCGTTACGTTCGGCGTATTCCTTGATAATGTCTTCTGTAATCTTGATAGCCATTTTTACCTCACTTGAGCAATTTCTTCAAGTCTGCGTAAGTCTTGTAATCCTTGTCGGAACGCAAGAATTTTGTTACTTCGTCGAGCGCGCGGCGAATCATCGGGTCGGTCGTCTTTTGGGCGTCAAGTAAAGCCTTCATGACGTTCGTTTCCTTGCTGATTCCGAGCGTCTTGAGGTGTCCGCGCATTTCGTTTAACTTCTTTGCTCGCGCTTCGGAAGCCTCCGATTTTTCGCGGATTTTCTTCTGTGCTTCGGCCTTGATCTCGCGCTTCTGCTTGTTAGTCGTGTCGGGTTCATTGAACTTCTGCATGGTCATTTCATCGACATTCTTTGCTTCTTCGGCTGTCAAAACCACTTCGACCTTTTTTTCGCCTTCACCCTTTCCGGCTTTCGGTCCGGCCGTCGGCTGTTCTTTTTCACCTGTGAATTCTTCCCAGGATTCGCCATAACGGCGCTGGAAATTACGCTTGCGGGTGTCGAGTTCATTCTTTGCGGCAAGTACGATACGGTTTTTCGTAACGACAGCTTCGTCTTCGCTCAAGTTAGCGTCGTCCAAAGCCTTCGAATACTTGGCGTAAGCGTCGTAAATAGCCTGGACGTCGGAGTCCTTGTTTTGCTTTTCAAGTTCCTTAGCCTGATTTTCGAGTTCTCGGGTCTGTCGGCCGCTGATTTCGCGGGCGCTACGCTGTGCGCGACCCTTGAGCCACGCGGCGATGTCTTCGTTCTTGATTCCTTTTGCTTTTGCCATGGCGACAATCTTGTCTTCGTCCATTTCGGAAAGGGAGCCTTTCTTGACGTTCTCAAGGCGTGTGCGGAGTTCGGCGTTCTGGTTCTCAAGATTTGTAATTTGCTGTTGGATAGCTTCACGGCGTCCGCGAATCTGCGCGGCCTTCTGTGCCTGTTCGATGTCGGAGTCAACCGTAGCGAGGGAAGATTCCATTCTTTCCGGGCGACGGAAAGGATCTCCCTTAAATTCTTTGGTTACTTCGACCTTGTCTTCGAGATAGTCATTAAGAGCCATTTATTAACCTCCGAGGGTCTTCAATTCTTCGCGCAGGGTTTGGATTTTCGCTTCGTTTTCTGCAATTTGCGAGGTCAAGTTTGCAATTTCTTCGGAATCGTCAAACTGTGCGAAAAAGTCGCGGGTCTTTTGCGCGTCAGCAATTCCTTTTGCTGTTCCGAGAATGGCGCCTAGACCTTGCGCGGCTTCGCGTCGGTTCGCGGCCTGCTGCTGGATACCGCTCAATACGTCGAACTTGTAGGCGGAAAGGGGGGTAAAGTTCAAAGCCATAGATTCCTCCTTACTTGATTGCGCCGTAAATCTGGGCAGCTTGCCCGCCAACTCCCAACATCTGCTGCAGCCACGTCGGCGCAGACGCCTGGTCTATGCCGAGTTGCGCCATGGCTTGAGCGAGGGAAAGGTTCGTCCCCATTTGCGCCATGAGAAGGTTCACGACGTCCTCGTTTGCGCCCTGCAGGTTACCTACGTACTGGCCGTAAAGGTTTCCAAGCTGGCCCGTCTTGTATTGCTCCATGGAGGCTTCCTGCTGCTTTCCTGCCTGTTCATCACTCACTATGTCGCGGGCCTTGCCGTATTCCTGCTCGGAAGCCTTCATCATTCGATCCCATGCGTCGCCGTAAAGTTCACTTGCCTTTTGCGAGGCTTCAGCTTGCAATGCGCGGGCTGCTGCACCGCCGGAAATACCGCCCTGGCCCGTCATGGCCTGCAGGGCAGCGTTCACGCTCTGTTCAATCTGGTACTGTGCGGTCGGGTCCATATACTTGGAAACGTCACGCTCGAATTCAAAGCCCGTAATCGGTTCGGTAGACGCGGCGTACTTAGTCGGGTCGATGCCATAGACCATCTGCTTGTAATACTCCACGTTTTCGGGACCGATAATTTCAGCAATAGCCTGTCTATTCTGCTCGATCATCTTCTGCGCCGCGCCGTAAGTTTCAGTTGCGGCTTTCTGCTGTTCTTCGAGCGTCTTTTGTGCTTCTTCGTAAGCTTCCTTTTGACTTGACGTATTCGTCAAGCCTAATTTATCTGTAATTTCGGTGCCAGCGCCTTCACTATTAGTTATAGCATCATACGTAACGCCGTAAGGAGTATGTTCCCAGACCCAATCCCCTACGTCTACTAATTTGTCATACCAAGCCATTATAAGTTCTCCTTTGTCAAGAGTGTAGCTTCCACGAAATAGACGTGGGCTTCGTTAATTTCAAGTCTTGTGCGCCCGGCGTTCATAATAATAACTTTTGCCGGAGTCGCGTCAATATTCGCGCCTACATCCTTTTCGTAAAATTTCACCGCGAAAGCGAAACGGGAATCCGGGAAACGCAACTCGTTTACATTCGTAAAGTCGATGAATCCGTCTGTCGACAAGTAGACCATCTGTCCGTTCTTCACGGCCACCAACGGAAGATACGTTTTCGTATCTATTACGCCGTTTCCAAGGTTTCCAATCTGTTTTACTTGTTGATCCATATTTATACCCTATTCCCGCACGGAATGTAAGAAAGGTAAGCTGTAGCAATTTCAAAAGGTACGGGGTCGGTCATTTTCACGCGGAAAGCGAAGCGTGCGCCCTTTCCCAAGGCGTTCCAGCGGGTCCGCCATGAATACTGTCCAGTACGGCCTGCGTAGGCCCAAAGCTCGTTAGACCAGGAGCGGCCGCCATCCGTTGAAACTTGAAGCATTACTTTAGGGTCGTGCGCTACCTTGTCGCCATAAAATCCTTCTTCGTTCGGTTCAATCTGTTTCGTTACTCCGTTATTCAGGATCAATTCAAGCCCGGTAACAATAATGTCGTTAATTCCGTCATACTTGATTCCAGTCACCCTCTCTCTCTGGATAAAATAGCGCTCTATGACTTGGTTGTCCTCGTCATTAAAGTGGTCCGTGGAGGACTCCGGGTCAAAATTGCAAACACGGGTTCTTCCAATTTTTGTATGCGTAACGAAGAACGGAAAACCGTCAAGCGAAACGGCGTCTATTGCGTTCCATGCGTAGCGGACGTTTTTCTTGTCAAAGCAGGCGCGGGTAGTCCAAACTTGCTCCACCAAGTCAAAGCAGAAGGAATCCTGTTTTGCGCTGTCGGTAGAATCGTAAATATTAAAACAGAAAAACTGATGGCCTTTGTAAGAATATTCAAAGGTTTCTACATCTTTGATTACGTGCGGGAGTCTGTTGTAGGTCGCAAGGACTTGGTCTATAGCGTTAGTGGAAACCTTGCGTACCGCTCCGCTTTCGTCAACAGCCCATACGCCGTACATTCCTTTAGGCCCTTTTCCGACAAAGTAGCACTCGTTACCGATTACTGTAACGGCCTTTTCGAAAGAAACCCCTGCAAGGGAGGTCTTGTTCACGATAGCGAAAGGCGCCACCGTCGAATTCTGCCAGCGCAGAATTTCAAGGGAATTATTACCGAAAACAAAGAGACTCGTATCGGTTGCGCGTAGCGCGACCACGTTGTCCGCCTTGAAGTCCATCTTCATGGAGTTCAAAGAAGACGTGTAAACCTGTTGCGTCGTAAGAGATCCTGGAACATAGGACCCTTCGGCCGGAGCGTAGAACACGTTATCGTAGAATGTGACGACAGTCCCGTCCGCCTTCGTGTAGGCGTATTGGGTGAGGTTCTGTTCGAAGGCGTGAACATCCGAAACTTCGTTAGGTCTGTTGATTTCTGACCAGTAGATATAGTCGCGGTCCTTGTCGTTCAGGACAACCCTAAAGTTAAGCTGTGCAATCTGCGTCGGCTTGATTTTCCCGACATGGTCGAAAGCGTCCGGGAGCGTGATTTCGTCAAGTTCAGGCGCAGGGTTTGCCGTGCTGGTAGTATCTGCTGCAAAGATTTTTGCACCAATAAGAATCAAGGCTAAGCCGTTAGGCATTTCGCTAATAAAGGCGTTCCTGGCATCGCTTGCTGTGAACATTCCCACGGTCTGCCAAGCATTACCGATGGAAGGCGTCGTTACATATACGGCGTGTCGTGTAGGCTTGTTATGGCCTCGCGTGACAATAAGAAGCGAATCCTTTGCCCCAACCCCGAAAGGATTCTGGTTTACTACGCCCATCCCGCAATATTCTTCAAAACCGAAATCGGAGGAACCAGCAAAGAGGGCGCCCTGTGTAAAGCCTTCTACGGATTTCAAAATCTTCGTGGAAAATGTGTCGGTAGCGGTAACCGTTTCCGGGTACATATTCAAGGATTCTTCCATACCAATAAATTCGGAGTCCAAGAGCTTCGAGGATCCGCCGCAGAAAGAATTTATTTGAATTACTCGCGCTGCCATAGTTTACCATGGGAAACGGCCGATTCCTCCGAAGAACTTGTCGGCCATGTTGTAGCAAGGCGTCGGGACGTCCAGAGCCTGCGTTTCGATTTCCTTCACGTATTCGAGCAGCTTGTCGCGCTCGGACTTCTTGTCAAGCTTGAGGGCGTCGTTAATTGCGAGGTTGGAAACCCAGCGGTATTGGACGTCAGCGGTCAAGAGGTTGATAAATTCGGGCGGGAGTGTCAGCACGTCGTCTTCGTTGAAAGGCTCCAGGTCGTAAGTAACGACCGCTTCCACCTCGTAGGTAGAGGCTCGGTCGAGGATAAGCTTCGATTTGAGGACGCCGTTCTCGTCGAAGAATTTCTCGTAGGCGTACTTGTAGGGAGTGTATCCTATTCCCTCGTATGCAGGCATATTGTGAGCCTGCACCGGGGAAAGCCTGATGTAGTCCGGCCCGGTCTTGTAATAGACCGCGTTCACGTTCAGCGGGACCTTGTCTTCAAAGAGGAATTCCTTACCCTGTCCGAGTTGCAGGCGGGAGCGGCAAAAATGGAGAAAGCCCTGCACGTTGTATTCGCGCACGCACTTGTTAATCAAACGGCGACATTTGGCCGCGTCAGTATCCGAGGCGGGGTTTCCGCCTACGAGCTGGCCGATTTCATCGAGAATATCCTGGATAAGTTCGCGGACGAGCATTTCTTCTCCAAAAAAAAATTAGCTAGAGAGTAACGCCTTTTCGAGGTGGTGAAAATTCGTTCTCTCTAGCCAAAGGGGTTCAAACAAAAGGAAAAAAGGCCCGCACCCCTCGCTAGGAAAGGGGGCGGGTAGAGGGGGAGCGATTAGTCAAGCTGGATGTAACCGATAGCCACGCGGCGGCTGTCGACAACGCCTGCGAGGTAGGCTGCGTCGAAGCGGTAGGTAGCATTGCGGTTTTCGTCGCCATGGACAACGGCGGACATGATGATCTTTCCGCTCGGAGACGGGGCAGAAACTTCCTGCAAGCCGGAGTTGTTGAGCTTGACGGATGACATTTCGATGTTACCCTTCTGGAGCGAAAGCACCAGGGCGTAGGTCTTGTTGGCAGTGTGCTTCCAAGTTACCGTTGCGCCTTGTGCCGGGAGGGCGGTCACGTTCTTGTGTGCGCCCTTGGCGTTGATGGCGGTCACCTTCAAGGTGATGGTGCCGGAACCGCCCGTGGCATCTTCCTTCACGATGAAGGACTTCAGGTCAGGGGTAGCCTTGCCGAGGACATCGCACTTGTACACATTGGCAACGGTGAACACGGATCCAGCCTTGATGGTGGTGCCGGTATTGATGTTTGCGGAGGCAAGGACGATCTGTTCTGCGCCTTCGGACGGAGCGACGGAAACGGTCGTAGAAGCCGGGGCAGCGCCGAGGGTCACGGTCGGCATGGATGCATACTTCCACATGACATTGGCGTACTTACCGATCTTGGCTTCGCGGTAGAGGTCACCAGCGATGGCGTTCTCGTTGAACAGCTTCAGGCCAGTCTTTGCGATCTTGGCGTAGACGGAGCCGGACATATAGCCGGACTTTTCGGAGCCACAACGTGCGTCAAGGAGTGCTCCGCCGAGAAGGGAAAGGAGGTTGTAGCCGTCG
>Ga0310690_10010422_pt1 | contig 11567 bp, 10 predicted proteins | sample AusTroGonzalo_MG_2_FD_207661 | JGI IMG/M metagenome (GOLD analysis project Ga0310690, IMG submission 207661) | Bovine rumen microbial communities from tropical cattle in Woodstock, Queensland, Australia - Gonzalo_04 (v2) (version 2) | ecosystem: Host-associated > Mammals > Digestive system >...
TTATATAAAACGATTTAGCCCGGAAAACATCACTGCTCTTCAGGATAGTTGGGGCTTGTCGTGGGACGGTGACGGTATCAAAGCCCTTGAGGGCGTCATCGGAAATTACCTGAAGTATATATCGCCACACAAAGTCTCATTGTATATTGCTGCTGGGCTGCCGGTGATCATAAGCAAGGAATCTGCTTTGGCCGGTTATATCGAGAAGAATAAATTAGGCATAGCTATCGATTCGCTGTATGAACTCGAAGACGCATTGGGAAAGATTGACAAAGAGGAGTTGCAAGTAATCCGTACAAACGTAGTAGAGATGTCCAAGCGCTTGAGAAACGGCGAGATGTTGAGCAGAATACTCGGAAATCTATGATCAAACTATCCGTCATAATACCTGTATATAATGCATCGCGCTATATAGAGCGGTGCTTGCAGTCGGTGGATAGCCAGACGCTAGGCGAGATCGAAGTGCTGCTCGTGGATGATCATGGCACGGATGAGAGCATAGCTATCGCCAAGCGTTTTGCGGCAAGCAGCAAGCGAACGGATATACAGTACCGTTTTGCGGAGACGCCGCAGAACAGCGGTCCCGGGGTTGCGCGGAACATCGGCTTGAAGTTGGCGCAAGGCGAGTATGTGGCGTTTCTGGATGCCGATGATTGGGTAGAGCCGAACATGTACGAGGTGTTGTACACGCTGGCAAAAACCGAGAATGCAGACATGAGTTGCTGCAATGCGAGCCAGGATTACGAGGACGGTCGAGCATCAAATATCCTGACTCATCCGGCTATTGCGCAGGGCGAGCTGACAGTTGTTGAGCGCAAGAAACTGCTCGCGAAGTATGTCGCATATTTGTGGACGTGTGTCTTCTGTCGCGAATGGCTCGTGCGTAATAGTGTAGCGTTCCCGGATGCCAAGAGTGCCGAGGATAGCAGTTTTGTGGCATGTTGCTTGCTGTCGGCACGCTGCGTGGCGCAGACGGACAAAGCGCTCTATCACTACATCATGCATGAGGGCAGCCTGACAAAGCGCCGCGTATGGAAAGGCGCTGACAAACGCCGGGCGTTCCGTGCGATGCTTGACTATGCCAAACGGCAGGGACTGATGCCGGAATACAGGTGGCAACTATACTATGTTTTTCTGAAAAAAGCACTGCTCGTGCCAATAATTGAGATGTTATGACTAAACCGCGTATAAAGATTTTCTGCCGATCGTTCAATCTCAAACTCTATCGTCTGAGCAAAGGGCTGTATGAGAGTTGGGGCTATCCGTGTGTGCGTCTGACAGATCAGACGGCTGACGGCTACTTCCGCACGATGCTCAAAGATACGGATTGCGATATAGCTATCAATGTGGATGAGGACTGCTTCATCACAAGCAAAGACGCTGTGATGCAGTTGGTGGATTATGTCGTGGCGAACCAAATCGCCAATGCCGGATGCCCGGATGGTGGCGTTTGGGTGCGCAGGGGAGGCAATCCGTTGGTGACGAATCCGTTCTTCAATGTATTCAACCTAAATATATTGCGCGAAAAATATTCGCGAAAAGCAGAAAATACTTTCAATTACGAGGCGCACAAGCAGCAGATGGCGGATGCTTATCCCAAAGACATGTTTTATGAGGGGCGAACGTACAACTTCGACCAAGTTGACAGAGAACCGTACTATCCGTTCTTCTTGTGGCAAGCGTATTATACCAAAACTCTATATCTGCATTCAAAACTGCATCCGGATGGATGGACAACTATCCTATATAATCAACAGGGGCAAGAGATCTGTCGTCATACCTGGCTGGCACGATTCTACTCTGTACCCTCGTGGATTGTCAGTACATTCCAGTCTGCTGCAGGGAAGCAGAAACAACGTATTGATAATGTAATCCAAGAGTCTTATGAGATGGCTGGTGTGACATTACCCTCGTTCACATTCCGTGATAAGTGTGCGTTCGGGTGGAATAAGATCGTACGTTGGGTCATCAAAGTGCCGCAACGGATTGCCGGTTGGCCGAAGAAGCTGAAAAACAAAATGCAACAACGATGCAGTTAGCACAGATCATAACGAACAGACATATCGATCCTCATCCCGCCAACGATCTGGTATATGAGTGGGAGGAAGATCTGCGGCAGTATTTCGGCGCCACGTTCTCCTATAACCGTAGCGTGCAGAATGAGCGGTATTCGAAGTATATCCCGCTTGTGCTGAACTGGGTGCAAACCTATGAACCTGCCTTTACCTACGAGATGTGTACGCAGCGTCATAACGGCAACAACAAACGGAACATCATTCCCTGTATCATCGACTTCTACATCCGCGAGCCGTGGAAAGTCAGGCTGTGGTACAGTCGGTATTGGCGCAATCCGGCTGTCTGTGTGTCGAGTAGGGAGGTGTATGCGTATCTGACGCAGACGCTTGGCATGAAAAAGATTCACCACCTGCCGCTGTCTATCTCCGATCGATACCGCATCACGCCTCAGACGCGTTATGAGAAGCAATACGACCTGGTGTTAGTAGGGCGTCAGAACCGTGTGCTGACGGATTATCTGAACCGTTATGTTGCCGCTCATCCGGAAACGACCTTTGTACGGCGTGTGCTGCAAGACGGCCGTTCAATCTATGTCGATCAGAGCGGTGCTGTGGTGTCGGCAGTGGACTCGCGGGAGATATACATACAGCTGATGCGCAGTGCGCGCGCGGCGATGTATGCCACACCCGGGATTGACAATGCACGCCAGACGAATGGGTTCAACCAGGTAACGCCGCGATTCCTGGAGATCATCGCATGCGGATGCCATCCGCTGATGCGCTATCCGCAGAATGCCGATACGGATTACTTCCGCTTGGCGGATTTCGGGTCGCATATCGATTCCTACGAGCAGTTCGAACGCTCGCTCGACAAAGCACGACGCGAATCCGTGGATATGAACAAGTACAGCCGCTATCTGGAGGAGCATTACACCTCTGTCGTAGCGAAACAGTTGGAACAAATCATCCGAACATTGGCATGAAAAGACGCTTGTGCATAGTATGCTTGTGCCTGCTCGTAGCCGGTGGGCTGCGTGCAGAGGAAGGGGAGTTCATGAAGTTCATGTACAGGGTTGGCTTGTGGCTGGATGACCTGGCGCTCAAAGGTCTGGACACTGCGTATGTCACAATACCGGAATTCACGTGGCGCGTGGCACTCACCAACAGCGAGGTGGGCATACATTCAACGTTCATAGCGGAAAACGCCGATACCGAAATAGGACGCGTGCAGCTCGAATCGGTGACCACGCCGAGTCTGGATTTGGGATTCAATATAGGTCTTCGAACATTCGGCTTCGGTTACTCGTGGGATGCGTTGAATGCGTATGCCCAGAAGCTCAACCTCTCCATGGGCGGCAAGTCGTGGGGCGTGGAGTTCTCGCGGCAGAAAAGCACAAACATCAACGCTTCGATTCGCCTATTGGATCTGGAGGATAAACCGACTCCTATACCTCTCGGTAAGATTGGCGATGTGTGGATCACGAACATGAATGTGAGCGCGTGGTATGCGTTCAATGCCCACCATTATTCGCACTACGCGGCTGTCAAACAGTCGTATATCCAGCGCCGCACAGCCGGCTCGCTGCTGATCAATCTGAGTTATCTGAATACCGATCTCTCCCTTGGTAATGACACGTCGTGGTACGGTCTTGTGCCGGTACTCATGGGCGGTGTGCGCGAGATGGTGACGCACCAGGTGGCTGCTGGAGCTGGGTATGGCATCAACTATACTCCTAACCGTGGCAAGTTCCTGTTGCATGCATCCGCCATGGCGCAGGTGGTGTTCTACACGGTTAACTATATCTCGTACGATGCCCCGGATGAGAAGTTCGACTTTGCATATCCCAGTTATACGATTCGTCCTACCAAGCCTGTTCACTTCACGGGAACGATGCGCCTGGCTATGAGTTGGGAGATCAACAAGTGGGTACACCTTGGCGCGAACGCGCAGGTGAACAACATCCGTTTCCAGGCGAAAGCAAAGGAAGGACTTGCCGAACTCAACAACTGGAACTGGCAAGCGAACCTCGCTGTCGGTGTGCGTTTGGGCGTAGGTCGCGACCGTATCAACCGTGCCCTCGGTATCGAGCCGGCAGACAATACGCAACAACTGGAAGAAAAAAGCCATCAGCCTGAGCAGACTGATGGCAAGAAGTTGTTCCAATTGCCGCAGTGGGTGACAGACTATTTCTTCAGCAGCCGCCAACCCTGATCGGCGAAAAGTTACAGCAATACCATAATCATCACTTGTGCTGTCAGCACACGAAGGAACATCGTGAGCGGATAGACGGTTGAGTACGCCACGGCAGCATTGTCGTTTTGGCTGCTCTGCGATGTGGCGTAAGCCAGTGCCGGAGGATCGGTCATCGAGCCAGAAAGCAAGCCCATGAGCGAGAAGTAATCGAGCTTGAGCCACAGCCGAGATATGATGCCGACGATCAGCAGCGGGATAAGGGTGATCATCACACCGTAACCGATCCATACATATCCACCGCCGATGAGGGTAGGGATGAAGTCCTTACCTGCGCCCAGACCAACAGCTGCGAGGAACAAGCTGATACCTATCTCGCGGATCATCAGGTTGGCGCTGGTGGTTGTGTAGGTCACGACTTTGTGCTTAGGTCCGAAGTACGCAATCAGGATAGCTACGATCAGTGTGCCTCCCGCCAAGCCGAGTTTGAACGGCTGCGACAGCCCGGGCAGGTTGAACGGGATACTGCCCAGACCTATACCTAACACGATTCCGAAGAACAGCGATATGAGGTTAGGCGCATCGAGTTTCTTGGCTGCGTTGCCAAACACCTTCTCCACCTTCGGCATCACGTTCTCCTCACCGACGATTGTCAGCCGGTCGCCGAGTTGCAGAATCAAGTCGTGCGTCGCCAGCAGCTCCACTCCGGCACGACGGATACGTGTGATGGATATGCGGTAGGTCTCACGTACGTTCAGGTCGCCGATACGCTTGCCGTTGAGCTCGGGTTTGGTGACAACTATATGCCGTGTTACGAGTGAACGCGGGGCATCCAGCTGGTTGTCGAGCTTCGTCTGCTCGCCCAGGAGCATGATGTTTTTCTTATAGCGCTTGTCAATCACCACGCGAATCGTGTCGCCCGTATGGAGTACGCTGTTGCCCTCAGCCACCATGTCCGTGCCGTTGGGATGAACGAGCCGCGATATGATGAAGTGCACGTTGCAGTACTGCCGCAACTCGGATATACGTACGCCATCCACCTGCGGGTTGGTCAGACGGATGTCGATATGCTCGATCTCGTCTTGCTGTTTCTTGGTGGCATTGACCTTCTCTTCCTCTTGCTCAAGCGACATGCGGAAGATCCACTTGAACGCCATCAGCGACAAGATGATACCCACTACGCCTAAGGGATATGCCATAGCGTAACCTGCGGCGATGTTCGGATTGCTCGCACCGCGGATATCCATGTACGCTTGCTCGGCAGCACCGAGTCCCGGAGTGTTCGTCACTGCACCGGATAGCACACCGACCATCGTGGCTATGTCCACACCCGAGCACAGATGGATGATATACGCCGTGGCACAACCTAACAGCACGATCGTCGCGGCCATCAGGTTCATCTTCACGCTCTGCTTGCCGAACGATGAGAAGAATCCCGGACCCACCTGCAAACCGATGGAATAGACAAACAGGATCAGTCCCAGATCCTTGGCGAACGCCTCGACCAGCGGGTCAAGACGCATGCCGAAATGCGAAAACGTTATGCCGCAGAACAATATCCACGTGATGCCCAAGGTGATACCTTTGACCTTGAGCTTGTGGCTCAAGAGTATTCCCGTGCCGATAACCAGACACAGCGCAAAGATCGAGTGGGCTATTCCCGTGCCGATAAATAAATTGGTTAACCAGTTCATGTCGAATCAAATAACGCTTGCAAAATTACGTTTTTTTTTTGATATTTCCAAATTTACACAAAGAAAAAAAGAAAAATATCAACTATATTCATGTAAAATTTGCATATTTGATAAAATTTTTGTATCTTTGTGCCCGAAAAGCAATCTGAAGCTCGAATCATGTCCAAACGAGTGCTCATAGCTATGTCCGGCGGTATCGATTCCACCGTCAGCGCGTTGCTCCTACAAGAGCAAGGCTACGAGTTGGTGGGTGTCACGTTTCGCACGTTCGATTCGATGAAGGAGTCGTGCCTGGCTAAGGAGAAAGGCTGCTGCTCCATCGAGAGCATCATGGAGGCAAAGCATAACGCCCAGCGGATGGGGTTTGAACACCATATAGTGGATTTTCGCGACACGTTCCGCGAGCACGTGATCCGCAACTTCGTGGATGAGTACGCTCACGGTCGCACGCCTAACCCCTGCGTGCTCTGTAACAGCCACATCAAGTGGGGCGCACTACTTGACGCTGCACGCGAGTTCGGCTGCGAGATGATCGCCACGGGGCATTATGCACGCATAGCCGAGCATGGTGGACACCTGTACCTGCGCACCGCTGCCGATACCCACAAGGACCAGACGTACTTCCTCTGGATGCTGACCGAGGATAACCTGCGCCACACGATCTTCCCGCTGGGCGACCTGACGAAGGATGAGGTGCGGCGTATAGCTGCCTGGCACGGATTCGATGCGCTGGTCAAGAAACCCGAGTCGCAAGAGGTGTGCTTCATCCCCGATAATGACTACCGCGCTTTCCTTGAGCGCGAGGGCGTGCACCCCGAGGCAGGGGAGTATGTCGATGCTGAGGGCAAGGTCGTCGGACGGCATCAGGGGTGTCCGTTCTATACCATCGGTCAGCGCAAAGGTCTAGGTGTGGCACTCGGTTATCCGGCGTTCGTCACGCATATCGACACCGCAACCAACCGCATCACGCTTGGCACGCATGACGATCTCAATACGACCCGCGTCAAGGTGCGTGAGCTGCGCATTCGTGATGCGCGATGGCTGCACGATAGCCCTGCTGTTGAAGCGCGAATACGCTACCGCTCGCAAGCCACATCCGCTTTGCTGGCGATTGCTGACGGTAATGATGAGGCTGAACTGATATTTGATAACCCCGTCTGGGCACCCACACCCGGGCAATCCGTCGTGCTGTACAAGGACGAAATGGTAGTCGGTGGAGGAATAATAATCTGATATCTGACTTCTGATATCTGAATACTGAATTATGAGAAAATCGCACTTTAATATCAATCCCGAGACGCTCGCTATGGAGCGTGTGGAACACGGATTCAAGTACTGGCTCCGTAGGGCTGGGTGGTATATACTGGGAGGTATATGCCTCGGTATCGTGTTCTTTTATATCTTCTTCTCGTTCTTCCCCTCGCCCAAGGAACGTCAGCTCATCTCTGAGAAGCAGTCCCTCGAGGCGCAATACGAACTGCTCAGCAAACGTTGCGAGAGCATGCAGCTCGTGCTCGCAGACCTGCAGCAGCGTGATGACAACCTCTACCGCGTCATCCTTGGCGCGGAGCCTATACCGATGTCCTCGCGTAAAGGAATAGCCGTCAATGCCGCGTATTACGACAACATTTCCCGTCTGGCTAACACCCAACTCGCTGCCGACCTGACGCGTAAGGTTGATCTGCTCGAGAAGCAGACCTACGTCCAGGCTAAGTCCTACGAAGAGATCATCGATCTGGCTAAGACCCGCGAGATACGTATGGAGAACATCCCCGCCATCCAGCCGGTGTTGAACAAAGACTTGACACGTGTCGCTTCGGGCTATGGCGTGCGTATCGACCCCGTGTATCATGTGCGTAAGTTCCATGCCGGAATGGACTTCACGGCGCCGACCGGCACGGAGGTGTTTGCGACAGGTAATGGCAAGGTGACCTTCGTCGGATGGCGGCAAGGCTACGGCAACACGGTGATTGTCGATCACGGATTTGGTTACGAGACCTTGTACGCCCACTTGTTCAAGGCGCTCGTCAGAGTGGGGCAGAAAGTCAAACGATCGGATATCATCGCTCTCGTCGGCAGTACCGGCAAGTCAACAGGACCGCACCTGCACTACGAGGTGCATTTCCAGGGACATCATGTCGATCCGCGTAACTATTACTTCTACGACCTCAATCCCGAGGAGTATGATCGCATGGTACAACTCTCCAACAACTACGGCGATATGCTGGATTAAAAAAATGAGGTGTGCCCTCTCTGTATATACAAGAAAGTAAAATTTGTTTAGAAAACTAATATAATATGTCAGAGCGTAAAAAAACAACGTTTTCTTCGAAAGTCGGATTGATCATGGCGGCGGCAGGCAGTGCTGTCGGCTTGGGTAATATATGGAAGTTCCCGTACATCGCCGGTGAGAACGGCGGCGGAGCGTTCCTTGTCGTGTATCTGCTGTGTGTGCTGCTGTTCGGTATGCCGCTGCTGATGACGGAGTTCATGATCGGCAAGCGTTCGGGCAAGAGCTCATACGGCGCGTTTCGTGCCCTGAGCGGCAACAGCCGTTGGCAGTGGCTCAGCTGGCTGTGCATGCTCACGGCGTTTGTAATCATGGGATTTTACTTCGTGGTGACAGGCTGGTGCTTTAACTACCTCGTCGAGGCTGTGATGAATTCGTTCAGCGGTATGGGTACGCAAGAATTGACTGCCCATTTTGATACCATCCAGTCCAGTAAGCCCCGGATGATCCTGTTCGGCATAGTGCCGGTCTTGCTGACAGCCGGAGTGCTATGGTTTGATGTCAACAAAGGCATTGAGCGCCTGAGCAAGATCCTGATGCCTCTATTGCTCGGATTGATGCTGCTGATGGCCGGTGTAGTGCTGATGATCGACGGCAGTAGTGCCGGTATGCGGTTCTTCTTCCGGTTTGACATGGCGCAGATCACGCCGCGGGTCGTCATGGAGGCGATGGGACAGTGTTTCTTCAGCCTGTCGATTGGCATGGGCGCGCTGATCACCTATGGCTCCTATATGCCTAAAGGTCAGAATGTTATCGCCACATCCGTTCAAGTGATCGTCCTGGATACCTTAGTCGCTTTGATGGCAGGTGTGATCATCTTCCCCGCAGTGTTCGCGTTCGGCTTCGACCCTGCTGAAGGACCACAATTGGTGTTCGTTGTCTTGCCGGCAATCTTCGAGAAGATGACGCTGCCGTGGTTGAGTAGTGTGCTGTTTTTCGCATTGCTGTGTATCGCCGCCATCACCTCAACGATATCGCTCATGGAGGTCGTCGTAGCGTTTATCTGCGAGGCAAGTGCCGATAACAAACGTCCGCTTCATCGCCGTCAGGCAGTGCTGATCACATCGGCGCTGGTGATCGTCTTGCTCGTGACGTGCGTGTTCGTGCCGGAAGTATTCAACTACAGTGACCTTGTGTCCGCATGCGTGATGATGCCGCTCGGCGCGTTGGGCATGGCGGTGTTCGTGGGATGGATACTGTCGAGGAAAAAAGGGAAAACTGTGCAACCTAATGAATCATGGATTAAGCGCTGGTCGCGGAAGTTCTACCTGTTTGTGCTGCGCTTCATCGTGCCGCTTGCAATCTTGTTGATTGTCTTGAATGGATTAGGAGTATTATGAGAATCGCTATAATAGGAAACGGCAATGTGGCAACAAGCCTGCATGCCGCCTTCAGTAAGAAAGGGATCGAAGCCCCGATGCTCAGCTCGCGCGAACTGCTCCAAAATGACCAAATGTCAAATGACCAATGTCAAATGACAAATGACTACGATGTCTATATCTACGCCGTTCGCGACGAAGCCTTGCGTGAGGTCATTGCTGCTGTTCATGCTCCCGCACGTGCCGTACATGTGCATACTTCAGGCACGGTGCCCATCTCGGTTTTTGGCGAGGACAAACCCCATTGCGGCATTCTCTATCCCTTCCAGACCTTCAGCAAGGCGCAACCGATAGACGACTTTTCGGAGATTCCTCTGTTCATTGAGGCAAAGAACATCGACGATGTCGCAGCTGTCTATACCTTGGCGCTGACTCTCTCGCCACGCGTGATCGAGACCTCGCAAGCCGACCGCGAACGACTGCATGTAGCCGGAGTGTTTGCAAACAACTTCACCAACTGCATGTACCGCATCGCAGCGGATGTTCTGCGCGGCACATCCATCCCGTTCTCGGTGTTGCTCCCGCTTATCGACCAGACGGCTGCCAAGGTTCATGCCCTCGCTCCGAAAGATGCCCAGACTGGTCCCGCCGTGCGCAAGGACGAACAGGTCATCCGCCATCATCTCGAACTGCTGCAATCCCTCGCCACACTCTCTGACAATAAACCTGCTGAGATCTATCGGCTGCTGACGGAATATATCTCCGCCAACACGGATAAGTAAATAGCAGAAGTACAATCTATTGCAAATGAGTTCTCTAAAACTATATTGGATCAATCTTCCCGCGGAAGAGAAGGCGAACACCCTCACGCATCTTCTTCCGTTTCTATGCACCTTGGGCATAGCGTACCCGCTGCTGCAATTGGCATACCAGGCGCAACTGGCTGAACCTAAACTGCAACTGTTCAGTGTCATCCTTTTCTGGATAGGCATGGGACTGATGTTTGGTTCATCCACACTCTATCACTTCATCGTTGCCCCCAAACACAAGGCGCGTCTGCGTATCTTCGACCACATATCCATCTACGTGATGATTGCCGGTTCCTATTCGCCGATATGTCTTACTGTTGTCGGCGGCTGGCTGGGCTGGTCGGTGTTTGTCTTTCTATGGCTATGCGTCATAGCCGGCATCGTGGGGAAGATGATAGCCTTGGGCACGCATCCCAAACTCTCGTTGATCCTGTATCTGGCTATGGGCTGGGTGGCACTGCTGATGATCGTGCCGATGTGGCGCAACATGTCGCACGCCGCGTTCGCGTGGGTGTTTGCGGAAGGTATATTCTATACCATCGGCGCCTACTTCTTTAACTTGGACGAGCAGCGCGCGTTCTATCACGCTATATGGCACGTGTTCATCGTCCTCGGTGCACTCTCGCACACCATCGCCACATGGCTCATCCTCACAAACTGATAGCTGATATCTGATAACTGATTACTGATAGCTGACCACTCCTATGCCTGAAATCCTCTTGCATTATATCTGGGAACATTGTCTCTGGGCGGGATTTCCGCAACAGACCACCGATGGCAAACCCATCGAGATTCTCTCGGTAGGCACGCACAACCGGGATGCGGGACCGGATTACAGCAATGCGCGTATCCGTATAGGCGGTAACGAGTGGGTAGGAAACATCGAGATCCACATCCATGCCGCTGACTGGTATCATCATAAGCATCATCTTGATCCGGCTTATGACAACGTGATACTACATGTCGTCCGGGATGCAGACAAACAGGTCTTCAATTCCCGCGGCGAGGCTATCCCGCAATGTGCACTCGTCTATCCCGACAATCGCGATTACCTCACCGGACTCTTGGCTGATGCCATGCGTATGGACAGCGCTGAGAGTAGGATAGGGTGCGCCCGGCAACTGCTTGACGATCCGCTGCTGCTCACCGAAGGATGGCGACGTTTGCTCTTGCGCAAACGCCTGGAGTGCAAGCGCGCGTCTATCCAGCGACTCTTGGAGATCACGCACGGCAGTTGGGAGCACGCCTT
>Ga0310690_10010423_pt1 | contig 11565 bp, 11 predicted proteins | sample AusTroGonzalo_MG_2_FD_207661 | JGI IMG/M metagenome (GOLD analysis project Ga0310690, IMG submission 207661) | Bovine rumen microbial communities from tropical cattle in Woodstock, Queensland, Australia - Gonzalo_04 (v2) (version 2) | ecosystem: Host-associated > Mammals > Digestive system >...
TAATTGCTGTTTTCAATAAGTTTTTAAGGTGTGTCTTTTCGATGCTGAAAAATAAAAAGACTTTTTCTTTTAACTATAGTTGACTACGGGTTAGGGGTTTAATCTTGGCGGATTTTAAGAAATCGGACCTCACAAATTTCTCATAATTTCCGCAATCCACGATGAATCCATGATTTCGAATCCGAAGCATTTTTTGCCCAGATCTTTGAGTGAAGCTCCGATATGGTAAAGAATTTGGTTGTCAATTATTAAAAAGCGATCGTGGATTTTCTCTGTATGTTTTAGTTCAAGCAGTGGATATTGTTCATTAAATTTTTGGATATCCAAAGGGGTAATTTTTGTTTTTGGATAAGTGAAAATAGTGACTTTTACATCGTTTTTCTTCTTTGCAAAGCGTTCAAGAACCGTTAAATCTACATAGTTATCAATCAGGACAATCTCTTTTTCAGCCTCGGCGATAAATGACTCGAATTTTGCGTAGGCATCGAAAATCTGCCCTTGGAAAAAAATTACCTGTTTGTCTTCAATTTTGTATTTGTCCATTTTGTCGAAAAGCTCATCGATTTTTCTATCGGATTCCAATAGGTGAAGTTCATTGTCGATCTGTCTTTTTTCAATAAAATCCAATCGTTGAAAAACTTGAGCATTTGTTTGAAGAAATCGTCGCATTGCGACAAAAGCTTTGATAATTTGTATGCTGGCCTGTACTGCAGTATCAGTTTTCAAGACAGAAGCTAACATAGCAACGCCAAGTTCTGTAAAAGCATACGGCGGGCGACGCAGACCCATTTTATCAGAATTGGAAGTCGCAAAATGCGACCTCCAAAATATCTACTTCTGAGATTTTACACAAACGCGAAATAAGAGACTTTTTCCCCGTTTTTTTCGACTATCAGAAAAACTTTTCCGTTGAATTTAAGAAGGTTCAGTCCTTCTTTCAGGCCAAGGTTTAACTTGCTGATCTCATTGCCGTTTCTGAGATAGTTGAATCCTTCTTCACTAACTGTGCAGGTGTTTTTGCCGGAGAGAAATTCAGGAACTGAAAGGATCGCTTTGCAGACATTTTCGGGATCTTCCTTGAGTTCCTCCATCGAAACGGCGTTTTCAAGTCTGAAAGGTCCGACTTCGCGCCGGATGAGTTCTGTGAGTACTGCTCCGCAGCCTAAAAATTCGCCGATATCGCCTGCCAAAGTGCGGATGTAAGTCCCTTTCGAGCATCTTACGAAAAATGAAAGTTCGTCGTGAGCGGTTCGTGTGATCTCAAGCGACTTTATTTCGACATTTCTTGCCTTCATTTCCGGCATTTTGCCGTTTCTCGCCAGCCTGTAAGCTCTTTCACCGTCAATTTTGAGCGCGCTGTAAACAGGCGGGATCTGCTGTATAACTCCTTGAAATTTTTTAACTATTGCATCGCAGTCGATAACTTCGGGAACAGCGCCCGACTTCACAAGTTCAGTTCCAAGATCCAAACTCGGGCTCGTGAAACCGAGTTTTATCTTTCCGGAATAAACTTTGTTGAAATCAGTTGCTAAAGAAATCAGTTTTGTTGCTTTGTTCACCGCGACTACAAGAACTCCGCAGGCCAGAGGGTCGAGTGTCCCGCAGAAACCTGCTTTTTTGATTTTCAGCAGTCTTTTCAGGAAGTTAAGCTCGCCGTTAGAAGAAAAGCCTTTTTGTTTGTTGAGGATAATAAAAAAAGAATCTTCGGGATTGAAAGGCATTTTTTAAGACTATGCTTTCGAGAAATTGTCCTTGCTTACTCCGCAAACCGGGCATACCCAGTCTTCAGGAATAGCTTCAAAAGGGGTTCCGGGAGCGATTCCGCCGTCTGGATCGCCTTTTTCGGGGTCGTAAACATAACCGCAGATTCCGCATACATACTTGTCCATAGTTTCCTCCTAGTTTCTATTGTTGATCTTTTCTCCGATCTCTTTACCGAGTTCGAAGCACTGTTTTTTAACTTCTTCACTTGGAACATAAAGCGATTTTACGCTTCCTATAACTTCGCAGCCCATGTCAGCCAGCATTTGGGAAAGGTATTTCACGCTTTCGCCGCTCCAGCCGTATGAGCCGAATGCCGCACCAAAAGGCGTTTTGAACTTGAGCCCTTTGAGATAGCACATAACATCCGCCATCGAGGGGAAGATCTCGTTGTTGATCGTTGGAGCGCCCGCGATCACTGCCGATGCGTCAAGCATTTCGGTAGCAACTTCGCTTCTGTCGCATGACTGCAAAAACAGCGATTTCACCTTGATTCCCTGAGATACAAGGCCGTCTTCGATGTAACGCGCCATCTTTTCTGTCGAATGCCACATCGAATCATAGACGATGACCGCTTTTTTGTCGGTTTTTCTCGCAGACCATTTGTCGTAATACTTCAGCATTTCCGCGAAGTTATCCATGTTTCTCCAAACCGGGCCGTGGTCAGGTGCGACAACTTTGAAAGTAAGGCCGCTTGCAGCCACTTTCTTCAGCAGATTCTGAACGAACGGGCTGTAAAGCGTAATGATATTCGCATAGTAGCCTGTCGACATATCGACCAGAAGCGACCACGGAAGTTCGTCATCGAAACGCTCGCTCGTAGCCAAGTGCATTCCGAAAGCGTCCTGGCTGAAAAGAACTTCCTCTTCGGCAAGGTAGGAGAACATGCTGTCTGGCCAGTGGAGCATTTTCGTTTCCATGAATTTCAGCGTTTTGTTGCCGAGGCTGAGTTCGCCGCCGTCCGCAACTGCTTCGACCGGAAGTTCGGGATAGTAAGCCGCGAGAGCACGGACTCCGCCTTTTGACGCAAAGATCTTCTCAGGTTTTACGATTTCAGCGATTTTCGGTATTCCGCCGCTGTGATCTGGTTCAGCGTGGTTGGAAACGATATATTCGATTTTCTGCGGATCTACGACCGAAGCGACTCTTTCAAGAAGTTCGTCTTCAAAACCCTTTTTCACGCCGTCGATGAGGGTGATCTTGTCGGACAAGACGAGATAAGCATTGTAGGTCGTTCCTTTTAAAGTCGAATATCCGTGAAAATAGCGGATGTTCCAGTCGATCGCGCCTACCCAGTAGACTGATTCGCTGATTTTTATTGCGTTGAGATTCGACATTTAAGCCTCTATTTTCTGTTCGCCCACAGTCCGTGGATGTTGCAGTATTCATGCGCAATGATTTCGTCGGAAAATTCCATCGGAAATTCCGCGCTCGGTGCCTCTCCTGGTTTGAGATACTTTCTCATGACGACATCGCCTTTGAGCACTTCGATCCATTCGATGTAGTGGTTGTCCATCATCGGATGAGCCGTAGAGCCGACAGTTACTTTGATTCCGCCTGCTGTTTTTTCGATGACAGGGACATGCTTTTCAATGGTCTGATCGGCTGTTTTTATTGGCATAAGTTCCATTTCCTGACCGCAGCAGACAAGTGTTCCGCCCGCTTCGTGTGAAACCGTTACGATGTTTCCGCAGAGTGAGCATTTATAGACTTCGTTCCTTTTTGTCATATCAGTTCCCCGGAATTACCAGTTTGTGTTGAGAACTTCGAAGTAAGCCTGCGGGTGCTCGCATGCCGGGCATTTTTCGGGAGCTTCTTTGCCGACGTGGATGTATCCGCAGTTGAGGCAGCGCCATGTAACTTCGCGGTCTTTCGCGAACATTCCGCTTGCTTCAAGGTCTTTTATGAAAGCGTTGTATCTTTCTTCGTGGTGCTTTTCTGCAACAGCGATCTTTCTGTACATTTCAGCGATATCGTGGAAGCCTTCTTCGTCTGCGATTCTTGCAAATTCGGGATATGCTTCAGTCCACTCTTCATGTTCGCCTGCAGCCGCCGCCTTGAGGTTTGCGAGTGTGTCGGAAATCATTCCAGCCGGATAAGTTGCGGTGATTTCAGTGTTACCGCCTTCAAGGAATTTGAACATTCTTTTTGCATGTTCTTTTTCTTGGTTAGCGGTTTCTTCAAAAATAACAGCTATTTTCTCGAATCCGTCCTTTTTAGCCTTGCTTGCGAAGTAGTTGTAGCGCATTCTTGCCTGCGATTCGCCTGCGAAAGAAGTAAGAAGATTTTTTTCCGTTTTTGTTCCTTTGATTGATTTTGTCATGATCCGCTCCATTGAATTTAGTTATTAAAACCTAAAAAACCGATTTTTAAATGAACCGCGTAATGATATTTACACCCGTATTTAAGTCAATATTTGTAGAGACGTGGTCTGACACGGCTAAAATGGTATCGGGCTTGTTAGAAGAGCAGAAGACTTGTCTGCATATCAATGAGAGGTTCCCAGGCTCTTCATCTTTTTGCAGGAAATATGGATTTTGAATAGAAAAAGGAATATGAGACAATAGTAGATTTTAAAGGTCGGATTCTGTTACTTTTCAGGTGACGGTGTTGAAAAGGATAAGGATAAAGCAGTATTTTGGTATAAAAAAGCTGCAATAATTCCATTATGTTTATCTGATTATGATTAGGAAAGTTTCTCATACATCTTAAAAAGTTCAGCCACGATTTCGGTTTCTGTCATTTTCTGGTTGAAGCCGTAAGCAACCATAACGGCTTTGTCGTTTTCTTTGTGGGCTTTGCGGAGTTCCGGCGGCATCAAAGTCTCATCATAAAGATCTGCAAGAGAGGAATCGGGATATTTCGCACGGGCATCAAGAATTGCCTGCGCCGTTTCTTCGATGTCAGCCTTAAGATCCTTGCCTCGCCTTTTAGGAGAGGTGGCTGCGCAGCAGTCGGAGAGGTTCGGCCATGGAAAATTGTTGTAAACAATCTCTTTTGAATAACGATACCGCATTTCAAGCCTTCCGCAGACAGCACGCATCCAAGCATTATGAACCGAGCTTGTCAACACCCCGAAATGATAAAGTGCGGCATCGGGAATAAGATTTACCTGATTGCTGCAAAGATTGTCGGGAGTCATAAACCCGATCGGGAGATAAAATCGTTTTTCTGAAGAGACAACAGGAACAATCATAAAATTTGTTGTCGGAATAACCTCAAGTCCGAATCTTGCCGGATATAAAGCCGCTTTTACAGTTGCCGCTCTTCTGCTGCCAAGGCGATATTGTTTCACCGCTTCTAGAATTTTCATACAACTTTTCATTTTACGAAGTTCTGCCGGCGAACAATTTCCCAAATATAAACACCAGCGCGGAGAATTATACAAAAACTCCTCCGCCCCATACCATCTACGGAAATATTTTTCCGAAAAAGGTTCTGTTTTTATGAATTCAGCTTTTTCTTCATCTGTAAATATGAATTCGTCGTTATCAATACGCTGGCTGCCAGTAAGAAGCGGAGGCACGCTGCACAAAGGTACTGTTCGTTTTTCGATAAAAAGATCAGGAGCATCAAGCAGATATCCGTTTATGTTTTCAGCCTCGATTTTTTCCTGTTCGCTTGTAAAAATGATTTTCGTTTTTGGGTTTTCAGTAGCACTGAATCCGATTATCACGCAGTGAACAGCCGCCATATTTTTTTTGTCCGATGTTTCATTCGCCCATTTGAATGTGCGCCACGCAAAATCAAAATGAAGCCCTTCGGCAAAAAGAGGCTTCCACAGATTTGCGACAGATGCTCCCTGTGTTACGGAATTTGTTGAGACAAATGCGCATCTTGTGTTCACACCTTTTATCACAGTCAAAGCCTTTTTATACCAGCAGCAGACATAATCGAGATCTCCTACACCGCGCCACTCCTTGCCGAAAGTGTGCAAAACATCTTCCTTTTGATATTTGTCCATAAAGCGTGCACCGACAAACGGCGGGTTTCCGATAATATAGTCGTAAACTACGCTATGTTTCACATCCTTTCCCGGAAATTTTCTTTCGGTAATTTCTTTTGTTGCGACATTCAGTTCCTGATAATGCGCTCCGTATGGAATTTCAGGCTCTCCAACCATATTTATTCCTGATTTTTCATCAATTTTGTAGACATTCAGCTTGTCGGCAAAAACAAAATCGTGTTTTGATTCGGGTTCAAGCGTTGTCCAGTCCGTTCTGAGAGCGTTGCCTTCAACAATCGTCGCACTTGTGGAAAGAGGCAGGAAATCAAGATTCTGCTCAACGATTTCTTCGGTTTCCTTCATCATCTGGCTTTCGGCGATCCAAAGTGCCGTTTTAGCGACAGTTACCGCGAAATCGTTGATCTCAATGCCGTAAAACTGCGAAATTTTCACTTTTATCGGCGAAAAATCCTTGCTTGAAAGGAGCATCTGAGAGCCGTGAATAACTTTCAGGCATTCGTTTTCCAGGCGTCTCAGCGAAATATAGGTTTCCGTCAGAAAGTTGCCGCTTCCGCAGGCGGGATCAAGGAAAGTCAAACCTGCAAGTTTGTTGCGGAAATCTTCTAATTTTTGTCGGAGCGCACGCGGCTCGCGTGCATTTTTTCGGATTATTTTTGCAAATTCAGCTCTCAGATCATCCAAAAAGAGCGGATCAATGACTTTGTGGATGTTTGCAATGCTTGTATAGTGCATCCCGCCTTTGCGCCGAGTTTCAGGATTCAAAGTCGATTCAAAAACGGCTCCGAAAATAGTCGGAGAAATTTCCGACCAGTCAAAGCCTGCGCTTGCCTTGTTTACCAGAATATCGACGATCTCCTCATTAAATCTTGGGATTTCTATACTTTGTTCGGCAAAAAGTCCGCCGTTTACATAAGGAAAAGCTGCAAGATCGTCACTTAAATAAGGATCTCTATCTTCAGGTTTTGTGTTCAAAACATTGAACAGATTCAGAATCTTTTCACGGGTTTCTTCCGGTCTGAATTTTGCCAGATAACGCCCGAACATATCTTTTTCGGCAAAAATTCCTGCATCTTCGGCATAAAGCAGGAAAACGAGTCTTACACATAAAACATTCAATGATTTAAGAGTTTCGGCACTTTCAGGATCTTTGTACTGTTTCAAAATCGCATCATAAAGTTTTCCTACAAGTTCGCCCGCTTTGAGGGAAATTTCCTCTTCACGGCTTATGGCGGCGTTTTTCTGATCTGCTAAAAACTGCAAGCGATTGAAATCTTTATCCAAATCTTTCAGAAATATATGTTCTGGTTCGGCTTCGCGGTGATCCATGTCGTAAATGAAAAACTCTTTGAAGTTGCAGGTTACGATCCAGCGCGCGGCTTCCGAATAATTCTGTTCTTTTCTGTATCTGTCTGCCTGCTGATAAGGTGTGAGAAGAGTTCCGTCCGACTGTTTTGCAGGTTTCAGCAGATCGACATCAATGCTTTTCTGTTCAATCAGCACTTTTGTGGACGGAATATAGGCATCGATAAAACTTGTGTGTCCGAGTTTGATCCTTTTCTCGAATTGAATCGAATCTTCGGGATTTGCAACACCGAAAACATCGCGTAAAAGTGATGTCCAAAACGCCTGAGTGTCCTGCTTTTCGTCGCCCCGGCCGCACCATTTTTCCGCAAATTCCTTCGCCGCCTTTTTCTGATTTATGCCGCTTTTCGCCATTTCCGCCTCGCTAATCAAAATTAAAGCGCGCAAGTATATCAGATAGAAAAATCAAAAACAAGTTTTAGGTGTTTTTTTTATTTGAAATTATTTCCCGAATTCGAAAACGCCGGGGAAAATATCGGATAAAAGAAGATCCTGCTCGACTTTTTTGGTTTCGCTGTTGACTAAAATGACGCGCATTTTGGGGTTGAAGTCGGCAAGAACCTGGCGGCAGATCCCGCACGGAAAGACCGCTTTTCCGTTTAAATTTGATGCTATGACTATTGCTTCAAAATCCCTGTATCCAGCCGTAATTGCTGAGAAAAGTGCTGTTCTTTCGGCGCAGTTGGTCGCTCCGAAAGAGGAGTTTTCGACGTTGACTCCGGTAAAGATCGTTCCGTCTGTTGTTACGATCGCCGCTCCGACTGCAAAATTGGAATAAGGCGCGTAGGCGTTTTTCCTCACTTCGAGCGCAGAGGAAAGTGCTTTTTCAAATATTTCGTTCTTCATTTGTCCTCTAAAACCAGAGAGATAAAGCGTTTCATGAATGCTGAGAATTGCTTTTCTGCTTTTGCCGCGTTTTCACTTACTTCCTCGTGTGAAAGCGGGGTCGCCGAAAGTCCTGCCGCCTTGTTTGAGATGAAACTTATGCCCGAAACTTCGATCCCTGCGTGTTTTGCCGCAATTACTTCGGGGACGGTCGACATTCCTACAGCGTCAGCGCCGAGAGTTGCGAGCATCCTTACCTCAGCCGGTGTTTCGTAAGTGGGACCTGTAAGCGCGATGTAAACGCCTTCTTTGAGCGAGATCCCGTGTTCCATCGCCGCTTTTTGCATGAGTATCGCCATTTTGCGGCTGTATGCGCTCGTCATATCGGGAAAACGCGGACCGAAATCGTCTTTGTTTCTGCCGATGAGAGGATTCGTCCCCATCAGGTTTATGTGGTCGCGGATTATCATGAAATCGCCTGCCTCAAAGTTCCTGTTTATGCCTCCGGCAGCGTTCGTGACGACGAATTTTTTGATTCCGAGAAGGATCAACGTGCGCAGCGGAAAAACGACAGCTTCCATCGAATAACCCTCGTAATAGTGGATCCTGCCCTGCATTATCCAGAAATTTCTGCCGGAATCTTTGTCGGAAGCAAGGATCAGTCTTCCTTTGTGACCGGCTACGGTCGATGACGGAAAATCAGGGATCTCACTGTAAGGAATGACGAGTTTCTGTTCCGCGTTTTCGGCAAAAGCGCCGAGACCGCTGCCTAAAGTTATAAGAAGTTCAGGCATTTTGAGATTTTTTTTCTCAACAAGATTTCTGATGTAGGAAGCTGCATTTTTTAATTTTTCCATGATTTTCTCCGATTATTTTATAAAAGTCCAAAGAATGAAAGCCAAAATGTTCGAAACGACGTGGTATGAAATGCTGTAGAATATCCTTCCTCTGCTTTTTTCGGTGAAAAGCCCGAAGAGAAGCGAGGGAAAAAATGTGGCGGCTCTCGTTATGTCGAGGAAGACCAATGCGTGGACAAGCCCGAAAATAAGCGACGTGAAAAGATTTTTGAGTGAGATTATTTTCAGGATTTTTTTATTGAAAGTAGAAAAAACGTGTTCCTGAATATATCCGCGGAAGAAAAATTCTTCGGGGATCGCCGCAACTGCTATTGCGATGAGCCCTTTTGTCAGTGCCTTCATCAGTTCATTAGTTGTGGGCGAGGCAAGTGCGCGGTGCATGAAACCGAGGTTGTATGCAAAAAAGAGAGGCGGATAGAAGACGATCGTGGCGATAGTGACCCACAAAAAGAGCTTTAAGCCATTGATCGATGGGTTAAAGAGTTTTTTCGGTCTGAACAAGGGATCGCAAGCTGTAGGAAGTGTGAAAAGCAATAGAGGGAATATAAAGTGTCTCGCGAATATGCGGTCTTTGTTCATATAAAACGAGACGAACGATATCGCTGCGAGAAGCAGAAACGGAACGATGAATTTCGAATATTTTTTCTCTTCCATTTATTTATCCGAAAGGGAGTTCTTTGAGACCGGTTTGATGTAGAATATGTAAATTACCATCATAAAAAACGACATCAGAACTATTACTGACGAGAGTTGCGGCGTGACAATTCCGAACGATACCGCAAAAAGCTGGATCATGAAGGGAAGCGAGCAGAAAATAGCTCCTTTCACGATCTTTTCAGGAATGTTCCTTGAAACGATGATGAAGTTGAAAAGCGTTTTCATGAAGGGTTTGGTGATGAATACATCTCCTTTCGCGCTGTCGGCTCCGCCCCAGAGCGCCTGTATCGCCGCGGTGTTTTCGCGTTCTTCTCCTGAGATCAGGATGTCGTTACGGCTTAATTCGAGTTCGTCAAGCGAAGTCTTAGTTTCGATATTCTGCCAGAGCTGCGGTTTTACGGGGTTTACGATGACAGTCTTTATGCCGAATTTTTTGTCGAAAAGTTCGAGAAAGGCGGCATTTTCGCTTGGTTTTATCTTGTCGATCGTGTAGTAGCCGATGACTTTACTGCCTTCGGCGAGGGCGATGTGTTCACTGTCGGCCTCTTTTTTCGGAATAGAGAGCCCTTCAGCCGAGCAGTGCTTTTCCGAGACCAGAACGTGGAGTGGCGCCATCGTGAGGGTTCTTCCGTCTTCGAAGGTGTGCGAGAAGCATTTGTTTTTGCCGATATCTTTCGTCTGTTCGGGGTCGTTTTCGGCGGCCTGATTGAGTTTGGCTATCATCTGCATGAAATCCTCTTTTTTGACACTTTCAATCGTCTCGATCCCTGAAAGGTTGAGGTGAGGGATATTGAGATACTTGTCGGTATCGAAGACGAGGCGCGAGATCTTAGCTTCGTTGTTGAAGAATTTCATGTTGTTTAGAAGCACCGAAGCCGCGGTCGTCGTAACGATGAAATTGATGAAAAGTGCGGTCGCAGCGGCAATCGGAGCGGGGGAGTAAAGCGTTACAACGAGAAGAAGAGCGTCATAAAGCGATTTCGTCTTGAAAAAATGGATGATCCCGAAAAAAAGAACTATCGCTAAAAAGCACTTTATGATCTTCGGCATTACCTTGATCCCGAGCGGGGTAGGCGAGCCTTTGGAGCTTTTGAAAAGATACGATGCCAAAATCACTACCGGAATGAAACCCGAAACTTCCCAGCCCTGGAAAGGATGGTCTGCAAAAGTGAGGAAAACTGAAAGGGCAAAAGGAATGAACGCGAAAAGGGCGACCCAAGGCAGCTTTTTGATCCCTGTCGAAAAAAGTTTAATGAAAACAAATATATAAGCCGGAGTGAAGTAGTAAAGCCCGAAGAAGTAATCGACTTTTTTGATGAGCACGAAATAGATGATATAAAAAATATAAGCAAGAAGCGAATAAAGAAAAAAGTGAACCGAAAAATTGAGTTTTCTCATTATAAGCACCTGAAATTGTTAAAAAATTCCAAACATCTCCTTCGTCCCAACGGACAATTCTGAAAAATCAGAAACGGGTGATTATAGGGTATATGAAGAAAAATTGAAGAAATATCTGTATTTTGGGACCTCAGCCCTTTGGAAATGAAACCGTGACAAAATTTCACGCTTTGAAAATGCCTGCTGCGACGGCGAAACCGCTGTCAGGAGCGGGGTATTCAAAAGGTTTTTGCGGCTAAATCTCTTTAAATCCGATTGATTTCAGATATTCGTAAGTGTCATTATAAAATTGTGGAAGTCGTGTTGAATCTTCAGGATTTCCTTCAGGCACACAAATAATCATGCCTTGTCTCGCACGAGTCAACAAGACACGATATGCGTTAAGTTGATAAGATTTGCGTTCTTCTTTGTTTATGCGGTTCCATTTGCAGCCGCCATTGAATTCGTAATATTCCCATGAATTTTTGTTTCTACGCAAATCGCCATCCCAGACAATGCAAGTCCAATCTAATTCAAGGCCTTGAATATCGAATTCACTTGCGGCATCTTCCAGAAATAAAGACGATCGAACATCATTGATATCATCCAAAAACCAGTGGACAGTGTCAGGCTTGCAACGCACATCGATAGCAAGTGGTTTTAAACGATAAGCCTTTGAAGAAACGACCATTCCATATCTTTCATGGCCTCTCGCTTTTTGTTTTAGCCAATCCTTTGCTTTTTTAAGATCTCTCGTCA
>Ga0310690_10010424_pt1 | contig 11565 bp, 8 predicted proteins | sample AusTroGonzalo_MG_2_FD_207661 | JGI IMG/M metagenome (GOLD analysis project Ga0310690, IMG submission 207661) | Bovine rumen microbial communities from tropical cattle in Woodstock, Queensland, Australia - Gonzalo_04 (v2) (version 2) | ecosystem: Host-associated > Mammals > Digestive system >...
TGAATTGATTTTGGCGATAGACCAAGGAACAACAAGTTCTAGAGCAATTGTATTTAATAAGAAATCTAAAATTGTCTCTACAAGCCAAATGGAATTTGGCCTTATTTGTCCTAAGAGTGGATGGGTAGAACAAAACATCTACGAAATCTGGGCAACTGTTTTTGAAACAGTCAAAGAAGTATTAACTAATGAAAAAGTAGACCCAACTTTAATCAAAGCGATTGGTATTACAAATCAACGTGAAACAACAGTCTTATGGGATAAGGTAACAGGTGAACCTGTTTATAACGCTATTGTTTGGCAATCACGTCAATCACAAGATATTTGTGAAGACTGGATTAATAAAGGATATAGTAAACTAATCCAAGATAAAACCGGATTATTAATCAACCCATACTTTTCTGCTAGTAAAGTTAAATGGATATTTGATAATGTACCAGGCGTACTAGAGAAAGCTAAAAAAGGGGAAATCCTTTTTGGTACAATCGATACATATTTAGTTTGGAAATTAACTAAAGGGGCTAAACACGTAACTGATTATTCTAATGCTAGTAGAACAATGATGTTTAACATTAATACTTTAAGGTGGGATGAAGAATTATTAGAGTTATATGGCATTCCTAAATGTATCTTACCTCAAGTAGTTAACTCAAATGAAAACTTAGGCGTGGCTACTAGATTAAAAGAAATCGATAATAGCTTAGATATTCCTATTTGTTCAATCATCGGTGACCAACAAGCAAGCTTATTTGGTCAATGCTGCTTTAACAAAGGTGATGTAAAGAGTACTTATGGAACTGGTTGTTTCATGTTAATGAATACAACTAATTCTATCGTTAAATCAAAGAATGGCCTACTTACTACTATTGCTTGGGGTGTTAATGGGGAAGTAGAATATGCTTTAGAAGGATCTGTGTTTGTAGCGGGAAGTGCAATCCAGTGGCTACGAGATGGTATGAGACTATTTGAAAAATCTAAGGATTGCGAAAAGTATTCAAGAGTGGTGGATGGATCTGATGGCGTATATGTAGTTCCAGCCTTTGTTGGTCTAGGTACACCATATTGGGATAATGATGCAAGAGGTGCTGTCTTTGGCTTAACTAGAGCAACTAAAAAAGAACATTTCGTTAATGCTACTGTTGAATCAATTGCATATCAGGCTAAAGATGTAATGGAAGTAATGAAAGAAGAAGCATGTACAGGAATTAAGAGTATTGGAGTTGATGGTGGCGCTAGTGCTAATAATTACTTGATGCAATTCCAAGCAGATATTCTAAATTGTAAAATCTTAAGACCTACTTGCTTAGAAACTACAGCACTAGGGGCTGCATACCTTGCTGGCTTAACAAGTGGTGTTTATTCTTCTAAAGAAGAACTAGTTAAGTATCATACAATTGAACAAATATTTGTAGCTAACATGAGCGAAGAAAAACGTAGTAAGTTATATACTGGTTGGAAGAAAGCAGTAGAAGCTACTAGGATTTTTAAAATATAAAAATAAAGTGTCTATCATTTGATAGACACTTTTTAAAACTCTTCAATAATATCATTATCAATAATTTTATTACCAATTAAATACTTTTCGAAAGTCTCAAGTGGTTTTGATTTTAGATTGCTGTTTTCTAAATATAATTCGCGGGGGATTGATAGCAAGCCATTAAATGGTAAGCTGCCATCGTAGTCTGGATTTGCAATCCAGCCAATCATGATAATCTTTTCTTCATGATTAAAGATTTGGGCAGCATAATAGTTTTTAGGAAGTGGTAGTTTTACTTCCTTTTCTTTTATAAACTTAGCCCCATCAAAGCTACCTAAATAAAAATGATCACACCTATCAATCATTGAGGAATATTTGAATAGATATTTATCTCCAATTTTAACTAGATTAGGACATTCATAAAACTCATTACCATTTATTAAATCAGATAAATAATTAAAGTGGAATGGATCAACCCCTTTATATAATAAAACCTTATCTTGAGTCCCAATAATCATATATAATTCATTATTATAATAAAATACAAATGGGTCTCTTGCTTCACTATGGGTATCAATTATTGGGTTATCTTGATACTTTTCAAAATTATAACCATCCGTACTTTTAGCTACGCTTTGAGTTGGATGCGATGGTGCAACAGAAGTATAGTAAACATATAGCGTTTTGTCTATTACAATACCATTACCCGAAAATACACCTTCACAGTCGTATGGGGTATCATTGAGTAAAGCCATTTTTTCTTCTTTATAATTTATGAAGTTGGTAGTTGTACAATGTCCCCAACAAATATTACCCCATTTAGTCCCTTTAGGGTTATATTGATAATATATGTGAAACTGACCATTAAAAAAACATAACCCATTAGGATCATTTATCCAGTTTTTAGCTGGATGATAATGCAATTTATAATCCATATAATCACCTTAATTAAATTGTATCACAAGAATTAATTAGTTTTAATTATATTCTTATTTAAAAACACCTAGAATAATATCTAGGTGTTTTAAATAATCTATTTATTAAATAATTCTGATTGATAATCTTTAATAGTAGTTTTATATATCCTTCTAATCAAGTCTAAGATTTCTTGATGTTCGAAGTCTTTATTATAAACAATGTTAATTTCACGGTTCATACTTAATTCCTTAACCGGGATAATACGTAATCTCTTATCCTTAGCTTCTTCAAGGCAAGCACTACGGGCTAGGATTGAAACTCCTAGGTTGTGTTGAACTAGTTCTTTGATAGTTGCCACGTTATCAACTTCCACAATCACATTGAACTCTTCAATTGATCTGTTGTTTGATGCTAAGCTTGCTTCAAATAGCGTTCTAGTACCAGAACCAGGAAGTCTTACGATTAGTTTTTCTTTCTTTAGCTCATCTAGTGTAACCATGTCTTTATTGGCAAATGGATGGTCGCTTGATGTAACTAAAATCAAAGAGTCGTTATCTAGTAATACGGAATGTAAGCCGTTATCCGCAATTCGACCATCAACGATTGCTAAATCAATCTCATAACTCTTTAGTTTCTTTTCTAAACCTTGTAGTGTATCAGTAATTACAATAATACGAATCGAAGATTGTTCTTTAAATAATTTAAAGAATACTGATGTAATAACATTAAGTTCTGCTGTTGGTGTTAAGCCAATAGTAATAGTTTGCTTGTGTTGTTTAGCATCAGAAATGGCTCTTGCAATATTTGTATACATCGCTTGCAGCCTTAGGCCATATTTAACTAAGATTTCTCCTTCTGGAGTTGGTTTTAGTTCGTGATCAGTACGAACAAATATTTTAATATCAAATTCCGATTCTAGTTGTTTGATATGCTGACTAACAGCAGGTTGCGTTAAACATAATTTTTTTGCAGCTTTTGTAAAGCTACGAGTTTCATAAACTGTAAGTAATGTTAAGATTTTATTATCCATATGCTCACCTCAAAAAACGTCAAAAATTATAAGTTATTTTTATGATAACATAATATCCTCATAAGTAAATATTTGGTAATCGCTTTCATATATTTTTTTAGAAAACTATAAGTTTTTTGAGCTCTTTCAAGAATTCGTGCCTTTACTAAAAAAACATTCTGTGTTATAATCTATTATACTTAAAGAGGTGGACACGATGGATAATTTAAAACGAGTTGTAGCAATAAACGATATATCATGTGTAGGTAGATGTAGCTTAACAGTAGCACTTCCGCTAATTAGTGCTGCTGGTATTGAATGCTCAATTTTACCAACAGCGATTCTATCTACTCATACAGGTGGATTCACTGGTTTCACATTCAAAAACTTAAGCGATGAGATGGATAGAATTGTTAACCATTGGCAAAGCTTAAATTTACATGTGGATACACTATATTCAGGATACTTAGGATCAGCTGACCAAGTTGATAAAGTATTAAATATCTTTAATACATTTAAAGATGCTGCTAGAATTGTAGACCCGGTTATGGCTGATAATGGTAAACTATACTCCGCTTTTGATTCTGACTTCCCAGGTCATATGGCAAGGCTATGTAAAGGTGCTGATGTCATCTTACCTAATATTACTGAAGCTTGCCTAATGACAGGTATTGAATATATTGATGGAAGCCATTCTAAAGAATATATTGAAAAATTATTAAATGCTTGCTTAAAACTTGGTGCTAAAAATGTATGCTTAACTGGTGTATCACTTGAAGATGGTAAACTAGGTGCTGCTACATTATCAAAAGATGGCAAATTTAGTTATTATGCACTAGATAAAATTGATGGATACTTCCACGGAACAGGGGACGTATTCGGTAGCGCATTTGTTAGTGCTTACACTTTAGGTAAATCAATTGAAGAAGCAAGTAAACTTGCTTGTGATATCACGGTTAAAGCAATCAAAGAAACAATTAACCGTCCACAAGAATATAAATATGGTGTTAATTTTGAATTGACACTCGCTGACTTATACAAAGCATTACATTAAACTTACAATAAATACAATAAACTTTTTTTGGAGATCTAATTATGAGTAAAATAAATTTCTTTGCCCTAGGGGGACTTGGGGAAAATGGTAAGAACCTTTATGTTTTAGAAATACTTAAAGAAGATAGCGATGAAGTAAATGACATATTCATCTTCGATGCTGGCTTAAAGTATCCAACTGATGAGTTATTTGGGGTTGATACCTTACTGCCTAATATCACTTATATCATCGAACATAAAGATAAAGTCAAAGCGATATTTTTATCTCATGGCCACGAAGAACAAATCGGTGGCGTATTAGAAATCCTAAAAGTAGTAAGCGTTGGTGTCTTTGGTTCGCACTTTACGATTAGTGTCTTAGAAGACATGATCATTGAAGCTGGTTTAAACCTTGCTGATTACAGGCTATATCGAATTAATGAAGAAAAAGAATTAAAGTTTGGGGAAATCAGCGTTAACTTCTATAATGTAGCGCACTCAATCCCGGAAGCCATGCATGTAGCAGTAAGAACGGCTGATGGCCTAATTGTATATGCCCCTGACTTTACATTTGATGTAAATACTAATTCTAAATACCGCACTAGCATTTCTAAAATCTGTGATCTAGGTAAAGAAGAAGTGCTAGCAGTCATGGCCGAAAGCATCGGTAGCGCGAATATCAACCGCGTTAATAACGATGTAGTGTTGGATAGAGTAATTAATGATATTTTAAAATCAAGTAATCGAGTAATCTTTACGGCCTATTCTGAAGAATTATCGCGTATCCAAAAGATTATCGACTTATCGGTAGCCCATGGAAGAAGAGTAGCGATTATTGGTATCAAAGCGCAAAAGATTGTTAATAAAGGAATTGAAACAGGATACTTACAAATTCCACCTAGCAAGCTAGTTAGCCTAAAATATATTGATCCGCTTAAAGGCAACTTCAATAACGATAAAGATTTAGTCGTCATCGTAACTGGTAATAGGCATAAACCATTCTATATGATTCAAAGAATGTGTCGCCATCAAGACCGTCTTATTGAAATTGGGGCTGATGACCATATTGTTATTGCATCGCCTACTAGACAAGGCAATGAAATCATCGCTGCTAAGACAGTTGATGAAGTGTATAAGATTGGGGCTAAATATACTAATATTACAAAAGACATCATGCGATCAAGCCACGCCGATAGCGAAGATTTAAATATGCTATATAGTATATTAAAACCAAAATACATTATTCCAATCGAAGGCGAAGCCCGCCATTTAATGATTCACAAAAAAATATGTGTCGATCATGGCTTTAACGAAGATAATATCATCATCTTAGAAAATGGCGAAGTAGTTAGCTTTATTGATGGAGTAAAAGTTAATAACCCTAACCGCATCAAAACTGGTGATGTATTAGTTGATGGTAGCGTAGTCGGTGATATTAGTAAAAAGGTCTTAAAAGATCGTGAATTAATGGCTGAAGAAGGTTTAGCTTTAATCAATATCGCGATTAATAAAGAAGATAATATAATTAGATCACTACCTGATGTAGTCTTAAAAGGGGTAATTCCATCAAATATCCAAAGTGAATTAATCGATAAGATAATTGATGTAGTGATGAACGAATTACAGCTACAAATTAGAAGACATAAGTATGTAGATTATGATTATTTTACAGATGTATTAGTGGCTTCAGTTGCTCATGAAATAAAATTAATGACAAAGAAGAATCCAAAGGTTATAATTAACTTTGTAGATTGTATAAAATAGACGATTATTCAAGATAGAATAAACTTGAGATTGTAGAGAGAAGTGGGATGGTGAAACACTTCATGGATGGTTTATATCTGCTCCTTGATAGTTTGGATTAATAATCCACGCGTGCTAGCGTTATTAGCTAATTAAGGTAAACTATTTGTTTATGAAGTAGGATGGTACCACGAGAAAATCGTTCCTATATAAGAAGGTAATTCTTTTTATATAGGTTTTTTTAATTTAGGAGGTAAACATGTTAAACTTAAAGAGTTATGAAATAAGACAAAGATGGTTAGATTTCTGGGCAAGCAAAGGACACGAAATCATTGAAAGTGCATCCTTAATCCCTCATAATGATCCAACACTACTTTGGATCAATGCGGGGGTTGCGCCACTTAAGAAATATTTTGATGGTAGAGAAGTACCAACTAACAAGAGAATGGCTAATGCCCAAAAGTCAATTCGTACTAATGATATTGAAAATGTCGGTAAGACGGCTAGACACCATACATTTTTTGAAATGTTAGGTAACTTTTCAATCGGTGATTATTTTAGATATGAAGTATTAGGTTGGGCATGTGAAGTACTATTCGATGAAAAGTGGTTCGGCCTTGATAAAGATAAAGTATATATGACATATTATCCTGGTGATAAAGAAACATATAATAGATGGGTTGAGCTAGGGGTTAAACCTGATCATTTAGTTCCGTGTGAAGGAAACTTCTGGGAAATTGGTGAAGGACCATGCGGACCAGATACTGAATTATTCTTTGACCGTGGTGAAGAATACGATCCTAATCATTTAGGCGTTAGAATGATCAAAGATGAAATTGAAAATGATCGTTATATTGAAATATGGAATATCGTATTTAGTCAGTTCAATTCTAAAGTTGGCGTACCAAGAAGTGAATATAAAGAATTACCAAGTAAGAATATCGATACTGGTATGGGCCTAGAAAGAGTTGCTTGCATTATGCAAGGAGCTAAAACAAATTATGAAACTGATTTGTTCATGCCAATAATTGATGCTACTAGCAAAATGACAGGTGTTAAATATGAAGGCCAAATGGCATTCAAAGTAATCGCTGACCATGTTAGAAGCGTTGTATTTGCTTTATCAGATGGAGCTACCTTCTCTAACGAAGGTAGAGGATATGTATTACGTAGGTTACTTCGTCGTGCTATTAGATATGGCCGTAGCCTTGGTATGAAAAAACCATTTTTATATGAACTAGTTGATGTATGCGTTAATAATATGAAAGTATTTTATCCATACTTACTTGAAAAAGAAGAATTAGTTATTAAACAAGTTAAATTAGAAGAAGAAAAATTCTTAACTACAATTGAAACTGGAGAAAAGAAATTAGCTGAATACATCGCTAAGAACCCGGCTTCTAAAGTAGTTAATAAAGAGGTAGCATTCTTACTATATGATACATTTGGTTTCCCAATCGAATTAACCGAAGAAGCAGCTAGTGAAGCTGGTTTTAGCGTTGATTTAGAAGGCTTTAGACAGTGTCTAAATGAACAAAGAAGAAAAGCTCGAGAATCAAGAAATGCATCTCAATCAATGAACGTCCAAAATGCGGATATCTTAGCTTATAAAGATAGTTATAAATTTGTGGGCTATACGGATTTAGATACAAATTCAAAAGTTTGTGCAATCTTTAAAGATGGTAAAAGGGTTGATAGCGCAAATGGAGATATCATTATAAGTGTTGATGAATCAGGATTTTATGCTTGTAGCGGTGGCCAAAATGGTGATACAGGCTTACTAATTTTAGATGGTAAATCATATGAAGTAACTGATACGATTAAACTAGCTAATGGACAAGCAGGATTAGTAGTTAGTATGGGTGAAGATGATTTAAGAGTTGGTGATAAAGTAAGACTAGAAGTAGATGAAGAATACAGGTTTAATACTGCTAAGAACCACTCAGCTACGCATTTGTTAAACGAAGCATTACGTAAAGTAGTCGGTTCCCACATTTATCAACAAGGCTCATCTGTATCAAGTGATGCCCTTCACTTTGACTTTAATAATTATGAAGCATTAACTAATGAACAAATTTTAGATGTAGAAAAACTAGTTAATAAAGAAATTGGTGCTAGCCTTAAAGTTAACACATACGAGTTACCAATTGAAGAAGCTAAGAAATTAGGCGTTCAAGCTGTCTTTGGGGAAAAGTATGGTAAAGTGGTTAGAGTAGTTGATATGGACTTCTCGAAAGAACTTTGTGGAGGAACGCATGTAGCAAATACTAGCGACATCAATAAGTTTGCGATTTTAGGTGTTGTAACTAAAGGATCTGGGGTTTACAGATGCGAAGCTACAACTGATACTAATATTATCCCTAAAATGAAGGAAACTGTTGCTAATTTAGAAAATGATATTCTAAATACAGTTGAAAAGATTAAAGGTATCTTAGCTACTGCTAAAGCAAACAATATCAGCTTAGATTACAAAGAATTTAAATTAAGCGAAATATTACCAAGTTACGTAACAATTATAAATAGAAGACGCGAACTTGAAGAGATTAAAGAGATCGCTAAAGACTTAGAAAAAGAATTAAACAAGAAATTAGCGGCTGCTAATATGGTTAGCATGGATGAATTCTTAGATAAGTTTGAAAACATTAACGGCGTTAATGTTCTTATCCAAAAGATTGAAGCTAGTGATGTAGCTAGCATTAAAGATTTAACTGACCGTTTAGCTGATAAAGTAGATAATAGCCTAATCTTATTTGCTTTAGTATCAGACAAGATTGTCTTTATTTGTAAAAGCAGGCTGGCAAGTCTAAACGCTGGTGCCATTGTTAAGATGGCAGCAGTAGAAGCTGGCGGCAATGGTGGCGGAAGACCTGACTTTGCCCAAGCTGGTGGTAAAGACTTATCTAAAGTAGATAGTGCTCTAAATATTGTAAAGAATTACTTAAAGGAAAATTGCTAATGAAAATAGTAGGAATTGATCTAGGAGCTAGAACTGTTGGCATTGCGATTAGCGATGCTTTAGAGATGATAGCAAGCCCAGTTAATACTTATCGTATTAGGGAAAATGATTTACAAGGAGCACTTGAATGTGTTAAAATTGTTATAGAAGAATATGGGGTTGGTAAGATTGTTTTAGGTTTACCTAAAAACATGAATGGTACCATTGGACCACAAGCACAGTATTGTTTAGAATTCAAAAAGATGTTAGAAGAAGAAACTAAGTTAGAAGTAATTATGGTTGATGAAAGAATGACATCGATTATGGCTAACAATGCAATGCTTGAAGCTGACCTTAGTAGGAATAAACGTAAGCAAAATGTGGATAAGATTGCCGCTTCGATTATTCTTCAATCATATCTTGATAAAAAATAATAAAGGAGAAAAATATGGAAGACAACAAATTAACTTACATTGATGAAGCTGGTAATGAAGTGCTTTGCGAAGTATTATTCACATTTGAATCAGAAGAATTCGGAAAGAAATACGTTCTATTTTATGAAGTAGGCGATATGGAAGATGGCGATGATCAAGTATCTGTTATGGCAGCAAGCTATAAAGAAGGCGAAGATGGATCAATCGGTGAACTATACGCTGTAGAAACTGATGAAGAATGGGATTTAATCGAAGAAATGCTTCAAAAGTTTGATGATGAAGAATGCGGATGCGATTGTGAAGATTGTGATTGCGAAGAATGCGATGACGAACATTGCGATTGTCATCACCATCATCACGAATAATCTTAAAGATAACTTAAAACCTCTAGTAGACACTAGAGGTTTTTTTGTATAGTATCGTAATTTCCCTAACAAATAAGCAAAAAAAGTAGTATAATCTATATAGTGTAAAAAGAATAAATTACAGGAGGCATTATGAGTACTGGTAATTTTTGGGACTTAAATGTATGGAGCTTAATTATGATAGTAGGCTGCTTACTTGTAAGTATGCTACTTGCTAACTTACTTAAAAAGTCAATCGGCTTTTTACGTAAGTCACTAATACCAACTTCGGTTTTAGGTGGTATTATCTTACTAATTATCGCTTCAGTTTATAAATTAATAACTGGGGAAATTTTATTTAATTTAGGTATATTTGGTGGTAATGGGGTTGAGACTTTAGAAATCTTAACATACCACGGCTTAGGTATTGGTTTTATCGCCCAAACGATGAAACCAGCCGCTAGACGTTTTGATAAAAAACGTAACGGGGAAATCTTCGATACTGGCTTAACTACTGTATCAGGTTACCTAATCCAAGCGATGTTTGGTATTGCCATTACAATCGGCCTTTCATTCTTAGTTACTAACCTTATTCCAGCTGCGGGAACCATTCTATGTTTCGGTTATGGTCAAGGTACTGGTCAAGCTTTAAACTATGGTAATATTTACGAACAAGATTATGGCTTTATCGGTGGTAGAAACTTCGGCTTAACTGTTGCGGCACTAGGTTTTTTAAGCGCTAGTATAGGTGGTGTTATCTACCTTAACTACCTTCAAAGAAAAGGTAAGATTAAAGTTAGTGAAGAAGAAGTTGTAGAAGCGATTAACATGGAACAAGTTCAAGGACAAGATGAAATACCAATGAATGGTAGTATGGACAAATTATCTGTTCAAATCGCTATCGTTTTAGCAGTATACGCAATCAGCTTTGGTATTATGTTTGGCTTAGGAACATTAGTTCCAGGCTTACGCTCAATCTTATTTGGTTTTAACTTCATCATCGGTGTTTTAGTTGCTACTATCTTAAAGAACATCTTAGGTTTATTAAAGAAAAAGAAAGTAGTTAAGAAAGAATATGTTAACGGCTTCTTAATGAACCGTATTAGTGGTTTTGCATTCGATATTATGATCGTAGCCGGAATCGCTGCTATCCAAATCGACTTAATCGCTCAATATTGGTACACATTATTAATCTTAGGTGCAGTTGGTGCAGTTATCACATTCTTATATGTTAAGTTTGTATCTAAGAAATTATTTGGTAGTTATCAATATGAACAATTCTTTATGATGTATGGTATGCTAACAGGTACTGCAAGTACTGGTATGATTTTATTAAGAGAAGTAGACGCAGAATATAAAACGCCTGCTGCTGATAACCTAGTTTATCAAAACTTACCAGCCATTGTATTTGGTTTCCCAATGATGCTTGTAGCTACATACGCACCACGTGATGGTCTAACATCTACACTAATCTCTTTAGGCGTATGTGTTGCATACTTCATAGTTTTAAATATTATCTTATTTAGAAGACAAATATTTAAAAAGAAAAATAAAGAGCCAGAAGCTAGCCAGGCTCCAAGCGAAGCAACTGAATAAATAAAAAGGAACTCAGTTTTTGAAATAGTAAAGAAAAAGTAGACACAAAAAGATCAATTAATAACCCCATTCAGTTC
>Ga0310690_10010427_pt1 | contig 11562 bp, 11 predicted proteins | sample AusTroGonzalo_MG_2_FD_207661 | JGI IMG/M metagenome (GOLD analysis project Ga0310690, IMG submission 207661) | Bovine rumen microbial communities from tropical cattle in Woodstock, Queensland, Australia - Gonzalo_04 (v2) (version 2) | ecosystem: Host-associated > Mammals > Digestive system >...
ACGAGATAGTCTGTGATATCTCAAAGAGAGTTCCGAGACTGTACAGGCGCTGAGGAAAACGACACGAAACGAAAAAGACGGATGCCCCGGGGCATCCGTCTTTATATTGCTTTTATTTATAAGATCTTTTATTCCTTTTTGAATTTCGCGAAGTATACAGCTGCAAGTGCCAGTCCGCCGACAACTATCACTGCCACCCCTGTTAATTTCCCGAAGATGCTTGCGGTATCATCCGCTCCGTCTTCGCCGCCGGCTTCGGGATCGCCCTCTCCGCCTTCGGTTCCGCCTTCACCCTCAGCTCCGGGGAGATCGCCCTCTTCACCTTCGGTTCCGCCTTCACCCTCAGCTCCGGGGAGATCGCCCTCTTCACCTTCGGTTCCGCCTTCACCCTCGGCTCCGGGAAGATCACCATCTTCGCCTTTGGCTCCTTCTTCACCCTCGGCTCCGGGAAGATCGCCCTCTTCGCCTTTGGCTCCTTCTTCACCCTCGGCTCCGGGAAGATCGCCTTCGAGCGCCAGGCCCGCGCCATCAAATCCGAGTCCTTCGGTCTCGATGGGCTTTACGAATTCGGGGACCGGTTCCGGTGCATTGGCGGCCGGTGGCACATATTGCGCGGCCGGGATCTTTTCATAGTCTAATCCGCCGGACTCAACGCCTCTCTTATAAGCCAATTTACCGCCCTGGATCTCGAATTTGTATCCGTAAACATCAGAGAAGATATAATCTGCCGATTCCATGCTGTCTTTGCAGGGGACCCTGCGTCCGACCGGATTGCCGCCGTCCATATCCATCTCTGCTGCCTCTTCGGTACCGAGCCAGACCTCGGAGTCTTCCTCCGCAGCGCCGTTTTTAAAATCCACGGTGGAACTGCCGTACACACAAAGATTAGACCAGGAATCGCCGTCAGCGGTATTCGAGTTTTCGGCAATAACGTTGACACCCTCCAGGCGCAGCTCCGAATCATCAAGATAGGCTCCGTTTCCGCTGGGATAATCAGCACCGGCATAGTTGCCTTTGATCGTTGTATCTTTCAGCAGGTTATAATCGGTATCATCATAATAGATGCCGCCGCCGTATTCTTCTGCTCTGTTGTCGACTACATTGCATCTGTAGAGCTTGAGCTCATCGGCATCGGAATAGATCGCTCCGCCGTTTATGGCCTTGTTCCCGTCAAAAGAAGTGTCATAGAACTGAAGGAAATCTGCTTCGGACATATTTATTTCCCCGTCATAGTATACGGCTCCGCCGTCACCTTTGGCTTCATTTCCGGAGAATGCACAGCTGCGGAAGATCGATGTATTGCAGTCGAGATATACGGCTCCGCCTTCGCCTGCCGCAGTATTATTGGTGAACCTTGCTTCCCAGATATCCGGGCAGTAGATGTCTCCCCAATCGAAATGCCTTGCGTGATGTGCGGTGTAATAAAGTCCGCCGCCGTCGCCGCTTACAGTATAGTTGCCCTCGATGTCGCAGTCGTTGAAATGGATGAAGTCGTAATAAGCCGTTCCTGCGTCAACGTATACGCCGCCGCCGTTATCATCCGCGATATTGTTCTCGATCGTAGTTCCGATAGCGCTGAATACTGCGCTTTCGCCTTTCAGATATACACCGCCGCCGTCACCCTCTGAGGAGTTGTCATGGATATTTGTGCCTTCTCTCAGAAGTATCCTCATGGACTTGCCCTTGCCGAATATTCCGCCGCCGTCGCTCAGACCGCGGTTGTGATGGACCTCGCAGTCTTTGAGAGTCAAAGTCGAATACTCTGCATCCTTATTTACACTGTCATATAATCTGATGCTGCTGTCTCCCCAGACATATGCGAGCTCGCAGTCTTCAAGAGTGATATTCCAGTTGCCCGCATCGGCATAGATATTTGAAGTCGTGCTTCCGCAGACAGCTACGCCCCACATGCGGACTATTGCGTCCTTGCCTTTGATCTCGACGCCTTTGTCATAGTTCAGGATGGCCGAACCCTTTATTTTTGTAAGGTCGATCGGACCATAGTCTTCATCCATCAGCCAGAGCTGGTGTTCCTGTGTGCCGCCTCCGTAGAGTGAAAGCTCTGACCTGTCACCCAGGAGGGTAAAGCATACCTTATCATCGTTGTATGTAAGGCCTTCCATGTTATCTCCTACCTGAGTCATGGCATAACCGTTCATATTGATTATGACCTTGACACCGAAGCCGAGAGTATAAGGACCGCAGTTTACGTAGTCGTGATCCATATAGTATACTCCTGATTGCAGGTAGCCGCTTGTTGGGAGCTCTTTCTGACCATTCCCTTCATCATAGCTGTAAGCGCTTGCGCTTATAACGCCGGATAAAACGATGCAAAGCGCGATCAGGCCTGCCCTTAATAAGTTTTTTCTTGTCATTTCTTTCATCTCCAATCGTCCGGATCTAAAGCGATCTTTCTTTCTTTTCCTTAATGATCAGGAAAAGCGTAGAGTCTTCTTGCCGCCTTCCTTGCCCTTACCGAGAGCTTCTGCGCTTCAAGGCGCTCTGCCGCTTCGATGTATCCGGGATCTATTAAAATCATTTTATCCAGAAGGTCATTCTTCATATTGTAGTTATCCTTGCTGAAAAAAGTGCCTTCACTATATTAAGCACCATCTCCGGCAAAAGGTTACAGGTCTGCCGTAAAAATATCTTCGTCTTCAAGGACTATTTTAAGTCTTTCACCATATTTATATGAAGTGTCACTGATAGCATCTTCGTTCCTTGCGAAATAAAGATCTACGATCTGTCCGTCAGTCATTCCCTCACCCGTCAGCTCACTATTTTTCACTATAGTTATATAATATCCGATCTTAATATTAAAACGCGGAGGCCGGCATGTGTCATTTTCCGAAAACACGCATTTTTTAAGGGTTTTGACATATTAATATCAAAGAATACAGCCCGGACTTATTTCTTTCCTCTGCCGGGCAGTATGGCCGCGAAGGTGAAGATGAAGGCAAAGCTGATCAGTACAGCACCGATGATATCGGTAGCCCAGTGCATACCGGAAAGAAGTCTTCCGAAGACCGTAATGCTGATGAAAAAGGAGCAGGCGATGGATTCAAGCATGGCCTTTGCGGAATCTGTGATGCGGCGCCTGATCTCGATAAGAAGCGAAGCAAATACACACATGGCAAGCATGGTATGCGAGCTCGGATAGCTCGACTCTGCCGCACCGTTCTCAAGCACCGGTCTCACATTGATCGTGACCTTTAAAAAGACCACATAGCATGCAATGCAGAGTATATAAAGCACGCCCATGCAAATGATATCGGGATCGACGGCCTTAAGGCTCTTTCCCTTTACGAGCTGCACGAAGCCGATAAGGGCAAACACCGCACAGATCAGAAGGGCAAGATAGCCCAGCACCTGAGTGATCTCGTACCAGAGCTCGCTTGTTCCAAGCTGTTCAAAGACACGGCTGTTGAAGCTGCCGAAACCGACCAAAGAGCCGTCGCAGCCTATGGGCTTGAGGTCGTAAGTCATTACGGCCTTTGTAAAGACTGCGAACGCGATGTAGAAGACCACCGCGAGTATGATATTAATAATTCGTTTAGTATTCATAGCAAACTGATTATATCATAAAAAATGTCACGCTGCTCGTTTCTTCGTCCCCACGCTCGACTCCCTGCTCGTGGTCCTCGGAACTCGTCCCACATGCGCTTTTTAGAGATCTCGCTTAGGGGGCAAAGCAAACTCACATCGTGACATTACATTATTACTTAAACGGCGCGGCTTTGATAACTCGTTTGAAGAATTTTACAGCACCGGGAAGAGCCGAAAGGCTCACGCGCTCATCGACTGTATGTATGGTATCATGCTGCGCCTCGGTCTCGACAAAGGGCGTAAAACGCACCGCGCAGTCCGATACGCGGGTCATATAGCAGGCGTCCGTTGCCCCTGTCATGATCTTAGGCTCCACGTCATCCACCTTGAACTGATCCCTGATGATGGAGATAAGTCCCTTGTATGCGGGCGAAGCCGTATCGGCAAGAGAGCTTGTAACGCCGTGATAAAGTACCTCTGTCTCAAGACCGAAGCCTGCGGCAAATTCCGATATTGCCTTTATGCTGCCGTCAACGGTCTGGTGATGGGATGAACGCATGCTTACTATTATGCTTGCCCTGGCCGGCAGCACATTCCTGCCCGTTGATCCCTGTGCAACGGTAAATGCTATAGAGGTCTGCTGCACGGTCCCGGTCTCCTTATTAAGCTTTGGCGGAAAGATCTCATCAAGATGGTCTTCCACCGCTGCCATAAAGCGGCCGAGCCTTACCCAGGGCTGCTCCTTGGGCGGCCTTGAAGCATGTCCTCCCGCTGACCTTGCGATGAATTCAAGCTCGGTCACGCCCTTTTCACCTATTCCTATAGAGGCCTCGAGCCCTCCGTCTTCTTTTATCATGACGGGGAAACCCTCATCGAGCACAAGATCGAAAGCTATTCCTCTTTCTTTGAGCAGGCCCGAGAGGTACTCTGCGCCTTCATTCGTGATCTCCTCGTTGCAGGAGCTTTCAAACCAGATGTCCGTTTCCGGGACAAAGCCTTCCGCTGCAAGATCGTCCGCCGCCTGCATCATAGCCCAGAGGCCTCCTTTTGTATCAAGGGTGCCGCGTCCCCATAGCTGGCCGTCTGCGATATCGCCCGAAAAAGGAGCATGAGTCCAGTTTCCCGGGGTCTCGACTACGTCACTGTGGTTCATGAGCAGTATGGGATGTTCGTTCGTTTTTCCCGGCCACTTCATAAGGAGGCAGCCGTTTATCTCTTCAATGACAGAAGCCTCAAACAACGAAGGAAAGACTTCCGCAAGCAGCTTGTGGAAGTCTTCGAATTTCGTAAGATCAGTCTGTCCGACGACCGATATGGTCTCGACCTCTATCAGTCTCTTAAGATTTGATTCATATTTTGTCATATTAAAGTACCTTGGACAGGAAGTCCTTAAGACGCTCTGACTGCGGGTGATCGAAAATATCGGAGGGGCTTCCCTGTTCGACGATCTGACCGTCAGCCATGAATACGACGCGGTTTCCCACCTCGCGTGCGAAACCCATTTCGTGGGTAACTACCACCATGGTCATGCCTTTTATGGCGAGCTCCTTCATTACGGCAAGTACTTCCCCTATCATTTCGGGGTCGAGAGCCGATGTCGGTTCGTCAAAGAGCATGATCTCGGGCTCCATCATAAGAGCGCGGACTATAGCGATACGCTGTTTCTGTCCGCCGGAAAGCTGTATGGGATAGGCATCGGCTCTGTCGGGAAGACCGACTCTTTCAAGAAGATGCCTTGCCTTTGCTTCAGCATCCTCCTGCCCCATCTTTTTAAGGGTGACAGGCGCCAGCGTCATGTTCTGCAGTATGGTCTTGTGCGGGAAGAGGTTGAAGTGCTGGAACACCATGCCCATCTTCTGTCTGTGTTCATCAAGATCCAGCTTTACCATCTTGCCGTTTTTGTCGGGGACCTTTTTCTTTGTGATATCAACGCCCTCGAAAATGATCTCGCCGCTTGTGGGAAGCTCGAGCAGATTCAGACTGCGAAGAAATGTCGATTTGCCGGAACCGGAAGGTCCGATAACTACGACAACGTCTCCTTCGTTGATATCGATATTTACGTCATCAAGGGCTTTGATAAGGCCGCCCTTATAATACTTCTTTAAGTGTCTTACACTCAGCATTACATCGTTTGCCATTATCTCTTGTCCCCCCTGCTCATTTTGCGCTCGAAGTGAGCGATGATCTTACTGGTCGGGAAGGTCAGGCAGAAATAGATAGCCGTCGCGATAAGAAGAGGCTCAACTATAGAGAAGGTCGCGCCCTTTATGCTGGCAACGGCATACATGATCTCCTGAACGCCGATAGTATATGTTATTGATGATTCCTTGATGATAGTAACGAATTCGTTCGCTATCGCAGGAAGAATATTCTTGATCGCCTGGGGCAGCACTATGAGCTTCATGCTCTGCCATGATGAAAGGCCGAGTGAACGCGCCGCCTCTGTCTGTCCGCCGTCGATGCTCTGGATACCGGATCTGATGATCTCGGAAAGATAGGCACCGCTGTTTACGCTGAGTGCCACAACGCCCGGCATGAATCTTTCGAATCTGATGAAACCGAAAAGCATGATGCGGGGGAAGGGATTGTTTGCGAATACTATGTAATAGAAAATAAATAACTGTACCAGCATAGGTGTGGCACGGATTATTTCAACATAGCAGGTCGCAAGGAATGCGAGCGGATTGAACTGTGAAAGCTTTCCTATAAAATCGGTACGCTGCGAACCGTCTTCGGCAACGCCGATATTTCGGAAAGGCTTGAAATCGGAGAGCCTTATTATCGCAACTATAAGCGCGATGATAAAGCCGAAAAGAACGGTCAGAAATGACAGTGAGACTGTACATATAAGACCGTCGCGGAACATAGTCCAGTATTTAAGTGTGCGGGCAAAACCCGCTGCTGATATCAGATTCATTGTTTATTCCCGTATATCCACAGGGGACGGTCATAAGGCCGTCCCCCTGATAGATCGATTATTATTCGGATGAGTCCCATGAGGACTATCACTTATTACTGTACGAGACCTTCGAAGATTTCGCCTGTTGCTGCTTCGTTTGCGTCAGCTACGAACTGGTCCATGCTGCCGTCAGAAAGAGCCTTTGCGATAGCTGCGTTAACGCCTGCAAGAAGATCTGCATTGCCCTTGCTTACGCCGATAGCGCTGCCTTCTACGTCATAGGGTACTTCGAACATAACTACGAGATCGGGATAGTTCTTTGCATAGCTTTCAGCTACAGCTGTTTCGATGTAAGCACCGTCGATCTTGCCGCTGATGAGTTCAGCGATGATGTCTGTGACCTTTGTGAGAGCGATGATGTCAGCGTTTGCGCTGTGCTCCTGAGCAAGCTTCATCTGGATGGAACCGTTCTGAGCTGCTACGGAATACTGGGAATCGTTTGTTGCTGCGAGATCAGCGAAGAGGCTTTCGTTGCCCTTCTTTACGCAGAATGACTGTCCGCCTTCATAGTAAATGTCGGAGAAGTCCATCTTGTCCATACGATCCGGGTCCGGTGAAAGACCTGCGATACCGAGGTCAACTGTCTGTGCAGCGAGTTCTGCGAGAACGCCGTCAAAGTCCATGGGGATGACTTCGAGTTCGAGACCCATGTCGTCAGCGATGTACTGAGCAAGAGCCATATCGAAACCTGCGAGTGTGTATGTTCCGTCAGAACCTACAGTGTAGAATTCATAGGGAGCGAAGTCCGGGGATGTAGCTACTGTGAGCTTGCCGGGGTTGATCTCACCGTACTTTGCAGCCGGTTCTGCCGGTGTGGTTGTTGTTGATGTCTTTGATCCGCCGCATGCTGCAAGGCCGAGTACCATTACAAGTGCAAGAGCGATCGCTAATACTTTTTTCATTTTAAATCTCCTCTTTATATTTCATATAATTGAATACAAACTTATCGTCCGTGATTTGGAACATGTTCTTAATATACTCTGTTTATGAAAAATTGCAACAAGTTTTTGCATAAATTGAATAAATAATTGCATAAATAAGCAAAGAATATGCACGGCTGCATAAAACCGTGCATATTATGAATACTATCTATATTTTTTTGTTGCCTTCCGGCGTCACTGTGGCCTGATCACCACTAAACGAGCTCCGCCAGATCGTAGATCAGGCGCTCTGACTTGTTCCAGCCCAGGCAGGCATCGGTTATGGACTTGCCGTAGACTCCGCCCTCCGGCTTCTGGTTTCCGTCCTCGAGATAGGATTCTATCATAAGGCCCTTTACCATTTTTGCTATCTGCTTTGACTGATGTCTGCTGTGCATTATCTCCTTTGCTATCCTGATCTGCTCCTCGTATTTCTTTCCCGAGTTCGCATGATTGCAGTCGATGACGGCAGCGGGGAATTTATAATCATCCTTTTTGTAAAGCTCACAGAGCTTCATCAGATCCTCGTAGTGATAGTTTGGCAGGGAATCGCCGTCGCGGTCGACATAGCCGCGCATTATGGCGTGGGCCAGAGGATTGCCGCTGGTTGCGACCTCCCACTCTGTAAAGATGAACTCATGGGCGCTTTGTGCAGCCTTTATCGAATTCATCATGACGGAAAGATCGCCGCTCGTAGGATTCTTCATTCCTACGGGAACGGATATACCGCTTGCGACGAGCCTGTGCTGCTGGTTTTCTACCGAGCGCGCGCCTACGGCGACATAGCCTAAAACATCAGAAAGGAATCTGTAGTTTTCGGGATAGAGCATCTCGTCCGCGCAGGAAAAGCCGGTCTCCGACAGAGCCTTTATGTGCAGACGCCTTATCGCGATCACGCCCTTTAAAAGGTCGGGCTTTTTATTGGGATCGGGCTGATGCAGCATGCCCTTGTAGCCGGCGCCGGTAGTCCTGGGTTTATTGGTATAGATACGGGGAACTATAAGCACCCTGTCCTTTACCTTTTCCTGCACCTTGGCAAGGCGCGTGATATAGTCAAGCACAGCGTCATCCCTGTCGGCGGAGCATGGTCCTATGATCAAAAGCAGCCTTTCGTCTTCACCTCTGAAGATAGCTGCTATCGCCTCGTCGTTTTTCGCCTTCTGCTTTTTATCCTCGGCGGATAAAGGGTACATGGCCTTTACCTTTTTCGCCTCGGGCAGTCTCTTTTTATATTCAACGTTATTCATACTTAAGACCGAGCCCCTTTAATTCCTCGAAATACCCCGGCCAGGACTTGTTTACAGCTTCTATGCCGTCTATGGTGCCGCCCGCTGCGGCGCAAAGAACGCTTAAGGCCATCACTACTCTGTGATCGTTATGTCCGTTTAAAACAGCATCGGGCTTTTTAAGGCCGTCCCTTGCCGGAACTATAAGGATGTCGTCCTCATAGATGGTGCACTCGGCGCCGAACTTTTCAAGTTCTTCCTTCATTACGACCGCACGGTCGCTTTCCTTGATGCGAAGCCTTGTGATGCCGCTGAACTTGCCGCCGTTTTTGGCAGCCGCAACAGCAAAGAGCACGGGAGCAAGGTCGGGAGTATCTGCCAGGTTGATAAGGCCGTAGCCTCTTGAAAGGCTGTCCAGATGAACTGCGCATATCTTGTCGCCCTGCAGGCTGTCTTCGTTAAGGCCTTCGATCTCGAGCTGAGAGCCCATGGTGTTGAATGCATAAAGAAAGGCTGCGTTCGACCAGTCGGCTTCGGCCTTTGAATCGGCCGGACGATAGATCTGGCCGCCTAAGATCTCAAAGACGCCCTCTTCTCTTTCCTTTACATCGACTCCGAACTTTCTCATGCAGTCGATAGTGATATCTATGTAGGCCCTGCTTTCGATGGGCTTGGTCACGGTGAGAACGCTGTCACCACTGAGTACCGAAAGGCCGAAAAGCATGCCCGATATGAACTGGCTGCTGATATTGCCCCTCATAGTGTATTCGCCGGGGGTCAGACCTCCTTTTACGGTGATGCTATCCTCTGTCTTTATGAACTCGGCATCAAGACTTTCCTCGTATACGCTGATGCCCCTTTCGATCAGTCTCTTCGTTCCCGTAAATATGCCGCCGCGGTTTAATGCCATTGCGATCGGGACAAAGAAACGCAGGGTGCTGCCGCTCTCACGGCAGGGATATACTGCATCGGGACCCTTCGCTTCAACGAGCGCCTTTATACAGTCTTTGCTTGCCAGTATGTCCTGGCTGTCGGTAAGACCCAGGACTTTCGGATCTGTACCCGGGTTCTGCATTTTTGCAAGAGCGCTGCAGATCAGAAGTCTGTGCGCATAGCTCTTTGACGGGGGTGCCCCTGCTTTTCCGCGGAGCACGGACGGTTCGATAGTGATCTTCATTTTATCTCTTCCCTTGTATCTCTTTTACCACGTCATCTATGCTGCCGTTGCCGTCTATATGTACATCCGCAACAGAGCAATAGATATCGTATCTTTCGCTGTATCTCTTTTTTAATTTATCAATGTCAGATGACAAAGGCCTGTCATCTGTAACTATCAGTTTTTCAGGCGACCTGTCGATAAAGAACAGCTTTCCGTTCTTCTTTAAGGCATCGACATTGGCCTCTCTTAATATGGCGCCGCCTCCTGTTGCGATCACAAGGCCTGTCTCCTTTGACAGATCTTCTGCGACATCGCTTTCGATATCCCGGAAGGCCGCTTCGCCCTTCTTTTCAAAGAAGTCGGCGATGCTCATTCCTATCCTTGAAACGATCACATCATCCATATCGACAAAACGCCTGTTCAGCCTTGCCGCAAGCTCTGTTCCCACGGTGCTTTTTCCGCAGGAGGGCATGCCGCAGAGCACTATATTTTCTTTTGAGAGCCTTACCCTCTCAAAGGCTTTCCGGCTGAGCTCATCCGCATCGCCCGGAAGTTCCCCCAGGAAGTTCTCACAGGCATATACCGCCTGGGCCGCAAGCATGAAGAGGCCGCCTTCCGCTCTGATACCGCGCTTTTGTGCATCAAGCACCAGCTGCGAGCGCAGAGGATTATATACCGCGTCGATGACGCCGCTCAGGCAGTCAAAGCGGCTGACATCAAAAGGCACCGCATCGATGTCCGGGTACATGCCGCAGGGTGTAGTGTTGATGATGATATCTGCATCGCTGTGTTTTTCATATGCATCTTCATATGAAACAGCAGAACTGTCTTTGGGCGATCTGGATATTTTGAGGACCTCTTTTGCCCCGAGAGACTTCGCAGCGGCCGAAGCCGTTTTTGATGTACCGCCAGTACCGGCTATCAGTACCTTTTTATTATCCAAAGATATCCCGGCATGACGTATCAGCGCCCTCATGCCGTCAAAATCCGTATTGTCGCCAAAGAGCTTTCCGCCGCGATCAACTATAGTATTTACCGCCCCTATCTCTTTTGCCTTTTCCGATATCTCGTCAAGATAAGGGATCACGCTCTCTTTGTAGGGTATGGTGACATTAACGGCCTTAAAGTCTTTTTCGCGCAGGAAAAGTCCGAGCTCATCTTCCGTCAGTTCTCTGAGCTCGTACTTATAATCGGCTATCGATTCATGTATTTCCTTTGAATAGCTGTGTCCCAGCTTTTTGCCTAAAAGGCCGTATTCCATATTTACTTAAAACCGTTCTTTAAAACATCCGTACCATATCTCTGGCAGAGCATGTCGGCTATCACTATCGCAGCCGCACTGCTGACTACAGGGCAGGCCCTCTTTACTATTGCGGGGTCATGTCTTCCGTGGATATTAAGATCTATATTTTTCTTATTTACAAAATCTATCGACTTCTGTGTCTGTGCTATCGAGGGAGTCGGCTTGAATGCGCAGCTGAATATCACCGGCATTCCGTTCGTGATGCCGCCGTTGATGCCGCCGTTGTTGTTCGTTGATGTCGACAGCTTTTTATGCCTGTCGTAGCGCATTGCATCATTCACCTCTGAACCGAGGCTCTCGCTCATTTCAAAGCCGCGCCCGAACTGAACGCCTTTGACAGCCCCTATGCTGAACATCATATGCGAGAGCATGCTTTCCATGCTGTCGAACCAGGGTTCGCCCAGGCCCGCAGGAAGGCCCGTTATCGCGGTCTCAGTGATGCCGCCGAC
>Ga0310690_10010428_pt1 | contig 11561 bp, 16 predicted proteins | sample AusTroGonzalo_MG_2_FD_207661 | JGI IMG/M metagenome (GOLD analysis project Ga0310690, IMG submission 207661) | Bovine rumen microbial communities from tropical cattle in Woodstock, Queensland, Australia - Gonzalo_04 (v2) (version 2) | ecosystem: Host-associated > Mammals > Digestive system >...
TATGGATAAGGAGAATAAAGAATGAACAAATTAACAAAAGAAGAAGCATTAGAAATGTTAAAGACAACAATAAAAATTTATGAACAGATGGCTAATGATGAAGCAGGACAAGAATTTGTTGAAGCGTTCAAGATGTCTGTCGAAGCACTTGAAAATCAAAAGACAGGACATTGGATAAAAGAGTGGCATATTGACCACTTTGAGTATGTTTGTTCGGAATGTGATTGTGGCGAGGAATTTCAAACTCATTATTGCCCGAATTGTGGTGCAAAAATGGTAGGAGAATAAACAATAATACTGCAATAGAATTTTGTAGCCCCCAGGGGTATAAGAAAAGACGACCAAGCGGCCGCCTTTTTTATTTAAAAATCCATCCACAGTCCATACAGCGATATTGTTTAATAGTCGAGTTATAAGTCGGAACTTCGTAGGTCTTTGACTTAACCGGTTTGAACGGATGCAAAGGTCTGACTCTGTATGTGGTTTTTTCGTAGGTATGCTGAACGGTCTGGTAATCATATTGGCAGTTTGCACTATGACACTTGGGGCAGATGATATCCCTTCCGCCGACTGAAATTCCGGTGTGGTTTGGATCGTGTTTGCCTTTTGGCATGAGTAAATTTACAATAGCAAGAAATAAAGCTACAAATAATAAACCGACAAATAAGGTTGCTGCGATAGTTCCTAACATAATTCTCCCTCCCCATTTAAAATACTGCAACAAATTTTGTTATCCCCCAGGGGGTATAGTTCAATTTTACACAAGGTCGACGCACCTTTCAATAGCGGACTCAAGCTGAGCATCGGATCTCTTGATATAGGTCTGTGTAATTTTGGTCGAGCTGTGGTTGAGAAATTCGCGGACCGTTTCAATATCATGTCCTGATGCTTCGTACAAATTGCAAGCTGCCATCTTACGGAATGAATGACAAGAAACATTATCGAGTCCAAGATAAGCAGTCACGGCGCGTAATTGTTTCCAAACTGCGGGCGCTTTAATATCAAACAACGGACCGCGATATATTCCCGATTCTTTGATATAAGAGTCAATAAACGCTTTAACAGGTTTCGGGACTATAAAATTTCTTCTCTTGCCGGTTTTCTGTTCGATAATGTTGAGCTTATAGATCCCGCCGTCGTCGATGATAGACTCTGTTGTTAAGTTCATAATGTCCCCGATTCTACAACCGAGATTAGCTTCCAGAATAAGAATAGTTGCTAATTGGGTGTTGGGGCGGTGCTTTACGCCGTCATAATCTGTATATCCTTCTCTAACGGTCTGGATTAAATCAATATAATTATTTCTTTCAAGTGATCTCGTTTCGTATCTTCCCATTGTGTCTCCTTTCCGGCTTAATCCTGCCAAATATCAACTATTTTCTTCTCAAAGGTGTCAAGAACCTTTTCCCATGCTTCCGATGTGTCCCATGCTTTGACTTTTGTTGTTGTGTTATCTTCAAATAAAACTATGTATGTTCCCATGTTTTCTCCTTTCAAAATTACTGCAAAACTTTTTGATATCCCCCAGGGGTGCGAAAAAATTTTTTCTCAAATTATTGCAAGAGATTTTTTTACCCCCCACCCCCTTTGAAAATACCCCCTTCAAAAGCCACCCCACCCCTGAAAAGCTCAAGGCTCAAGGGTTCTGGCGGTGTGTCCGCGTTCTGTCGGTCGGCTTAAAATTTGCCCCGTTTTCGCGTTTTTCTTCGGTTGTGGGTATTTGTTCGGGTTGTTGTCCTTTCGTTCGTCTGTGGGGCTTCTGTGCGTTTGTTTTGGGTGTTCTGTCTTTCCCTGTTGCCGTTTTTCCGTCTGTGGCTGTCGGCTTTTGGGCGTGGTTGTGGTGTACATCTTCGACAGCTTTTCCGGGTTTCCTGATAATAAAAATGTTGTTTGTGTGGTCCGTCTGTCTGTTTGCGGTGTGGTTTCCTTCGTTTAGTGTCGTTTCTTTCCGTTTCTGTTGTGGCGGGATCCTGTAAAGGGCTTTTACTCTTAATATATTGTTATATGCTTTTAAAATCTCTTATTTACCCTATAAAGCCGACTATGTGAAAATATATACATAATCGGCTTAAACGATAAATAAAAGGCTTTTAAACGTCGAAACGGTCTAATAAATACATGATCGCGTCAAGCGGGTTTTTGGCTGTTTCTTCGGCTATTTCTTCCGGCGTTGTGTCGCAAGCTTCCCAGGGTGCGAGATTATCATATAAACGGCGTGCTATTAGTTGCAATTTTTCCGCGTCTTTGTCGGGTTCTTCGTCTTTGTAGGGGTGTAAACCTTTAAAGAATAAATAATATAAAATTGTGGTGTTTTCTTCCTGTGCTTTTGTATAATTCTTGTTGTGTGTATAGAGATAATCAACGGCGGCGGCAGCGTCCGAAAGTTGATTATTTTTAATTTTAATATTTGTCATGTTTGCGCCCTCCTATTCTTCAAATTCTGTTATGGTGAAAAAATCGCACCCGTTCGCCGTTGCTATGTCGTAACAAGTCCAAAAGCCGGGTTCACTCTCAGAAAATAAAATCGTTTCAAAGTCTATGTCGATCCCGTCAACACTACATGTTAAAATCCATCTTTTAATATTTTTCATAAATAAACACCTCCCTTTTATGCTGTGATAACTTTATATTTGAGCATTACATCCCCTTTTATTGCGCGGTCGATAATCTTCACGCCGTCGCGGGTGTGATATAATCTTTTACTTCCTGTGTATTCTTCAAGCCCTGACAAGTACGAAAAAGGGCTATTTTTAAACCATGTGCGCATGTGGTAAAAACTATCCGAATAGGGGTTTTGTTCTTGATATGTTTTTCTTTCAATGTCGGCGCGGTCCATTTCGGCGCGTTCTTCGGGTGTTAAGTCTCTAACGCCTGCCGCGTAAATTGTCAATGTTTCGGGCGTGTATTCTGTTAGGCTTGCGGCTTCAAATCTTAACTCACTTTTTACACCGTCTTTGTTTAATAGATCAATCGCTGCCGTTCTAACGCCTACAATTTGACGCGCGCCGCGCATTTTTTCGGGTATTTCTTCCCCGAAACGGTAAACGATATCAAGAGCAATACATCCGGCTTTTGCATTTCTCTTTAATTCCGCAAGCGTCAATTTTTTTGGTTCTGTTTTGGGCGTTTCTTTGTCAAGATATAAAGCGCCCGTTTCGAGATTCTCAAAAAGGCGGCCCGTTTCGGCTTCGCTGTACTCTTTAATAAGTCCCTGAGAGAAAGAAAAGCACTTTTTATATTCAATAGGCGCATATTTTACAAGATCGGCGGCTTCTTTCTCGATATAAGCGGCGCGGCGTTCATCCGTTGCGAAAACATGAAAAGCTGTCAAAACTTCGTGCTTAATCTCCACAATATAAAGTGGTGTGCCTTCAATGTTATAAATTGTTTTTAATCCGTATTCGTTCATATATTTAAACCTCCATAATATAATATTTGTTTGTGTTTCCTGAAATACCCGCCGCGCGTCTGAGGCGTGGACCGTTTCCGGCTTCGGCGGGCTGTGTTTATCTTTCAAAATAATAGTTGTCAAAATGCTTTCCGTGTGCTTCGTTCTTCTTTTCAAGTCCTATAAGTTTTAACATTTTTTCATGGCAACCAAAACCGACGCCGCCTTCGAAGTACGGGCGCACACCATAGCCGGCGCCGTAACAAATAGCTGCTTCGTTTGTGGCTTTCGGATCCTTGTTAAGTGCTTTATTTTTAAGGGTGTAAAGTCCTTTTAATAAACCGTTTAATTGTCCGAACGCCTGAGCTGTTGCGGCGCTTTGTTTATCATAACCGCAACCGCTTGCGCTGCCGTATGTCCTGAAATAACGCCCGTTTTTATCGCTTGCTATAACTTCAACTTGTGGATTGTAACCCCAAACGGAAGAACGCACCCACTCAATATTTACTGATAATGTCACGATATCAGCAGCAGCGGCGGCGGCGTCGATTCTTGCAAATTCCTTTTCGAGTTCGGCGGCTTTCTGTTTTTCCATGCGCTTTGTTGCGTACTCAATAGCCTTGTCGCGTGTCAAGTCCCCTGCCTTATAAGCATTGAAGCGGGTATCAGTTGAAAAATAACGGAGTCCGCGATCTTCATCACCTACATTTCCATTTTTAATAAAATCAATGTTTTTTCTAACCTGTGCCTTGTTTTCTCTTTCAATCTCTTTTTTTAATCTGTTTAACATAACTTCCACCTTTTAACCTTTCGTTTATCGTTTTGTTAACTTTTATCTTAATTAAATTATAAACTTTAAAGTTTAAAAAAGCAAGAAAAAGTTTAATAATAAAGTATAAAATTATATACAAAAATTTAATTATAAACTATACAATTTATACAAAAAATAAAATGTTGACAAACTACACTTAAAAGTGTATTTTTAAATTATGGAAAATATAACAATATCTGAAAAAATAAAAATCATAAGCAAGCGCGCCGGGTTGTCACTTTCTGATCTTGCGCGGGAAGTGGGAGAAAGTCCGCAAAACTTCACGCAAAAATTGAAACGTGATAATTTTCGTGTGTCTGAGCTTGAAAAGATCGCTGCCGCGTGTGGTTATGCGTTTATATATGATTTTGAAAAGATAGAAAAATAAAAAAGGTGTATACACTAAAATATTGAGAGTGGGAGACGGTCCGAGAGTGGACCGCGCGAAAAGATCGAGAGACCGCAACAAACTTTTATTATATTGTTTGTTGTGGTTTTTTCATTTTTCCAGGGTTTAAAAGATGGATATAAAAAGACGATGCACAATAAAAGACCGCAAAAAGGCGGCGGAGATTCTCGCATGTATGGACCACGCCGAAAGAATAACACAAAAGCAGCTTGACGCTGTGGGGCTTATGTCTGACGCGGAAGTATTAAAGTTTTTAGACGATAACACGCCGCAAGCGTTAGAAGTGGAAGAAATAAAGCCGGGCGCGCTGCCGGATGATCTATTTACATACTGTAATAATTTAATAATAGAATTTTGCGATAAATTTAATTTGGATCCGTTTAAACTTTCACAACTTCAGTGGGGCGCGGCGTGTTCTTATGTCGGGCGCGGCTTTTCGGCCCGTTCGGCGTTCCGTGTTCCATCTAATAATTTTATACAAGGCGCGAATAAAAAGATAGACAGCAGCGAAGCGGCGCGAGTGGTCCCCGTGTGGCGGGATCTATGCGCAATATATAATCAAGTTCCATTTTGTGATGATTTTTGCATGTTTGCGGGATTGTCCTATCAATGGTTAATGAAAATTGAAGACGGCGCGCAAGGTGTAACCCCTGCCGACATAGATTTATACAAAGAAGTCCACAAAATAAGCAAAAAAGGCTTAAATAAAAGGTTATCAGATCCAAACGGTCAAAAGGTAGGCGCTATATTTTACGCAAAAGCAATAGAAGGATATCAAGAGACAACAACCATAAATCACACATACGAAAACCCGAAAAATGGTTATAATTTGCCCGTTTTTGGTTCGGATCCGTTAGAAATAGAAGAAAATAGCGCAAAATAGGGGCTAAAAAGTAAATAAAATATACATTTTGTTAACTTTTCGGGGTGGGGGTGTTTTTGCCAGGTCTGAATCCGGCGCGGGTAACCCCTTTCAATTCCCACAAAGCAAGTGGGTGTACACACCTATAAACCCCATAAACAAGGCATTTCAGAAAAACGAAAGGTGGTGTTTACACCATGTCAAGTAGCAAAACGACAACTCGAACGGTTCGAATAACGAACGAAGCAGCAGAATATTTTGAGAAAAAGCCGTTAAATCGGTTCATTGAGAGCCTTTACGGACTTTTGAGAAGTGGAAAGATAAAAATTGACGGTGAAGAATTGAAAGTCGAGTGTACACACCAAAATCCTGAAAAATCGGTTTCGGGTGTACCCGAAAATACAAAAAATGTACACACCGACATATCTGACATAGAAGAAATGGCAAGTTTAATGAGAGTTCCGACAGAGACTTTACTATCGGACTTTCGAAAACTTCTCGAAGATGGCGAACTTTACTATTCAGGAAACCGACTTGTCAATCCGCATTACGAAGAATTTGAGCGACTTTGCGAGGTCAAGAAACAGCCTATTGATAAAGTCATTGGAAATGTTATCCGTCAGATGGGCGGTTAAGTGCTTTGGGGTACGGGCAGGTAAAGTCCCCATAAAAACCTTACCAAAGTTACCCGTATAGCCTGAATATGGGTAATATGCAAGGGAAAGAAAGATAAATCACGGTTTATCGAAAAACTGTCGGTAGGTTTGGCTTATGGTTACCCTTGCAAAACGGAGAGAATATGGCAAGTAAAGAACTAATCAGGGCATGGACCTCTTACGAAAATTGGATAGAGACACACGGGGTATCGGATGATGTAATAAAGGCTATGGTAATGGGTACTCAGGTTGCGTTTAACGAACAGGACTTCGAGTACGGCATGATGGCAAAGGGAAAAACCATCGAGGCCATTGACAGAATCATCAAAGAAAAGACCAACGGCACTTTTGCTATGTTAGAGAACTATGCGTTTGAGCATAAAACCAACTATGACTATTTAGATTGGCACTATGACACCTTGTTAGCGGCTGCCGAGTACGATTTTGACAGTTTTTACTTATATATAGAAAGAGACCGTATAAGAAGTGAGAGATTTTACGAACCCCGAAGAAAACAGTTAAAGAATATCACGGACTCTTTAATGAAAGTTGAATATGAAGATTTAAAAGAGATTTTCTTACATACACCTCCGAGAATAGGAAAATCACAGCTTATCACAGGGTTTGTTACCTGGCATTGTTCAAAGGATAGTGAACATTCTAATCTTTATGTTACGCATAAGGAAGATTTGGGCGGTGCGTTTCTTGATGGTGTAATGGAACTTTTACAGGATCCGACTTATAGATACCATGACGTATTCCCCCGAACGAAAATTGCATCTACGAACGCAAAATCTCATAAATTGAATCTTGATAGGGACAAAAAGTATGCCACATTATCGGGTAAAGGTCTTGAATCAGGTCTGAATGGTGAATATGACGCATACGGACTTTTGATACTTGACGATATTCTTGAAGGTGTACAGGACGTTTTGTCACCCGATGTTTTAAAACGAAAGAGAACCATTTACCAAAACAACGTCTTATCAAGAGCAAAGGAAAATTGCAAGATTATAAATATCGGTACTATTTGGGCTACGAATGATATTTATATGCAGCGCCGAGAGATAGTCGAGACGAACCCTGAATTTAAGAATTGGAAATATGAGGCTATCGTAGTTCCGGCATTGGATCCACAGACAGACGAAAGTAATTTTGATTATGAATTTGGTGTCGGATATTCGACAGAGGCATTTAGAAAGAAAAGAGCAGAGTTCGAAGCTAATGACGATTTGGCGGGTTGGTGGTCTCAATATCAACAAATGCCTATTGACCGAAAAGGCGCAGTATTTAACCCCGAACACATGAATTATTATAAAGATTTGCCATCCGAGAAACCTTTAAAGATAATTGCTCATGGCGATACGGCGTTAGGCGGTGGGGACTATACATCATTTCCTATTATATATGTATATGAAGATGGAAGTTGGTATATGGAAGATGTTGTCTTTGATAATTCAGAGAAACACATCACACAGCCACAGATTATTGCAAAGATAAAGAAACATGACCTTAAAAACGTCCATTTCGAGTCTAATCAGGGTGGCGAAGGATATAAAGACGATATTATTCGTATGCTTCGAGAAGATAAAGACTTCAAACGCAGAGTCAACATAACATCGGATTGGGCGCCTTCTACCAAAAGGAAAGCACAAAGGATTTGGGATTGTGCCGAACAGATTAGGCATATTTACTTTAAGGATCCACAGCACAGAACCGAACAATATCGTAAATTTATGAATAATCTGTTTAGTTTCACTATGAACATGACTAAAAAGCAACACGATGACGCGCCGGACTCATTGGCAGGTCTAATTGAGTTTGACGAGAACGGCTCAGGTGTATCAACGGCTATCATAACGGGGAGTTTATTATGACAACAAAGGAATATCTTAGTCAAATTGGAAAATTAACATTTATGGTTGAAGCAAAATTCAACGAATTAGAACGATTAGAAACCCTGGCTTGTCGAGTGACGGTTCCAGCAGAAGGCGAAAGGGTAAAATCTACACCCGACCCCGACAGAATGGCAGACGCGGTTGAGAAGATTATCGACTGTGAGACTAAATTAAATGCCCTTATAAAGAGAACGGTCAACCAAAGAAGTCAGATTATCAAAATGATAGACGATTTGGATAACCCGAACTCACATAAAATTCTTACCTTACGATATGTTCAGGAAAAAACCGACAAAGAGATAGCTTCGAAAATGAATATCTCACAGGCGCATGTTTATAAAGTCCTGAAAGTAGCTTTATGTGACTTTGAAGATAAGTACGGGGACAGATATTTGAACAAAATTGACACAATTAGCAAGGAATTTGAGAAATTGGATAGTAAATAATCTTAAATGATAGTAATTGATAGAAAAGTATAGTTTGAAAGTATGTTATATATTAGGTGTAAAAAGTTCGTTCACTTTTTATAACCCTTATGAGAAGGTATTTTTTCGGAAAAGAATCGTCAGGCCGGCGGTTCTTTTTTTGTGGAGTGTCCCATGATAGGAAAAGGAAGAAACATAATCTATACATCATATAAAGAGATAGACGCATCTAATGTCATTGAAGTAGTAGTCGATGCTATGAATCTGTATCGTGAAAATTCAAATGAATGTCAGTTTTTACTTGATTATGCGTCAGGCGATCAGCCCATCATCAGAAAAGAACCCAAAAAGACAATGACATGGATAGACTGTCAGGCAGTCGACAATGTGGCATTGGAGATTTGCGACTTTTGGCGTGGTTTTGGATGGGGAAACCCTATCTCTTTGGTGTTAAGAGGCGATGCAAAGAACGCAGACGAAAAGTCAAAAGGTATAGCAGAGTTAAATTACTGTTATTCAGCAACAGGAAACGAACGAGCATTACAGATAATGGCTGATTTTATCGTCAAATGTGGTATATGCTATACACTTATTGACATTAACAAGGAATACGAAGAAGGGGACTCTTATTTCACAAGGGATGTAGTCGATCCCCGTTGGGCTTTTGTTGTCAGGTCAACAGCTTATTCGGACAGACGAGTAGTTTTAGGTGTTACCTTAAACATGGACAAAGAGAACAACTATTGGGTTTCGGCATTTACAAAAGACTATCGTTTCGATATTAAGGGCGAAAACAATAATAAAGACGAAAAATCGGTAGCAAAAGGTGATGATTATTTCAAGAACAGTTATATTTGGCAGCCTTCAATAGTATTTGGCGAAAAGAACAGTCTTGGAAGAATACCCTTAATTGAGTGGTATTGGGATCCGAAGCGAACAAGTGTATTTGAGAATCAGATTTCGGCACTTGATAACATAAATCTTCTTGTTAGTGATATTTCTAATGGAATTGAACAGAACATACAGGCTATTTGGTGGGCTAACAATGTTGAATTTGAAAAAGTAGTAGTTACTGATGAAAACGGCAACGAAAGTGAAATGATTGTCAAGCCTAAGAATGGTGATTGGGTAATGACAAAAACGGCAAGAGAGGGTGTCAATCCGGCAATTCAGCCGTTAGTAATGGACTATAACCTTGATGGTATGAATAAATCCTACACAGAGCAGAGATCACTTGTTTTACAAAAGTGTCATGTCCCCCAAAGGTCAGAAACTTCCGGCGGTTCATCAGGTGTGGCTATGGACACAGCCGCCGGATGGGCTGACGCAGAAAGTGTAGCATCATCAAGAGAAGAAATAGTTAAGGGTTGTCAGTTAGACGAGATTAAAGTTGTTTTAAGAGCAATTAAGGAATCGCCTGATTTAATCGACAGTCCTATGTTGTCTTTATATCCTAACGATGTACAGCCCGCAATTCGCAGACCTAAAAACTTTGATTTGGTTTCAAAAACGAACGCAATCACAACACTTTTGGCACATGGTTTCTCGTTGGAAGATGCCGTAGCGAATGTTCCGTTGTTTGCAGATGCTACTCAGGTCATTCAGAGAAGTGGCGAAGGTGTGGCTAAATTTCAGGAAACTATTTTCAATAATGAAAATAGCAAAACTGAAAGTGCCGGACAGGATATGGCAGACCAGGTTGATAGAAGTCCTATTTTACAGTTATGACAAGAAGCATAGACGAACTCAATAATTTAAGAAGGTCCGTGGATCCGAGAAAATATTTTGAAGAAATGGGATTTACGGAGGAAGAAATCGAAGAAAGATTAGAGTTTACCGAAAAGGCGAACTCTATTTTTGATTTAATCCTTGTCATTATTCTTTTGTCAGCAGATAGGGACGAAGCCTTTTATAAAGGTTTAAAGGACGACCTTGAAACACAATATCTTTCATTGATAAATGATTATGCCGAACCTGATGATTACCTTATACAATATGCGATGGATTTTTCGGAGAACTTTGTCGGGGCAACGAAAGACCACATAGACGAAGAATGGTACACATCAGCCGACAGGTCATTATTTAACGCAGAGAACAGCGCTAATGATGTTCTTAACTACGATGAATATAAAAAGGCCATAGCGGAAGGCAAAACTAAAAAGAAGTGGATAACCGAAAAAGATTCAAAGGTTAGAAAAACACATCAGTTGGTAGACGGCAAAACAATAGGCATTAAAGAAAAGTTTAATGTCGGTGAGGTAGAAATGAGATTCCCCAAAGATTATGAATATGCAGAAGCGTTTCCGCAAGAAACGGTCAACTGCCGATGCAGAGTTAAATACTTATAAATCAGCACCTTAATAGGGTGCTTTTTTATATATCCGCAGAGAAGCGTAAACCACAAACAGGTTCAGAGAAGAACTAAAAACACGAAAGGAAATTAAATATGGGAGAAGAAAATTTAACCAACGAGACAACAGTTGAGACTTCAAACGAAGAAGTTGAAACCTTAAAGGCAGAACTTGAAAAGCAGAGAGCCGAAACTGAAAGATTTAAGGCGTCTGTAAACAAACTTACCAAAGAAGCGGCTGAAAGAAAACGCGCTGACCTCGCTAAATTAAGTGAGGATGAAAGACGTAAAGCCGAACAGGAAGAAGAATTTGCACGTCTTAAAGAACAGGCGGAAGCTGATGCAAGGGAATTAAACCTTTATAAAGCGAAAACGGCCTATAAGGGTTTTGATGATGAAACGATTGAAAAGATTATTGATTCAGCCGAGAACAAAGACCATGCTTCATTAGCTGCAATTATCAACAAGATAGTTGACAAGGCGGTTAAGGACAAAGAGGCAGAATGGAAAAAGTCGAGACCTGGTGTATTCGTTGGGGAAGGTGAACCCCCTAAAAAGACCAAAGAAGAAATTATGGCAATAACGGATCCTACCGAAAGGCAGAAGGCTATTGCTGAAAACATTGAATTATTTGTATAAGGAGAAAAAACATGAGTGCAAAAGCAGGTTTAACCAAAGTAGCCAATCTCTCCGTTACAGCAAGAGAGGTTGATTTTGTTACCCGTTTCAATCAGAATTGGGAAGCATTAAGAGAAATTATGG